>ENA-OQVM01002433-OQVM01002433.1-marine-metagenome-genome-assembly--contig:-NODE-2433-length-21750-cov-8.289115_pt1 | contig 21750 bp, 28 predicted proteins | sample MGYA00237776_ERZ505498 | MGnify/ENA primary metagenome ERZ505498 (study PRJEB26159, sample SAMN06265151) | marine metagenome | isolation source: Helgoland LTER site | place: Germany:Helgoland, sampling... | reverse complement strand
AAATCCGGTGTTGATGACGCGCTCGCGCCCGTTGCGGCAAAGCTGGCCGACCAGGTGCGGTTCTTGGCTTTTGACGAGATGCAGATATCGGACATTACCGATGCGATGCTGGTCGGGCGTTTGTTCGAGGCACTGTTTGCGCGCGGTGTTGTTGTGGTGACGACATCGAACCGCCCGCCTGATGACCTTTACAAGGACGGTTTGAACCGTCAGCTGTTTACGCCTTTCATTGCCTTGCTCAAGGAAAAGATGGTCGTACATGAACTAGCGAGTGAGACAGACTATCGCCAAGATAGGCTCGCGGGAACGCCCAGCTATTTCAGCCCGATCAATGCAGATACGCAGCAGGCCATTACCGATATTTGGGCCCGCTTAAGCAATGGGAAATCTGATCCATTGGTCCTGCACGTGAAAGGCCGGCAGGTTGAATTGCCGGAGTTTCACAACGGGGTCGCAAAGGCCAAGTTCTTTGATTTGTGCGGGCGTCCGTTAGGGGCAGGGGATTACCTTGCATTGGCCGATGCCGTGCGTGTGTTGATCCTCGAGGACATCCCCGCATTGTCGCGGCACAATTTCAACGAGGCCAAGCGGTTCGTGACACTGATCGACGCGCTTTACGAAGCAAAGGTGCAGCTGATCTGTACTGCAGCAGCACAGCCAGAGATGCTTTATATCGAAGGGACGGGTACGTTTGAATTTGAACGCACCGCCAGTCGCCTGCGCGAGATGCAGTCGGCGGATTGGGGCGTTTAGCGCCGTACAACGGATCATTTTGCAGCGCGCGTATGCGGCTAAACTATAAAGAAGTGATTCTTTTGCGATTTCAGCATTGAGCCGCTGAGACGTTAGAGCATTCGGGCTTTTTTGTGACAAATCCGCTAAATGTGGCGTGAAGCGGTGCTTAAATGCGGCGAAAATGACATATTTACAAAGACTTACTGTCCTTAAGGGCAAGTATCTCGCGCGCCTATTTGTGCTAATATGAAGACAGTTCGTAATTGGTCATGCCATTGTTCAAGTGACGTGAGGCATTCGCACAAGTCAGAATGCGCTCTCGTCAACCAGCCTCTTGAGACGGCTTCTCAGCGAGGCAGATATTGGAAGTTGATCAGTAACTGTAGTTAGTATTGGTGAAATCAGATGAAAATGTTTCCACATCCATTCGTGCCATTCTTCCACGCACATGACGTATGGGATGCCTTGATACATCCGGGTGATGAAATCACGACAAAGCCGGTTGCCCCTCAAAGCTGCGCCGCCGACCCGTCATCGGTTAAGATTGATCTAGAGTATGCAGTGTCTGTTATTCTTTCTGCCCGCGGCTGTGACCGCACACGCTCGCGCCAAGACGTGCGCCGCGATGTTATGAAGACCTTGCCATCAGACTCGATTGACTGGGAAACGGTTGATTGGGTGCAGGTTTGGCCGTTCCAAACCGGTCGTATCTAAAAAGCCTTCGCCAGGTTCGTTCCAAGTGCCGTGAGCGGATGGTCTGCTGTCTGCCAGAAAAAGGCACAAATGTGGCAAATTTCTTAATATCTGTTAATATGAAGCGTCAATACGTTAACGAATCATCTATTTTGAAAGGTAAGGCAATGAAATTTCATAGATATTTAGCTATTTTAACTGCTGCTGCGTTAGCAAGCGGAGCGTCCGCTGCGACGATAACGGCTTCCAACGGTGGACAGGTTATTGCGACGCCAGCTACGATTGGCGAAGACGATCCTACCAACAGAGTCATTCAAGCCTTTAACGAGGGTTCGAGCATTTTGTTGGCTGCGGATCTTGCCATTGACGGTGGTGTTATTGCTGCTGGAACGTATGTGGATAGCCATATGATTTTCCTGAACACAGCAGGTGGATTGGATGTAACCGCAACAGGATCATTTAATTTCTCCGCGGAGATCCTCGGCTTTATGTCAAGCCAGTCGGGAACAAATCTGTTTACCTCAGACTCGATCCTGAATGGTCCTGTGACATATGTGGCTGGCGGGTACGGTAACAACCGTGGTCTTGAGAACAACGACAATGCCGATTTCTATACGCAAAACGGCATGTTTGACGTAGACGTCGGAATGCACGTGACAGAGCCAGGAGACTGGATGAGGGTTGTGACTGTGGCTGCTGTCCCCGTTCCAGCTGCGTTGCCGCTGTTGCTGGCTGGTCTTGGTGCTTTCGGTTTTGTAGGACGTCGCAAGCGCAGAGCGGCCTAAGCCTGATAACATAATATAGTATTGGGGCGCTGTTTTCAGCGCCCCTTTCTCTTGTCGACTGCAAATTCTTCGGATGGGATGGGCGCGTCACTCAGGACGGCGTGGCGTCACTTAGATGGACTTAAACGCCCCTGACTTGGGATCATAAGATTCCAAGCTCCCCTCGCCAATGTCATTCCAAAGGCCGTGGATCGACAATCTGTCGTTCTCGATAGCCTCTTTCACAAAGGGGAATGTCATCAGGTTTTCGAGCGAGATGACGACGGACGCCTTTTCAAGCGCCTGTTTGCGCATCGCGTCATCGCCCTCGGGCAAGTCCGCATAACCGGGGCGCAGAATATCCATCCAGCGGCCGACAAAGCTGTTGGCTTCTTCCAGTTCGGGCGCGTTACCGGAACACATGTTATAGCAGCCTTCAACGCCACCACAGCCTGAATGGCCTAGCACGATCAGATGCGCGACCTTCAGCCCGCGAATCGCATATTCTACCGCTGCAGAGGTGCCGTGGTGATGCCCGTCGGGGTTAAAGGGCGGTACAAGATTGGCGATGTTGCGATGGATAAAGAACTCGCCCTGATCCGCGCCAAAGATGGATGTGACATGCACGCGGCTGTCACAGCAGGAAATCACCATTGAACGCGGGTGCTGACCATCTTCGGCCAAGCGTCGGTACCAGCCTTTGTTTTCTGTATAAATCGTGGCTTTCCAACCGTGATAACGGTTGACCAGATAAGCGGGAAGTGGGCGTGCATGCTGCATGTCAAAGTCTTTCCTTGTTCCCGCAGGAATACGTGGCATTTTCACGAATTTCGAGCGATTTTTCACTTTCGCCTCAATCTTCTGAGAACCTTATCGTCCTAAAAGCAACCGCATGACAAATGTAACACCACTCCCACCGCCCGTTTCTGTTGCACCAAGTGACGTTGTTGTTTTGCCCTGCGCGCTGCAGATGGACTTTGATATGTCCCCGATCGCGCGGTTGTTTGCAGAGCGTGAGATGCATGAAGCAGAAAACATCGTTTGCCGGATGTTAGAGGACATCGCGCTGCGTCTGGATATGTTGCAAAGCGGGATGGCTGAGCAGGCGTTTGCGGCAATGCAACGCCCGGCGCAACGTATTGGCGTCATTGCCGATCAAATTGGCCTGCTAGAGGTTGCCACGGCGGCCGGTCATGTCCGTACCTGCCTTTCGCAGAACGATGGTGTCGCGCTAGAGGCGACGGTGGCCCGACTGGAACGCAGCTTTGATGTTGCTGTGTCAGAGGTATGGAGTTTCCGGAAGCTGTAAGGTGGCGTGATCCGGCCTTGCAGCCTGCGGGTGGCTGGGTCAGGTTATGGCGTGAACACATTTAAAAGGATACGCCATGCCGCTGGCTTTCGCCGAACCGACTGATGCAGCAATTCCTGTCCATGTTGTTGATGCCAATGACATCGATGATGCATTGGGCGCGCTTTCCGCTGAGGGTCAAGCCTGGGCCGCAGCACAAGGGTTTGCTGCGTCTTTAGGGCAGGTACTGTGCCTGCCTGACGCACAGGGTGGGTTGTCGCAGGTTTTGGTTGGCTATGGCACCGAAGCCGCGCGTGCGCGCGGCCGCTTTCATATGGGGCCTGTGGCACGCAAACTGCCGGCTGGCACCTACGCGATTGCCAGCGGTCTTGATGGTGCTGCATTGAATGAGGCCGCGCTTGCATGGCTTTTGGCGGGGTATGCTTACGACCGCTATGTTAAGCCTGCCACACCGATTGCAGATTTGCTGCCACCAGCGGGCGTTGATGCCGCGCGTATTGCGATCATTGCCGAAGGCGAAGCGTTGACGCGTGATCTAATTGATACGCCTGCGTCTGATATGGGCCCCTATGAATTGGAGGAAGCCGCCCGCGCATTGGCGGCTAGCCATGATGCCAGCATCAATGTTGTTACGGGCGACGACTTGATCACCAGCAACTTTCCGATGATCCATACCGTTGGCCGTGCCTCGACCCGCGCACCGCGCTTGATTGACATGCGCTGGGGCGACACTGGCCCGCAGCTGACGCTTGTCGGCAAAGGTGTATGTTTTGATACGGGCGGGTTGAACATCAAGCCTGGTGGCTCGATGGGTTTGATGAAAAAGGATATGGGCGGTGCGGCGACTGTGCTGGGTTTGGCGCATATGATTATGGCGCTGAAGTTGCCGCTACGACTGCGTGTGCTGATCCCTGCAGTAGAAAACAGCATTGATGGAAACGCGTTCCGCCCACAGGATATTTTGACGTCGCGCAAGGGGCTGACAGTAGAGATTAACAATACCGATGCCGAAGGGCGGTTGGTTCTGGCGGATGCGCTGACCCTGTCGGACGAGGATGATCCTGCACTGGTGATTTCGATGGCGACACTGACGGGGGCTGCACGCGTGGCGGTCGGCCCTGATATTGCGCCATTTTACACCGACAATGATGACCATGCCGATGCCATTGCAAAAGCCGCACGCAAGGTGGCTGATCCAGTTTGGCGGATGCCGTTCCATGAACCCTACGAGGCGATGATCGAGCCGGGGATTGCCGATCTGGACAATGCACCCAAGGGTGGGTTTGCGGGGTCGATCACGGCTGCACTGTTCTTGCGTCGTTTTGTGGAAAGTCCCTACATGCATTTCGATATTTATGGCTGGCAGCCAAGTGCTGCCCCATCACGGCCCAAGGGTGGGGTTGGCATGGGTGCGCGCGCGGTGCTTGATGCACTGCCAGAGATTCTAGACCTGTGAGTGATCGCCGCCTCACGCCAGCCAACGGCCGTGTTGCGGCAATGCATTTGGCCGGACAGGTAGAGGCGGACCGCTATGTCGAAGGCTGGCCCATGATGGTGGCCGTGCCTGTGTTGGATTTATGCGCCGGTCCCGATGGTCCGCGCGACCGGCAGCTGTTGATGGGTGCCGAGGTCGCGGTGTTCGAGGACCGCGAGGGGTGGTCCTTTGTGCAGGCTGAGGATGGCTATGTGGGCTATGTCCGCAGTGATGCGCTGATCGAGGTCGTGACGCCTTCGCATTTTGTCGCGACCGTTGCGACCCATGCCTATACCGCCGAGGATTTCAAATCGGCTGATTTGCATAGTCTGCCATTTGGAGCGCGTCTCACTGTGCTGGATGAGCGGCACAAGTTTTTTGAGACAAATGTGGGGTTTGTCCCCAAGAAGCACATGCGTGAATTGGACCGTCCCTTTGCTGATCCCGCGACGGTGGCCCAGCTGCATTTCGGCGTGCCTTATTTGTGGGGCGGCAACGCGACACGTGGGATTGACTGTTCAGGATTAATCACCGCCAGCCTCTCGGCCTGCGGCATTGCTTGCCCGGCAGACAGTGACCTGCAGTGCGCAGGATTGGGTGCGCCATTTGAAGGTGACTTCCGGCGCGGTGATCTTGTTTTCTGGGATGGCCATGTCGGCATGATGGTCGACGCAGAGACGATGATCCACGCCAATGCGCATCATATGGCGACAGTCTACGAGCCGATTGAAAAGGCTGTCTTGCGCATCACGGCGCAGGGCGATGGGCCTGTGACTGCCCGCAAGCGATTATAGCTATTCCACAGCGCGGATCAGTTTGCGTTCCAGCACACGCAAGACCTGCCGTAGATCATTGCCGCGTTTAAGGATATGCCCGTCCATCCCGATCACCGCATATTGCCCTTGCCTCAACCGTAGCTTGGGTCGCTTTTCGATCCTGTACATTGGATGTTCGGCCGTGCGCCGAAAGACAGAGAATATGGCAACTTCGCGGAGATGCGACATGCCGTAGTCACGCCATTCGCCAGCGGCAACCATGCGTCCGTAAAGCCCGAGAATCACATTCAATTCGGTGCGATGAAATGCAACCTGTTCGGGCGCGTGAAACTGGGAAGGGGGTTGAAACGTCATACCCCAGATTTGCGCCAAACCCCTAAGAAATCAAGGCTTCTTGTGTTGCCGCCACTATTTCGCCGCAAAATAAACACTTCAGTGACGCGGCGGGTGCCAACTGGGAACACAACTGCCTGCAACGTTCAGGACATAGCGAAATGCTACCCCGATGTCGCGGTCAATAGCCCCCACCCAGTTCGTGACATCGGGGAATTTCGTTTCCCCCAAAGCATTAGCCGCAGTCGATTGTCTGGATTGTTTCGTTCTCGGCAATCTTGAAATTTATGCGGTCGGGTCGGAAATCCATTGTCACCGCATCGCCCGGGCGGATGACGCGCACCGGACCCAAAAGCAGTGTCTTTTCCAACGCGGTGGCGTCTTGGCCAATGAGGTAGGCAAAGTCTGCCGCCCCACATGTGTCTTCAAGCTGGGGCGGAAGCGGTGGTTCGGTCATGGAGCAACCGGTCAGGGCGATAAGGATCAGCAAACGTTTCATCACACTATTGTCGCCGCTTTCGCTGCAAACGCAAGCTGGTGCGCATACAGAGGTTGAAATTGCGTGGCGTTTGCCTGATCGTCCCTTTCAAAGAAAGAGGGAGTTTTTGACATGCGTACACGTGCAGCCGTGGCACTTGAGGCGGGTAAACCGCTGCAGGTGATGGAAGTGAACCTTGAAGGCCCAAAGGCCGGTGAGGTTTTGGTTGAGATCAAGGCAACTGGGATTTGTCACACGGATGAATTCACTCTGTCGGGTGCTGACCCCGAGGGCATGTTCCCGGCTATTCTGGGCCACGAAGGCGCAGGCGTTGTTGTCGAAGTTGGTGAAGGTGTCACCAGCCTGAAACCGGGCGATCACGTGATCCCGCTTTATACGCCGGAATGCCGCGAGTGTGATTATTGCCTGAACCCCAAGACAAACCTGTGTCAGAAGATCCGCTCTACCCAAGGGGCAGGTATGATGCCTGACGGGACGTCGCGGTTCTCAATGCTCGATGGCACGCCGATCTTGCATTACATGGGTTGCTCGACATTCGCGAACCATACAGTGCTGCCCGAGATTGCTTTGGCGAAGGTGCGCGAGGACGCGCCGTTTGATAAGATTTGCTATATCGGATGTGGTGTCACGACGGGCATTGGTGCGGTGATCAACACAGCCAAGGTCGAGATCGGATCGACAGCCATTGTCTTCGGTCTGGGCGGTATCGGCCTGAACGTGATCCAAGGTCTGCGCATGGCGGGGGCCGACCAGATTGTCGGTGTGGATTTGAACCCCGGCAAGGTTGAAATGGCGACACGCTTCGGCATGACCGACTTCGTAAACCCAAGCGAGGTTGAGGGCGATATGGTGGCTCATCTGGTCGCGCTGACCGGCGGTGGCGCTGATTACACCTTTGATGCGACCGGTAACGTGAGTGTGATGCGCACGGCCCTGGAAGCGGCCCACAAAGGTTGGGGTGAGAGCATTATTATTGGTGTGGCCCCTGCCGGTGCCGAGATTTCGACGCGGCCATTCCAATTGGTCACAGGGCGCAGCTGGCGCGGCACGGCCTTTGGCGGCGCGTCTGGTCGCACCGATGTACCCAAGATCGTGGATTGGTACATGCAGGGCAAGATCGAGATTGATCCAATGATCACTCACAAGCTGAGCCTTGATGACATCAACAAAGGTTTCGATCTGATGCATGCGGGTGAATCCATTCGGGCCGTTGTAGAATTCTGAACCTGACGGGCAACGAAGCAAAGGCCCGGCATTGACCGGGCCTTTCTATTTTTATGGGCCGCTTGACGGTCTGAAAGGACAAAAATGGCACGAGAACAGAAGCTGCTGGCTGTCTTGATCGATGCAGACAATATACCCGCGAAGTATGCCCATGAGATCATGCGCGAAATTACCACCTATGGCGAACCAGCTTTGCGCCGTGTTTATGGGGACTGGTCCAGTGCAGCGCTGGGCAACTGGAAGAAGGTGGTTGTCGAATTGGGACTAGTCGCCAATCAGGAAACTGCGAATACAAAAGGAAAGAACGCCAGTGACATCGGTCTGGTAATCGATGCGATGGATATTCTGCATACTGGCCGTTTTGACGGCTTTGTCCTTGTGTCGTCAGACAGCGATTTCACTGCGCTGGCAAACCGCTTGCGCGAGAATGGCGTCGAGGTGATCGGGATTGGTGAGAGCAAAGCGCCAGTCAGTCTGCGCAATGTTTGTAATCGGTTTATTCTGATCGAGAATATTGTAAGCACCGAAAAGGAGGCTGATAAGCCCCAAAAGACTGGGAAAGCTGAACCTACGACAAGCGACCGGCAACAGCCATCAAAGGCGATCCCGCTTGTGTTGAAAGCGATGGAAAGCATTGATGCGGAAGGTGAATGGTTCTCGCTAGGTCAGCTTGGCCAATACATCACCCGCGCCAACCCAGATTTTGACCCGCGCACTTACGGCAGCACAAAGCTGAGTGATTTGCTGGAAAAGACTGGGCGATTCGAAACCAAGAAAAGTCAGGGACGTAATTTGGAAGTTAGGCGGCTGGATTAAACCCCGTAGCGCGCCATGAACATGTCTACCGCGCCGTCTACGATCCGCATTTTCTCGGCCTGTGTGAATTCATCTGTCATGTTGAACACCATGCGCGGGAACAGATCAGCCTTGCACAGCTCATGGAACTGTTCGGCCGCTAACTCGAAATCTGTGATTTCAAGTTCACCCTTCTCGGCCGCCTTATGGAAGAATCCTACCAGACGGTTGCGGATTAGCATCGGCCCGCTTTCGTAGAATTGCCGTCCGAGTTCAGGGAACCGATCACTTTCGCCGACGCAGATGCGAAAGATACGTTTGCCGAATTGCGAAGTAATGAAATCGACCATCTCAATCGCGATATCATGCAGAACCTGACGCACAGGCGCATTCATATCAATTGTTTCGATCGCATGGTCGGCTTGGCGTGCGCATTCGGTTTTGGCCACTTGCATGAACAAGAAACGTTTGTCGGGGAAGTAGCTATAGAGCGTCGCCTTGGAAACACCTGCCGCTTTGGCAATGTCATCGACTGACGCGCCTTCAAATCCGTCGGAAAGAAAGACTTGTCTGGCGCCTTCTAGCACCTGATCAAATTTCCGTCCCTTTTTGGGTTCGATTGTGCCGTCTGGCATAATGAGCGTTCCTCCCTGCCCTCTATTATAAACTGATCAGTTCATTTGCAGCAAGGAGATAGCAGCGATGGGGCCAAGTGGGGACAAGGAGCCCCATCGCTGAAGCGGCGTTACTTGCTGGGTGTTGTACAAGTTTCGCCGGATAATGTCGTTAGATCGGCACAGCCTTGGCTGACCTCAGGGGAGGGTTGAGGCGGATAAGTCAGCGTCGGAAAGTCGACCTGAAACGACAATGCGGATGCGGGGGCAGCAGCGGTAACAAAGCTCGCGGCGATTAGGGCAAAAAAGATACGGGACATGGCGTGTCTCCTTCATGAAAATTTCTGTTCGTAAGGCATAACTAAACCGTTCAGTTTAGATTTCAAGTGGAAAATGAACTGATCAGTTCACTTTTTTGACTTGAGGTTTCGAGTGGGAGTATTAACTTAGAACTATTCTAAGTTTGGAGCGTGTCATGCTACAAGGATTTGGTTACCGTCGGCGGTTTAATGAGCTTTCAGAACAAGAGGTTCTGGCTTTGGCGATTTCATCTGAAGAGGATGACGCCCGCATCTATCGTGGCTATGCCGAGCTGTTGCGCGCGGAGTACCCGGCCTCTGCAGCTGTATTTGATGGGATGGCCGAGGAAGAAGATGGCCATCGCCGCAGGCTGATAGATTTGCATCGCAACCGGTTCGGTGATGTGATTCCTTTGATCCGCCGCGAGCATGTTTCTGGGTTTTATGCCCGTCGTCCTGTTTGGTTGATTGAGAATCTTGGGTTGGAGCGGATCCGGGATGAAGCTGCCCAGATGGAGCGGGATGCGGAGCGGTTCTATCTGACGGCCGCGGCGGCAACGACCGACGCAGAGACACGCAAGCTTCTGGGCGATTTGGCTGCCGCCGAAGCAGGCCACACCGATAAGGCACAGGCCTTAGCTGAAAAACACCTTGATGGTGATACCAAGTCCGAAGAAGAAACCGCAGCACACCGCCAGTTTGTCTTGACCTGGGTGCAACCTGGCCTTGCTGGTTTGATGGACGGTTCAGTTTCAACACTTGCGCCTATCTTTGCGGTGGCCTTTGCCACACAGGATACATGGACGACTTTCTTGGTGGGTCTGGCCGCTTCTGTTGGCGCCGGAATCTCGATGGGATTTACCGAGGCCGCGTCGGATGATGGCAAGATATCGGGGCGAGGATCGCCCTATAAGCGGGGTCTGGCTGCAGGTGTGATGACCACCATTGGCGGTCTGGGTCATGCTTTGCCTTATCTGATCACCGACTTTTGGACGGCGACGATTATCGCCCTGATTGTGGTGTTTCTAGAGCTTTGGGCGATTGCCTGGATTCAGAACCGGTTCATGCAGACGCCGTGGTTGAAGGCGATTTTTCAGGTGGTTCTCGGTGGAGCGCTGGTCTTTGCAGCGGGTGCCATTATCGGCTCTGGTTAGACGTCACGCACCATTGTTGTCGCAGCGCTAAAGCCGAATACGTATTTCAACGGCCCCATCTTTGCTGTGGCGACTTCCTTGAACCCAACATGCAGGTAAAGCGCCTTTGCGCGTGGATTGCTATCGACAACGTCAAGCCGGACCTGGGCGTAGCCCCGCCGTTTTGCTTCGTCGAAAATGGCATCAAGCAGGGCAGTGCCAACCCCAAGACCGCGTGCCTCGGGCGCCACGAACAAGCCGTCCATGAGAAACCGTTCGTTTTCAAAATCCCGTTCAAGTAGCGCCAAAAGTGACGCCCGGATCGCGGCACTAATCCAGCCATAGGTTTTGCGTAAGTCGCTGAAATCGCCGTCAACCAAGGCCCCACGGGACGTCTTGAACCCTGCGATCCCCAGTAGTTTCCCATCGTCATCATGTGCACAGATGCCGTGATCTGGCCGCAGCACAGAGCGTACGAACATCAACGCAAGGTATTTGGGCCCCAAGGTAAAGCCGAGCTTGTCGCCAAAGGCTTCCCAGTAGAGGATTGCCGCTTCATCGCGGTCTTTTTGAGGTATGCCGACGGTGATCTTCATTAAACAAAGCTATTGAATGGAATATAGGCGACGGGGTCGCCGGGAGCGATCTTTTGCGCTGAATCGCCCAGTTCCACAAGCCCCGTTGCCCAGCTAAGCCCGGAAATGCGCCCTGACCCTTCGGAGGGAAAGATCGTAACCGCGCCATTTTCTAGCCGCGCACGCAGGTATTCGCGACGGCCCTCCTTTTTGGATTTGGTGAAGGCAGCGGGCAGCATATAGCGGGTGGGCTCTTTCCATGTGCCGCCGGCCATGACGCCAAGTGAAGGAGCCGCAAAGATTAGCGTGCAGACCATGGCCGCGACCGGGTTGCCCGGCAGGCCAAAGACAGGCGTGTCGTTCCAAAGACCAAGGGCAAGCGGGCGTCCAGGCTTCATGGCGATGCGCCAAAGGGCGAAAGAACCGGTGCCTTCGAGAAGCGCTGACATATGGTCTTCGTCCCCCGCCGATGCGCCGCCTGAGGAGAGGATAACGTCACAATTTGTAGCGGCATTATCGAGAATGCTGCGCAGTTTGGACCGGTCGTCAGGCGCGCGTCCGAGGTCAATGACGTCGTAACCCCAGGTGGCGATCATGGCGCAAAGCATTGGGCGATTGGCATCATAGATTTGCCCATCGGTTGCCGCATCGCCAGGTTCGCGCAGCTCATCGCCGGTTGATAGGATGCCGACGCGAAGAGGTTGGTAGACCCGCACTGAACCGACGCCCGCTGCAGCTAATGTGCCCAAATCGGCGGGGGTGATTTTGCGCCCTGCGTGCAGGATCGTCTGTCCGGCTTGCATATCTTCGCCTGCGTCTCGCGCGTTTGCACCTTTCTTGAGAGGGCCGTGGAAGCGGACTTCGTCACCATTGGTACTGACGTCTTCTTGCAGGACTACGGTGTCCACGCCTTCGGGCAGGTTGGCCCCTGTTAGAATGCGGATCGCGTGACCGAGTGGCACTGTGCCACCGAACGGTGCGCCCGCTGCGGAGCGTCCATTCATCAGTTTCAGGCGGGTGATGCCAGAGGGTACAGGGCCAATGAAACCGTAGCCGTCGACTGCTGCATTGGGTGCAGGGGGGTGTGATCTGGCAGCCAGCACATCTTGCGCGAGGATGCGGTTGGCGGCGTCTTTGAGCGTGACTGTCTCTGTGGCGGTCACGCAGGTAAGCTTGTCGCGCAGGTGTTGTTGGGCTGCGTCGACAGGTGTCCAATGTGCGCCTTGAGGCATCGCGAAGCAGTCGTTCCTGAGCGGAGGTGGTGCCGGTTGGCCGAGTGCTAATGCCTCTAGTGCCGCTTCGTGGCCAAGGCCAAGTATCCAACCTTCGTTTGTTGGTGGCACATCAAGTATTTGCGCAAGCTCAGCTTCGGGCATTTGTGACAGAGTCTGCGCAAGTAAATGCACTTGGTGCGCGTCTTTAATCTGGCCTGCAGGTATCGTCGCGGTGACGGCCTTTGCAATAAGTGAAGGCCAGATTTCGACCATGGCGATAGGCGTTGTGAGCGGCTCGAATGGCCAGACCGCGATGTCTTGGCCGAAGGCCTTGCGCAGACGGGCCAACATGGGCAGTCCCATAATCACCTGACTGCCGACCGCACCCGCGCCTGAAAGTTGCCAGACGGGGAAGGCGCCTTTGGCTTGTTGTTCCGCGGCGCGTTTCTCGGTCATGCCGTGGCCTTCGCGGGCCAGCCCTTTGCGCGGCAAATCTGGGATATCGCGTCGCAGGCCATTGCCCCAGAAGGGGCCGGTGCCGGGGAAGCGTGTGTTGATTTCCCCAGCAAGGTCGAAGCGATTGTTCGTGTTGGGCGCATCTTCGACGCGGGTTTCAAACCAGTCCCAGATCGCGAACGGATCGTCCGTGCCGGTAAGGGATTGGCCAAAGCCAGCGGGATAGCCGAAGGCAAAGTCAAATCCAGCGAGGACGCGGCGGCCAGCGGTGTGTTCGGCGCGGAGGAAATCGTTGATCCAGCTTTCGGCCACCTGTCTGTTGCGCAAGTAGACGGGCGTTTCGGTCGCGCCTTGCCGTGCAACGCAAACCCAGATCGCGTCTTTCTTGGGCGTTTTGCCGCGGTCGTTGCCGCCCGACCAATCGACCATCAGGACCGTATCGAATATCACAGCCCGACCTCGGACAGGATGAATTCAGCGATGGCTTTCGTGTCGTTAAGGTTAAAGAGCGGTTGGGTCACGTCCAGCGTGCAATCGCTGGCGACGGCCTTGATGGTTGGGTCATCTTTGGCGATGAGGGGGTGGTTTGTCTCAGCGCGGTAAGCTTCGACTTTGGGATGACCATCGCGTTTGTAGCCTTCGACGAGAATCAGATCGACGGGGTCGAGCTGCTGCAGCAAGTCGGAGAGTGGTAGTTCGTCACTGTCGCGCAATTCCGTCATAAGCGCCCATCGTGCCCGCGATGAAAGCAGCACTTGATGCGCGCCTGCTTGGCGGTGCCGGTAGCTATCTTTGCCGGGGTGATCGACGTCAAAGCTGTGGTGCGCGTGTTTCAGGGTCGAGACGGTGAAACCACGTCCTGTGATCTCTGTCACCAGCCGTTCCATTAGCCCCGTCTTGCCCGCGTTCTTGTAGCCCGTGACACCGTAGATTTTCATAGCATGCTTTCCGCTTTGGTCAGGTCTTCGGGGGTGTTGACGTTGAAGAAGGCATCGTCATCGGGGAAACGTGCTGTGGCGCAACCATGTTTGTCGGTCCATAGGACGACTTTGCGCAGGCCGTCCGTGAGTGCCGCGCGCAGGTCATCGCGCAATGCTGTGGGCCAGAGACCGAAGGTGGGGTGGCGTCCGTCCGGTGTGCGCGCGAGGGCGATTTGGGTGCCCGCGTTTTCGGCGGCTTGCAAGAGCTGCGGGACCAGATCACAGGGAAAGAAAGGCGTGTCGGCGGCGGCTGTCACGATATGGGTGGCCCCGAGGGATGCTGCCCAATCGAGACCCGCGAGGACGCCGGAGAGAGGGCCTGCGAAGCCGTCGATACTGTCGTGGATAACGGGCAGGTCGAGATTTGCAAAGCGCGCAGGGTCGCCGTTGGCGTTCAGGGCGAGGCCCGCCACCTGTGGGTCTAGCCGTGCGATGACGTTTGACAGGATCGTGCCTTGTCCCAAAGGAAGTAGCCCTTTGTCGCCGCCGCCCATGCGGGTAGCGAGGCCGCCTGCGAGGATGACGCCAAGGGGCGCCTTCATGGATACACCTGCGTGTTTGGTACGCTCCGGTGCCTGCGGCGGGAGTTTTTGGGGCAAGATGATAAGCGGGTCATGTCGCGCCTTTCCGACCGGATTTGCGAGGTTCTTCCGCGATTTTTGCAGGATCAGCATCGCGGATCAGCCGCTCTTCTCCTGCAAGGCAAACGAACCGTTGTCCTTTCATGCGGCCGATCAGGGTGAGGCCCACTTGGTTCGCGATTTCGACACCCCAGGCGGTAAAGCCGGAGCGGGACGCAAGGACAGGGATGCCCATCATGGCCGTTTTGATAACCATTTCTGACGTCAGGCGCCCTGTGGTGTAGAGCGTTTTGTCACCTGCGCTGACGCCTTCGGACAGCATCCAGCCTGCGATTTTATCGACGGCGTTGTGGCGGCCCACGTCTTCCATATAGACCAACGGTCGGTTGCCTTGGCACAGAATAGTGCCGTGGATTGCACCCGCTTCGAGGTACAGCGATGGTGTGCGGTTGATCGTAGCCGCGAGCGCATAGAGGTCGGATGTGCGCACTTGGACATCGGGTAAGGTGACCCCTTCGAGCCCTTCCATCATGTCGCCGAAGACAGTGCCCACAGCGCAACCGCTAGTGCGGGTTTTCTTCTTAAGCTTGTCCTCAAAATTGGTTTGGCTTTCGGTGCGGACGACGACGGTTTCAAGCTCTTCGTCGTAGTCGACGCCTTTGATCACATCTGTGACATTCAGCATCCCTTGGTTGCGCAGAAAGCCGAGTGCAAGATAGGCCGGATAATCGCCGATCGTCATGGCCGTGACAATCTCTTGAGCGTTGAGAAAGATCGTCAAAGGGCGTTCTTCTACGACGTTTAGGTCGACACTATTTCCGTTTTGGTCCGTTCCTGCGACCGCACGGGTTAGGCGCTTCGCGTTGAGATCAGGCGCGATCAGGTAGCCAGAGGTATCATTGATCAGCGCCAATTGTCATTTCCCGTTTGCGTGTTTAAGTCTGCCGTAACGCTGCCAAGCTAGGGCAAACACATGACGACTTCTACCGTGAAAACACCCGCAAAATCTGCCTATTGGGCGGGGGTGCGTGATGGTGCGCCGTTCATTTTGATGGCGGTGCCCTTTGCAACGCTGTTCGGTGTCATCGCGACAGATGCGGGGCTGACAATTGCGCAGGCGATGGGCTTTACCGTTCTTGTGATTGCAGGGGCGGCACAGTTTGCGGCCCTTCAGCTGATGGTCGAGAACGCCAGCATAGCATTTGTGTTGCTTGCGGCCCTAGCCGTGAACCTGCGCATGGCGATGTATTCGGCGTCTTTGGTGCCTTATTTGGGGGCCGCCCCGTTGTGGCAGCGGGCCTGCATTGCATACCTAAACTTTGACCAAACTTATATTACATCCGTGGCCCGCTATGAGGCTCGGCCAGAGATGACTGTCGCGGACCGCGTTGCCTATTTCCTAGGGGTAGCGACGCCGATCACGCCGTTCTGGTTTGGCATGACTTTCGTAGGCATCGTCGCAGGGCAAGCTATCCCGGACGCCTGGGCGTTAGACTTCATCATGCCGATTATGTTTTTGGCGATGGTAGCGCCGATGGTGAAATCGCTGGCTCATGTTGCTGCTGCGGCGGTGTCGGTGTCAGTTGGTTTGCTGCTGGTTGGCATGCCTGCAGGGACCGGGCTCTTGATTGCGGCGGGATCGGCGATGCTGGCGGGGGCTTTGGTTGAGGTTTGGATGGAAAGACGGGCGTCGTGACTTATTCGACCGCAGAAATATGGACGATCATTGGCATTATGGGGATCGGGACGTTCTTGATCCGGTTTTCATTTCTGGGTCTGATCGGTGATCGGGCTATGCCTGCTTTCGTGTTGCGCTTGCTGCGCTACACGCCTGTAGCGGTTCTGCCCGGAATGGTGGCGCCCTTGGTGCTGTGGCCTGGCGCGACCGATGGACAGTTTGACCCAGTGCGTATGCTAGCCGCTTTAGCGACTGTGCTGATCGGGATTTGGACGCGCAATGTCCTTTGGGCAATCTTGGGCGGTGCCACGACGCTTTATGTCGCGATGGGGATCACTGCCCTTCTCTGAGAATTTCTGAGATTTCTTCGAGTGCCAGCGTTTTGTCGTCAGCGTCGTTTTCGCGGTACTCAAGCGTTGTTACACCGCGCAGTTTCGCAAAATCATCGTGAATGCGATTAGGGCTCCAGGTTTGGCGGAGCCCTTCGAAACCCGGCAGCTGGCGCAGGATACGAGATGTGACCCGCGCACAGTTGGCTTGGGGTACAGGACCGGAGACAAGGGCGATGTTAAACGCCTGTTCCGCAATTTCAGGGGTGACGTCAACGGTTTGGCCAACGACATAATAGGTCGAACGGGCGTGGAAGCTGACGTAGAAGTTTTCCAAGCGGGGCGTCACGCCGAACAAAACATCGTTCCGTTCTGGCATCAGATCTTGCTTAAACGATCCGGCTGGGTCGAACAGAACGCGCTGGCTGGCGTTGATTAGCAGGGCGGTATGTGCCCCGTTGCCAGAGCCCACGTTTTTCATCGTATAGAGCGTAAGGTAGTTGCGACCGGGCTTGCGGTGTACAGCACGCCTCACTACGTCGTCGGGCGCCCAAACTTTTTGCGCAGCACAGCCCGACAGGGCCAATGGCAGGCCGACGATAAAATTACGACGGTTCATGTTTTCTTAGACGGCGACCAATGCGAGGAAAATCAAGAAGACAATGATCCCGATTGTCACTTTAGTCGTCATGCTCATGAAACCTTCAAAGGTTTTTTCCTGAGCAGTGGTATCCATTTCGCCGTGCTTGTGTTCAGCCATTTTGAGGCTCCTTCGTCATCTGATTTGATACTCGCATAGACGATTCATTTGGTCGTGTCACGCGGTCAGGTGGTCACATTTGCTTGGGAGAGTATGGAACGTCAGAAGACTTTGATCTTCCCTGCGCCCTCGCAGCATACGAACCGGCCGCGTCGCCAAGAAACGCCAAGTGCACTGACGAAGCAAATCCCTTCGTTCTTGCTCGGCTTCAACTTGCGTGCGCTAGTTCTGCTTCACCTGAAGTTCCATGAACCCCATGACGTCTTCAAATAACACATCACGCCCATCACCACTCCCTGGCACAACCCGACCGATCTCGATCAATTTCGAGTAGCCATGTACGAGCGAGAACAAAGCGACCTCGGTTGCAGATGGGCCACCTGGGCCGTCCTCGAAAAGTGCGCTGATGTCATTCAACACCTGCCGCGCACTTCCACCAGAGCGTTTCCATTCGTCATTCTGAATAAACATGTCTGGCCTGTCGAATATCAGATTGAACAGGGCGTTATGTTTGGTCGCAAACTTAACATAGCCGATACACATCCCCAGAGCTTGCGCGCGGGGCTCTGCACCTGCGGAATCAATTCCGTCCTTCATCATCTGCTCAAATATCGCATAGCCCCTGATCGCTATCGCGGTCCTGAGCCCTTTGAGCCCATCAAAGTGGTGGGCAGGGGCAGCGTGAGAAACACCAGCCATTGCGGCACACCGGCGCAGTGTTAACGCGGCCAACCCCTCTTCTTCGAGGATTTGCATTCCAGCAAGCACAAGCGCCTCTTTGAGGTTCCCGTGGTGTTGTTTGTTCTCTGGTTTTTTAATCATCAGGTTTTCTTGCATGGCTACTTGACAGTGTAAAGATGAATGTGGTTTACGGTGTCAAGTTTACAGCGTCAAGTCGAATCGCTGGCACCTTGCTGCCACTGGATCGGCGCCTAGATTGAGAACAGAAAATGGTGCACCATGCACAGAACCGGAATTGGAATTTCAACAATGCGATTGTCACGTTGTCTTTTGCATCCGCGCGCTGATTCCGTCTTGTCGGCAGCTGCAGGCCTATATTCGGCGCGACACTCAATCATTAGCATAGATCGGGTTTTTCGGGCGCCGTTCATCCTTGTTTCGGCGACAAAACGCCTCACTCGCAACGATATTTGACGCGCCAGAGCGTGAAAGGACGTTTCTTATGACACTTGGTATTCTAGACTCGGACACTCGGGCTGACCAAGATTGCGGCTCCAGCCACCCAAGCGAAGATAACCAGTACAGCCTGCTCAAGATCTTGACGATCTGGGCCTTGGTCACCATTCCAATGCCGATCATGGCCTTTATCGTGGCGCCGGCGATCACGACACCGGGGACAGTCGGTGCCTTGCTGACGGTTTGGTATCTGATGATCGCAGGCATGATCTGGCAATTCATTTTGTCGGTGATCATTCTTTATCGTGAATTGGACAGTTTTACCTGGCCTGCCATCAAAGAGCGCATTTGGCTGCAAGCCCCGCGAGATCCCAGAACCGGAAAGACGAACTATAAACTTTTCTGGTGGCTGATCCCCGCCTTCCTGTTCTACCTCGCATTCGAGGTATCACCGATTGGCGCATACTTGGGTGAGCTGATCCTGATCCCTCTGCCAATTCTGGACCAACTGCCCGTGTTGGACCTTAGCGACCTCGCGGTGCCTGAACTCAAAGGCGCTTGGTGGCTGGTTGGTGTTGGTCTGTTTTCGTGCACGTTCAACTATTTGCTGGGCGAAGAGCTGCTCTTCCGCGGCATCTTGTTGCCTAAGATGCGCGGTGCCTTTGGGCGATGGGATTTTGTAGCAAACTCGGTGCTTTTTGCGCTTTACCACTTGCATCGCCCAACACAGATGCTGGGGTTCATCATTAGCGGCATCGCATGGACACTGCCCGTCAAGCATTTTCGGAGCATTTGGTTTTCTGTCATCCTGCACGGATTTGAAGGCATCCTTGTCATCGTCGGCACAATCGCTATCGCTGCTGGCGTGGCACTTTAGGGGGGTTAGAAAATGACAAAGCAACCAGTTTTCTGTTTCTCAACCCTGCCGCCGGGGTGTCTGTTGTCATCTTGGGCATCGGACTTTGGTTTTTCGCAGAGATGCGTGCGTTTGATGAATAGGAGGGTTAAATGATGATCTTACACCCCAGATTGAACCAAGCTTCAGTGGCGTTTTGGTTGACAGTTACTATGACCGTTGCGGTCTATCTTGCCATTGTCGCGTGGTCAGCGCCGACAATATCCAGCCACGCTGGTGGGCTTGCTATCTTCGACCTACGACCCACTGGGTATAACTATCAAGATGCCCAGGCATTTCTGGACGCCCTGAGTGTTGAAGGTCGGCAATTCTACCTGAACGTTCAACATCGGCTTGACCTCATCTACCCTCCGCTTCTCGCCCTAACTTTGATCTGGGCAATTGGTCGCCTGGCGGATGCACATCGCACAGCAGCGGTTTTGGCGATTTTTCCTATGATAGCGATGATAGCTGACTTGCTGGAGAACGCAGCGGTTGCAGATCTTCTTGAGGGGGGCTCTCAAATGATGACGGCAGAAATGGTCAGCCGCGCGAGTTGGCACACTATTGCTAAGTCTGGGGCCACGACAGCCGCAATGACCTGCCTTATGATGTTGATCGTACGAGGTCTCTATCGGTTATGGATCAAACGCAGCGGCGCGATCTTGACTTGAGGGCAGCCATTGCAATCACAAGGTGGCAACTTTGGCATATGCTTGGCCGATAGTGCTAGGCGTCCTTCACACGCTCTCGGCCGCATCCTCTTCGCCATCCAAGGCAGTGGCCAATTGGAAACCAATCCGGTTGGGCTCAGGCTGATCAATGTGTTTGGGGCTGGCCACCAAGGTCACGTTCATCTGGCTGACATGCTGGATCAGTTGGGTACGCGCGCCGCTTTCGTTCGTTCCATAATAGGTCACGATGTCAGGATCGTAGTAGCCTAGGCCCTCGATCTTGATAACGCCGGTCATACCGCCCGCGAGCCCAAGGCCGACCTCATGATCGTTATCCAGCTGCTTCTCGAAGTTTTGGATATACATGATGATCCGCTCATAGGCCCACTGCGCGGGGCTCTTTTGCGCGACGGGTTTGTTCAGCGCCTTGGGCATCGTTTGCCCGTTGGCGGGCTGTACATCCGGATTGGTGTGGATTTCGCGGCACTTAGGCAGGATGTCGTTTTCCAGCAGCTCGGCTGAGGTATCAATCTGCATCGTTGTTTTTGTCATAGCGGCACCGCAGTTGTTTCTTTGATTTCCTCCATAACGAAACTGGCCGAGATATCCGATACAGAAATGCGTGAGGTGAGCCTTTTGTAGAATGCATCATAAGCGGGGACGTCCGCGACGCGGACCCGCAGCACATAATCGAGGTCGCCCGTCATGCGGTAGGCTCCGACGATTTCTGGGAAACTCTGAAGGGACGCTTGGAATTGTCTAAGCCAGTCTTTGTCATGCGCGTTTGTCTTGATCAAAACCATGACTGTCAGCGGCACACCAACGCTGGCAGGATCGACAAGAGCGACGCGGCCTTTGATCACCCCATTTTGCTCCATCATCTTTATCCGCCGCCAGCAGGCATTTCGCGACAGGTTCACTGCGGCACTGATATCATCGACCGAGAGGGTCGCGTCAGATTGCAGGCTTCGCAGGATATCGCGATCTATTTCATCTAATTGGTGCTTCATACGTGGGATAGTATCCCAAATTTGCTACATATAGCAATTACATTTGGGACCACCGAGAGGCAGTATTTGGTTATTTTAGCTCAAAGCCAACAAGGGAACGGATTACATGTCTGACACATCGCACACTTCATCACGCAAGAACCCATTCGCAGCACTCTTCCTCGATCACCCTGCAACGGTAGATGAGACCTATTTCCAGCACATGCGTTTCGCGTTCGGTTTCGCGTTCTGGCTAGGTGCTGCGGCGCTTGCTGCCTTGGTGCATGCCTTCATTCCTGCGCTTTGTGAAACGACTGCCAGTCGTATCCTAAAGCGCTTACATGCGCGGATAGAGAGCCGCCACTGAATGTGCCGTATTGCGGCCTATACTGGCCCTGAAATCCCGCTTGAGAATATTGTTGTGCGTCCGGCCCATTCGTTGCTGGAGCAAAGCCAACACGCGTCCGAGGCCAAGTTGGCCGTCAATGGCGATGGCTTTGGGATCAGTTGGTACGGGGCGGATGAAACACCGGGCCTCTACCGCGATGTCTTGCCTGCGTGGGCGGATGATAACCTGACCAACCTGTGCCGGATGGTGCGGTCGCGCCTGTTTATCGCGCATATCCGCGCCTCGACCGTTGGTGAAACAAGCCGCGCGAATTGCCACCCGTTCAAGTCTGGCAAATGGTCATTTTGCCACAACGGACAGATCCCGCATTTCAAAGCAATCCGCCGCCGTATGTTGGCGGCATTGCCTGATGATCTGTTTGAGGCGATGCAGGGCACGACCGATAGCGAGATGATCTTTCTGACGCTACTGGCCAACGGGTTGGA
>ENA-OQVM01002429-OQVM01002429.1-marine-metagenome-genome-assembly--contig:-NODE-2429-length-21770-cov-6.556262_pt1 | contig 21770 bp, 18 predicted proteins | sample MGYA00237776_ERZ505498 | MGnify/ENA primary metagenome ERZ505498 (study PRJEB26159, sample SAMN06265151) | marine metagenome | isolation source: Helgoland LTER site | place: Germany:Helgoland, sampling... | reverse complement strand
AGTTTCGCTGATTAGGCTCACTCATTATGTACCGCTCGGTTTTTTTGCCTGCGGCCCAATCTGCGTCAAAGCAAGCGCACCTGCTTTGAAGCTCTTCAATTCTTAGCTACACCCAGACGTCCCGCCGCAGGTGTTGCACTTCATGCATGTCCCGTTGCGCACCAGTGTATAGTTGCCGCACTCACCACAAGGATCGCCCTCGTAACCTTGCATCTTGGCTTTATCGCGGGCCGAGATTGTCGTTGCGGTGCCTGTGGCAACCACGCTCTCGCTTACGATTGTCTCCAGAGTTGCTACAGCGTCGCTGCTGGTATCCAGAGCTGTCGCGCCCATGCCACCTTGCAAAACAACCAGATCCTGCGGCATGCGCTTGCGCAGATAGCCGGTCGAAGAAATCTGCTTAAGCACTTCCAAGGACCGCGATGCGGCATTCTCGGTTGGTGTTTGGACGTTAGACACACCTTCCTGCTCGCCACGACCAACGCTGTCGAATGTGGCGCCTTCTGGCTTCACATGCGCCAGATCCGTGCGGTCAAGGTAGGACACAGCCAATTCGCGGAAGATATAGTCAAGGATCGACGTCGCGTTCTTGATGCTGTCGTTGCCCTGAACCATGCCTGCTGGCTCGAACTTGGTGAATGTGAAGGCATCCACGAACTCTTCCAGTGGCACACCGTACTGCAGACCAACAGACACCGCGATGGCGAAGTTGTTCATCATGGCGCGGAAACCGGCACCTTCCTTGTGCATATCGATAAAGATTTCGCCCAACTGACCATCTTCATACTCGCCCGTACGCAGATAGACCTTGTGACCACCAACGATGGCCTTTTGGGTATAACCCTTCCGGCGTTGTGGCATCTTTTCGCGTTCGCGGTTGCGCACTTCCTGGATGATGATCTTTTCGACGATCTTCTCGGCCAGAACTGCCGCCTTCTCGTGGTGGTTGCCGCTTTCCAGTGTCTCTTGTGCGTCCTCGTCGTCTTCGACCAAGGCAGCCGCCAGAGGCTGGGACAGTTTAGAACCATCACGGTAGAGCGCGTTTGCCTTCACACCCAAGGACCAGCTGAGCTCATAGGCTTTCTGGCAATCCTCGATTGTCGCGTCATTTGGCATGTTGATCGTCTTGGAGATCGCACCCGAGATAAAGGACTGTGCTGCCGCCATCATGTAGATGTGGCTGTCCACGCTGAGATAACGCTTGCCAGTTTTGCCGCATGGGTTGGCGCAGTCGAAGACAGAGTAGTGTTCTTTCCTCAGATAAGGCGCGCCTTCCAGCGTCATTGTTCCGCATACGTGATCGTTGGCCGCATCAATGTCCTGCTTGGAATAGCCAAGATGGCGCAGCAGATCGAAGGTTGGATCGTTCAGCTTAGCCGCTGGGATACCCAGTGACTTGGTGCAGAAATCCTCGCCCAGCGTCCACTGGTTGAAGACAAAACGGATGTCAAAGGCAGAGGCAAGCGCGGCTTCAACCTTGTCCAGTTCTGCCTGACCAAAGCCATGACCGATCAGCGATGTGTGGTTGATCGCAGGCGCCTGCCCGATGGATCCGTGACCGACTGCATATGCAATGATCTCTTCGATCTGCGCAGAGCCATAGCCCAGCTTTTCAAGCGCCGCAGGAACCGATTGGTTAATGATCTTAAAGTAGCCACCACCGGCCAGCTTTTTGAACTTCACCAATGCAAAGTCAGGCTCGATCCCTGTGGTGTCGCAATCCATGACCAGACCAATTGTGCCTGTAGGCGCGATGACGGACACTTGCGCGTTGCGATAGCCGTGCTTTTTGCCCAGCTTCATTGCCTCGTCCCAGCTACCGACAGCCAATTCGATCAAGCGCTGATCCGGGCAGTTGGCGTGGTCAAGCGGCACAGGCTTCACCTCCAGCGCATCATAGCCGTCAGATTTGCCCAATGCTGCTTGACGGTGATTCTTGATGACCCGCAGCATGTGCTTGCTGTTTTTCTTGTAGCCTGGGAATGCCCCCAACTCGCCTGCCATCTCGGCAGAGGTCGCATAAGAGACACCAGTCATGATCGCTGTCAGGGCAGCGCCCATCGCGCGGCCCTCGTCGCTGTCGTAGCCAAAGCCCATGTTCATCAGCAGACCGCCAATGTTGGCATAACCCAGACCAAGTGTGCGGAAGTCATAAGACCGCTGCGCGATTTCCTTGGACGGGAATTGCGCCATCATCACAGAGATTTCCAATGTCACAGTCCACAGGCGTGTGGCGTGCATGTAATCCTCGGCTTGGAACTGACCATCCTTGTAGAATGTCAGCAGGTTCATCGACGCAAGGTTACAGGCCGTGTCGTCCAAGAACATATATTCAGAACAAGGGTTGGAACCACGAATCGCGCCGTCTTCGGGGCATGTGTGCCATGCGTTGACGGTGTCGTGGTACTGAATGCCCGGATCAGCACAGGCCCATGCCGCGTGGCCAACCTGCTCCCACAGCTCGCGTGCCTTGATGATCTTGGCGACTTCGCCATTGCGGCGGTTGATCAGTTTCCAGTCTGCATCTTCCTCAACGGCCTTCAGAAAAGCGTCGGTAACGCGAATGGAGTTGTTGGAGTTCTGACCTGAAACAGAGGAATAAGCTTCCGAATCCCAGTCTGTGTCGTAGGTCGGGAATTCAATGCTTGAGTAACCTTGCTTGGCATAATCCAAGACGCGCTTGATATAAGTTTCTGGAATTGCGGACTTTTTGGCGTCTTTAACGGCAGCGGCCAATGTGTCGTTGGTCTTCGGGTCATAGGCGGACACTTCTTCGCCGTCCCATGATTTGATCGCCGCAAAGATCGCGTTCAAGTAACGCGCATGCATCTTGGAGCCCGCAACGATCGACGCCACTTTCTGCTCTTCGATGACCTTCCAGTTGATGAATTCTTCGATATCAGGGTGGTCCGCATCAACGATAACCATCTTGGCCGCGCGACGTGTGGTACCACCCGACTTGATCGCACCTGCAGCACGGTCACCGATCTTCAGAAAGCCCATGAGGCCGGAAGACTTGCCGCCGCCAGACAGCGCTTCGCCGTCACCACGCAGGGAGGAGAAGTTCGTGCCAGTGCCAGAGCCATACTTGAACAAGCGCGCTTCGCGGACCCACAGGTCCATAATGCCGCCTTCGTTCACCAGATCGTCACCGACAGACTGAATAAAACAGGCGTGTGGCTGAGGGTGCTCATAGCTGGATGTGGATTTTGTCAGCTCGCCAGATTGGTAATCAACATAGTAGTGACCCTGTGCTGGACCATCAATGCCGTAGGCCCAGTGCAGACCTGTGTTAAACCACTGCGGGCTGTTTGGTGCTGCGCGCTGTGTTGCCAGCATATAGCGCATCTCGTCGAAATAGGTGCGCGCATCGTCTTCAGACGTGAAGTAGCCGCCCTGCCACCCCCAATACGTCCACGCACCAGCCAAACGGTCGAAAACCTGCTTGGCGGATGTTTCACCACCAAAGGTCGCACCCTTGGCAGGCTCAGAGCGCCATAGGAATTCCGGTACACCCTTTTCCTTCACAGGCTTTACTTCGGAAGGCACACCAGCCTTGCGGAAGTATTTCTGGGCGATGACGTCAGAGGCCACTTGGCTCCAACCTGCCGGAATTTCACAGTCGTCTAGTTTGAAAACAATCGTGCCATCTGGATTGCGAATCTCTGATGTCGTTGTTTTGAACTCCAACTCACCGTAAGCGCCTGTTTTCGCCTTTGTGAAATTGCGGTCAATTTTCATTGGTCTGCCCCATCTTTTGTGCGCCGTCGTTGCGGCATAAATCTAAACAAGGCCGCATTTACGGCCCAAACGGATGAAGAACGCGTCACCTAACCACCTCACGCGCACCATCCAATCGTGGATCATGGCCGTGTGTATGAGTGCATATATAGGATGCACTCGCCTGCTGAACTGTCCCCGTGCCGCCACCACATCTTGTGTCGTGATCGTCGGCCTGCACAAACTGACGCATCTACACCTCGTGGGTCAACGGATTTTTAACACTAAATATGGATTAATTTGGTTGACTGCGCAGGACCAAACTGAGCCCACGCCGCTGGAGTGATTCACTCACAGGTTTGTCCACATTCCCTTGCGTGAGGACGGCCCGCAGAAATCCTTGTACCCGGCACACTTAGGCTGAAAGGTTCAGCCAATCTCTCAACATTGTTAATCTTTGTTACCGTATTGTTAACGCAGTCTAGCAAATTGTCTGGCGTGCAATTCTAGCAACACATCACAACGCACAGGCCCCAAAGGGGTCTGATACAATATCTAAAATCTCGGTGAATTTGTGGTCGGGGCGGAGAGATTCGAACTCCCGACCCTCTGTTCCCAAAACAGATGCGCTACCAGGCTGCGCTACGCCCCGAACCATGGCGTGTCTTTAGCCAAGCCGAACTGATTTGAAAACCCCTAACTGTCAGTCTTTTCGCCACAAGGCAAAATTGCGTCCTCACCAAAGCTGGGATGCTGCATCACATCGCCTTGTGCGATACCCAATCGCGCGGCAAGGCCGCCATTGATCTCCAAAACCATCTGAACGCCCTCACCCCCGGGAATCGGCGTGAGGTCACCGGGGATCGCATTTTCATGGATTCTCAGGATTTCTCCCTCTGGACTGGCAAACAGCAAGTCGAGAGGAATCAGCGTGTTCTTCATCCAGAAGCTCACTCGCTGCGGGCGATCGTAGACGAACAACATTCCTGTAAGGGTCGGCATGTCTTCAACGAACATCAAACCTTGTGCGCGCTCTTGCGGATCATCCGCGATATCGACCGTAAAGGTTGCCTGCCCGAAATCGCCCGCAACTGTCAGGCGATCATCAGCGCAAACAGCCCAAAGCGGCTGTGCAAAGCTTAAGACCCCGCAAACAACCGCGGAAAGCCTCACTTCGCTGCGGCCTCCCAGCCAATCACTTCAATCGCCATGCGGCCGCGTTCGCCATCGACCATACGCAGTCCAATGGCTTCACCTGACTGCAAATCCGACAAGCCGGACCGGCGCAAGACCTCGACATGAACGAAAACATCGTCGTTATTGCCAAAGACATTCGCAAAGCCAAAACCTTTGGCCTTGTCGAACCATTTCACGCGCGCAGGTTCAATCGGCTTGTTTGCGATATCCTCAGGCGTGAACTCGACCATGTCGCGCAACGGTAATGAGTCCTCAGCTTCAGGTGGCGTGATCGCCAAAACCTCAGTTGCCTGCAGACCGCGCTGCGTATCTTGCACAACAATCGTGATCGCCGAGCCATCAACAACAGACCCCTGCCCGAAATTCCGCAAAACATTGGCGTGCAACAGAATATCTGGCCCGCCTTCCTCAGAGATGACAAACCCAAACCCCTTGGTAGGGTCAAACCACTTAACTTGTCCCAGTACTTGCCTTTGTGTACCGGTGTCCTGCGTTTCCATCATGTCTTCCTTTTGGACAGCGACACTTTCTAAGCCGCTATCCATATTTGTGTCATCGCCAGACCGTGACTGCAGTACCATCACAACTCTACCTCATTTCCGCAAAAACGCGAAACTTTATGGTGAGAGCCGGGTAACCTCCCAATCCTGATCAACTTCATTGCGTGACCACCGAAACCGGTCATGCAGACGAAATGCACCGTCGGACCAAAACTCAATTTCCAGAGGCACAATCCGGAAACCACCCCAAAAAGGCGGCCGTTCCGGGTCCGATCCTTTTTGTACTGTTACTCTTGCCACGTCTGCCATTAAAGACGCACGCGACGTCAATGGCTGTGATTGTTGCGAAGCCCAGGCGCCCAGTCGGCTCTTTAAAGAGCGTGACTTGTAATAGGCATCTGCGGCTTCACCGTCTTCCCTCAAAACCATCCCGCGTACGCGTATCTGTCTTGCGAGGGATTTCCAATGCATAACAAACGCAGCTTTGCCCGAAAGAGCAATTTCCTGCCCTTTGGCACTATTATAGTTAGTGTAAAAGACAAATGCGTCCACTGCGATGTCTTTGAGCAACACCATCCGGACGTTAGGCATACCATCGGAATCGACCGATGACAGTGCAATTGCATTGGGATCATTGGGTTCGGTTTTGCTAGCAGCATCAAGCCATTGCTGAGCAATGACAAACGGGTCTGGTCCCGCAAAAATGCCGCCACGGTCAGACATAGCTGATCCCTAAACAAAACCCCCATAGACAGGCTATGTGCAATTAGACACAGTGGCAAGCAATTAACGCGATTGTTCAGATACTTGCTGCATCCGGTGCAATCGCCTAAATGGTGGACAAGCCACAAAGGCAAACCACAAAGGATATGCGTAATGACCTCTCAACTGATGCAAGGCAAACGCGGCTTGATCATGGGCCTCGCCAATGACAAGTCGATCGCATGGGGTATCGCAAAAGCCTGCGCCGATGCAGGTGCAGAGCTTGCTTTCTCTTATCAGGGAGACGCATTGCTTAAGCGCGTAGGCCCTCTGGCAGCGTCAGTTGGGTCCGACATCGTATTGCCCTGTGACGTGGGTGACGAGGGGTCGATTGACGCGCTCTTTTCATCCCTCGAAGAACGTTGGGGCAAGTTGGATTTCATCGTCCATGCTATCGGCTTTTCTGACAAGAACGAATTGCGCGGGCGGTATGTCGACACCACGCGCGGCAATTTTCTAACCTCAATGGATATCTCTGTCTATTCCTTTACGGCCGTCGTTCAGCGCGCCGAAAAGATGATGACAGACGGGGGGTCATGTCTGACTCTTACTTATTATGGCGCAGAAAAGGTCATGCCACACTATAATGTCATGGGCGTTGCCAAGGCCGCACTTGAAGCGTCGGTTCGTTACCTGGCCGAAGATCTCGGCAAAGATAAGATCAGGGTCAATGCAATCAGCGCGGGTACGATCAAGACACTGGCCGCCTCCGGCATTGGTGACTTCCGTCTGATTATGAAATGGAATGAGTACAACTCGCCGCTCCGCCGCACGGTCACACAAGAGGAAGTCGGCAATTCAGCCCTCTACCTCCTGTCCGACCTCGGCAGTGCCGTGACAGGCGAAGTGCTTCACGTCGATGCGGGTTACCACGTTGTTGGTATGAAGGCCGTCGACGCCCCAGACATTACAAAAGAATAGGACAAAGCCGCGATGACCGACCGTTTGCCGCATGAAAAAGGATTCCATATTAGTTGGGATCAAATCCACCGCGACAGCCGCGCCTTGGCGTGGCGGCTTGACGGGCAAGGTCCTGACGATGGCGCGTGGCGCGCCGTTGTGGCGATCACCCGTGGCGGCATGGCCCCTGCGATGATCGCTGCGCGCGAATTGGATATCCGGACCGTCGATACGATCAGCGTCAAGAGTTACGACCACCAAGATCAATCGCAAGCCAAGGTTTTGAAAGCACCCGATGCTGCACTGATGGGAGACGGCACCGGCATCTTGATCATCGACGATCTGGTCGACAGTGGCAAAACCCTGGAATTGGTGCGCGCACTCTACCCAAACGCCCATTTTGCAACGGTCTATGCTAAGCCAAAGGGCCGTCCACAAGTCGACACTTTCATCACAGAAGTCAGTCAAGACACATGGATCTTTTTCCCATGGGACATGGCTCTGCAATATGTCGAACCTTACCGTGGCAAGGACTAACACCCCACTTCTCATGTTCGGTTTCATCCAGGGCTCCGCCCGTTCGATGCTGAAACCCTCTCACAGAGGGTGTCCTAGACGCATCGAACACTCCGCCGGAGGCCCCCATAATATCGTGCGGCGCAGCCGCTCCTTTTGGAGAATGCTATGACCCAATCACGCACAGCTGCCACTTTCGCCCCACCTGTGATGGAGGCACGGCGCTGGCTTGATGGGGTCACACATCCCTCTGACCGACCCCTGCTGAATGTCAGTCAGGCAGCACCCGTGGATCCACCCCCTGCCCCATTGCGCGAAGCTATGGCACAGATTGTCCTGAATGATGCAGAGGCGCATCTTTACGGACCTGTTCTAGGACTGCCCGCGTTGCAGGCCGAAGTCGCAATGCAATGGACCGCAAGTTATGGCGGCAATGTTGCTGCTGATCAGGTGGCAATCACCTCTGGCTGCAATCAGGCCTTTGCCGCGACAATCGCCACGCTTTGTACCGAAGGTGACGAAGTCATCATTCCTGTGCCCTATTATTTCAACCACCGCATGTGGCTGGATATGTCCGGCGTCAGTACTGTGCCGCTTCCTGCGGGCGCTGATATGGTCCCAAATGCACAGGACGCGGCGAAGCTAATTATATCCAAGACACGCGCTATCGCATTGGTAAGCCCTAATAACCCATGCGGCGTCGAATACCCGGCCGAGACACTTCGTGAATTCCGTGACCTCGCGCGCAAACATGGAATCGCCCTGATCGTCGACGAAACCTACCGCGACTTTGACAGTCGCCGCGGCGCACCACACGATCTGTTTACAGACCCCAACTGGGACGACACACTGATTCAGCTCTATTCGTTTTCAAAGGCTTACCGACTGACCGGCCACCGTGTCGGTGCCGTCGTCGCAGGCGTCCAACGACTGGCTGAAATCGAAAAATTCCTCGACACCGTCACAATCTGTCCCAACCAACTGGGCCAGCGTGCAGCTCTTTGGGGGATGCAAAACCTAGGCGAGTGGCTGGCAGGCGAACGCCTTGAGATCCTTGACCGGCGGGCGGCCATCGAAGAGCATTTTCACATTCTGGCCAACCAAGGCTGGACGCTTTTGGGCTGTGGCGCCTATTTCGCCTATGTCAAACACCCTTTCGCGATGTCTTCGGCGGAACTCGCCCCACTTTTGGTGCGCGAAGCAGGTGTTTTGTTGCTTCCGGGCACCATGTTCATGCCCGACGATGTCCCCGGCGGCGAAAGCCAGTTGCGCATCGCATTCGCCAACATTGACCGCGATGGGATCGCTTCGCTGTTCAACAGGCTGTCATCGCTGAAACTCTAACACTTGCACCCCCGCGCCAGCCCCCGTATTCAGGCGCAAACCAGCGGGTGGAGCAGTCACAAATGGCAGATAAAAAGAAACCTCGGTACGGCGCATGGGTCGTTGTCGGTGTTGTTCTCTTGGGGCTCGCAGGCTTCGGCACTGGTGGCCTAAGCGGTAACATCCGCAGTATCGGCAGCGTGGGCGAAAAAGAGATCTCTGTGACGTCTTATCAGCGCGCCCTGAACGAACAAATTCGCGGAATATCCGCGCAGTTCGGTCAACAGATTTCCTTTCAGCAAGCACAGGCTTTCGGCATTGATCAGCTTGCTTTGAATCAGGTCGTCATGCTGCGGACACTGGATAACGAGGCCGCCGAACTTGGTGTGTCCGTTGGTGATGAACGTGTCTTCGCACGCCTTCAGGCCATCCCCTCATTCCAAGGCGCGGGGGGCTTCAACCGCGAAACCTACCGTCTGGCCCTGCAACAATCCGGTCAATCCGCCGCCGAATTTGAAACCGGCATCCGCGAAGAAACTGCTCGCACTTTGCTACAAGGTGCTGTGATTAGCGGCATTCCGGCACCCGATGCCTATGCCGATGCCGTCGTACAATTCATCAGCGAAACCCGCAACATCACCTGGGCTGTAGTTGACGAAAGCGCGCTGACAGCGCCCGTACCCGGTGCGACCCCCGCTGCACAGCAGGAATACTACGACGCAAACCCGGAAGAGTTTACGCTGCCCGAAAGCCGCGCCATCACATACGTCTGGCTGACGCCCACCATGATCATCGACGAGATGGTTGTGCCTGACGAAGCTGTTGAGCGCCTTTATGATGAACGTATCGCAGAATTTCGCCAGCCCGAACGCCGCTTGGTCGAGCGACTGGTCTATCTGAACCAGGATTTGGCCCAAGAGGCCTTCGACAGGGTCGCCGCTGGCGCAGCTACATTCGAGGACCTTGTAATTGAACGTGGTTTGACCTTGTCGGATGTTGACCTTGGTGATGTCAGCCAAGACGACCTGCGCAGCGCCGGCGAGGCAGTGTTTGCCGCCGAAACCGGCGAAGTGGTCGGCCCCTTCAACTCCTCTTTGGGTCCTGCCCTCTTTCGGATGAACGCGATACTTGCAGCCCAAGAGACAACCCTCGAAGAGGCGACGCCAAACCTGCGTGATGAACTGGCCGCTGAAGCCGCGCGGCAATTCATTAACGATAGCGCCGATCCAATCATTGATCTGCTGGCCGGTGGCGCGACGATGGCAGATCTGGCCGAACGCACAGATATGCAGCTGGGCACACTCAACTGGACCCCTGAAAACACCGATGGAATCGCAGCTTATGATGCGTTCCGCCGCGAGGCCGCAGAAGTGCAAGAAGGTCAATTCGCTGAAATCTTTGATCTCGCTGATGGCGGTATTTTTGCGCTGACGCTGGACGGCATCGTACCGCCGACCCTGCAACCGCTTGACGATGTCCGCGACGCCGTCTCTGCCGCGTGGCAGGCTCAGGCCCGCCAAGATGCGATCATGGAAAAAGCCGCAGAAATCGCAGCGGATATCCTGCCGCTGACAGGGTTTGATACAGTTGGGCTTGTGCCGCAGGTCGAAGAAAACCTTTCACGTCGCAGCTTTGTCGAAGGAACGCCTCCGGATTTCAATGCTGCTATCTTTGAAATGACCATCGGCGAGGTACGCGTTATTGATGCCGAGAACCGCGCCATCATCGTCCGTCTCGACAACACCGCCGCTCCTGATCTGAACGATGAGAACGTGATCGCGCAGCGCGAAGCGATTGCTGAAAATACGCGCGCCGGGATCGCGCAGGACATCTTTGATGCATATGCGACTTCGGTCCAGCAACGCACCGAGCAAAACCTCAATCTCAACACGATCAATGCGGTTAACGCACAGTTCCAATAGGCGGATCCATGGCTCTTTTGCCCGACTACGACAGCTTTGCCCAACGCTATGATGCGGGGGCCAATCAGGTGGTCTACACGCGCATCGCGGCCGACTTGGACACGCCTGTTTCACTGATGTTGAAGCTGTCCGGTGCCGGAAAGAACGCTTTTATGCTCGAAAGCGTCACCGGTGGAGAGATTCGTGGGCGATATTCGATCATCGGAATGAACCCTGACTTGATTTGGGAATGTCGCGGAACAACATCGCGCGTCAACCGCACTGCCCGCTTTGATGACGCCGCATTTACCCCGCTGGACGACGACCCGCTGACGGCCTTGCGCGCCTTGATCGCGGAATCGCGCATCGATTTGCCCGCAGGCCTGCCCGCCGCTTCTGCTGGGCTGTTCGGATATCTGGGCTATGACATGATCCGCTTGATCGAACATCTGCCCGATGTGAACCCGGACCCGCTTGGCCTGCCTGATGCAATGATGTTGCGCCCGTCGGTCGTGGCCGTGCTTGATGGGGTCAAAGGTGATGTGATTCTGGTGGCACCTGCCTATGTGAATTCCGGTCTTTCTGCGCGCGCCGCTTACGCGCAGGCCGCAGAGCGCGTCATGGACGCGCAACGCGCACTTGAACGCCCGATGCCCAGTGAAGCCCGCGATCTGGCCGAACCTGCCGCTGTCGCACCACCGGTGTCGAACTTTGCGCATAGCGCCTATCTGGATGCGGTCGAAAAGGCCAAGGATTACATCAAGGCCGGCGATATCTTTCAGGTCGTGCCGTCGCAACGCTGGACGCAAGAGTTTCGCGAGCCACCCTTTGCGCTTTATCGTTCACTGCGCCGCACCAACCCATCGCCGTTTATGTTCTTCTTCAACTTTGGCGGCTTTCAGGTCGTCGGTGCAAGTCCGGAAATTCTTGTGCGGGTCTTTGGCAAGGAAGTCACGATTCGCCCTATCGCCGGCACCCGCCCGCGCGGTGCGACGCCCGAAGAAGACAAAGCAAACGAACTTGACCTGATGGCCGACAAGAAAGAATTGGCCGAGCACCTGATGCTGCTTGATCTGGGCCGCAATGACACTGGCAAGGTCAGCAAAATCGGCACCGTACGCCCGACCGAGCAGTTTATTGTCGAGCGTTACAGCCATGTGATGCATATCGTCTCTAACGTGGTTGGTGAACTGGCCGATGATCAAGACGCACTAAGCGCCTTCTTTGCCGGAATGCCCGCTGGCACCGTGTCTGGCGCACCCAAGGTGCGGGCGATGGAGATCATCGACGAGCTGGAGCCTGAAAAGCGCGGTGTCTATGGTGGCGGGTGTGGCTATTTCAGCGCCAACGGCGATATGGACATGTGTATCGCCCTACGTACAGCGGTCTTGCAGGATGAAAAACTTTATATTCAGGCCGGTGGTGGCGTCGTTTACGATAGCGACCCCGAAGCAGAATACCAAGAAACAGTGCATAAATCGAACGCCATCCGCAAAGCTGCCGTTGATGCCACGATGTTCCGTGGGGATGGAAACTAAAGAGTTTCAGCGAAGCGCATTTGGCTTTCTGTTCTGATCTATTCCGACAGCAAAATCGCCGAGACCGGCGCAATCGCAAGTGTATCAGGGTCTACATTCCCCGCCCAATCGCGCAAGGCCCCTAACGTCTGAGGCGTCACACGTCCTAACAGAACAGCATTGCCTGACTGCCGCGCACGGAATGCGGCTTGGTCCAAAGCCCGCAGGATAGCGCGGCTGTCCTCCCCCGCGCCGTCGATATCGCGCAACACGGTTGCGGTAGGCACATCAACTTGTTCGGCAGCACGTGCTGCATTGTTCAGTCCACGCTGTACCGCCACAAACCCTTGCCCCTTGTCTGCAAGAATTTGCATCACCTGTGCTGTCACGTTGCGATCTTGCATGGCACCGGTCCCGTCAGAAAAGAGCATCGCCACTTCGGGAACCAGTGCCATCGCCGCTTCAAATGCTACTTCTACGTCTGTCGGCTCCGCCCCTTCTGGCAGGTCGGCCTGCATCGCAACTTCGATTCCAGACGCGCGATACGCCGTGACCAATGCGGTCGAGGACGCGGACAACCCATTCACCACCACGGTCGGCACAAACCCTAAGTCGGCAACAGCAGCAGCCGCATCCGGCATTTCGCCGCTATCAATCAAGATAATCGAGATTAGCGGCACATCTTGGGGATTCTCAAAAGGTGCAGCAAACCGCAAAAGTGCTGGGGCATCATCTGGAATAACTGATTCTGACGTCATCTCGTTTGGCGGGCTTTCCGCCACTTCGTCCGAGGCACCGGGCCGATTGATTCTTACGGAAGTGGTCACTTGCGGCAGTGCCTGCGCAAGTGCTGTCTCTGCCGGCGCTGCCTCAGTTTCGGGCGGTGCAGGCAGAACAGCGCTATCGGCCGGCGCATCAGCCGTCTCGGTGGTGGCGGTTTCTTCGGCTTCCGCAGCAACAGGCAGGTTGTCTTCTTCCGGCGCCTCCGTGACAGGTGTCTCATCTTCAGCCACTGCCGCATCAGATTGAGCTGTGGAAGGATCCGTGACTGCTGGCTCTTGCGGGACCGCTTCCTCCTCTGCCGCGTCTTCCACCTCAGCGACAGCAGGCTCTTCCATGACCTCTTCAGCGACAACGTCCGGCACAACAGGGTCGGCTTCTTGGCCGGTCACTGGCGTTTCTGTCGGTGCTTCAGCGGGCAACGCTGGCGGTGGCGTTGTATCGACCGCGACGGCATCTTGTTCGGTCAAAACGCGGGTACGCTCTGTTTCAACCTGAGCGGTCACCGGGGCATCCATAGTCGAAGACAGGTCTGGCTCTTGCGTTACTTCGGGCGCGTCTATCACATCTGCAACGTCGGCTGCTTGCGGCGGGGCAGCTGTTTCAGTTGACACATCAGGCGCTGTTTCAGGATCGTCAGCAGTTGATCCCAAAGGCACCGCTGGCGAAAAGCGCGGCGACGCGTCACTTCCAGCTTGCAGGTTTACATTCAGGCCCGGCTCAGCAAGGTCAAGTTCCGGCACAGTCAACTGTGGCGCTGATGGACCTTCGGCATAGTCTGGCAGATCATTCACAAGCGACGCAAGGCTCAGGCCCGCACCACCTAGTACCACGCCCCAAAGACTGCCTTGAATGAAGCCCCGCATCTGCCCACACCTTCTTGTTCGACCTTGACGCCACCCTGCGTCCCGGCCCATGTATAGCGCGCTTATACCGTTGACTTGCAGGGAGACGGTAGCCCTTTTTTGCCACTTGCGCGGGAATTCACCATGCTGCTTTTGATCGATAACTACGACAGTTTTACCTACAACCTTGTCCACTATCTGGGTGAGTTGGGGGCCGATGTCGTCGTGAAACGCAATGATGCGCTGGACGTGCAACAAGCGATGGCGATGCGTCCCGAGGCAATCATGCTGTCACCCGGCCCGTGCGAACCCGCCCAGGCTGGCATTTGCCTTGCGATGGTCCATGCCGCTGCTGAGACAAAAACACCCCTGATTGGTGTTTGCCTGGGCCATCAAGCGATTGGTGAAGCCTTTGGCGGCAAGGTCGTGCGCTGTCATGAAATTGTGCACGGCAAAATGGGGACGATGCAGCATAAGGGCAAAGGTCTGTTTGCCAATCTGCCCAGCCCGTTTGAGGCGACACGATATCATTCCCTGATCGTCGAACGCGAGAGCCTGCCAGACTGCCTTGAAATTACCGCAGAGCTGGATGACGGCACCATCATGGGCCTACAGCACCGCGAACTGCCAATCCATGGGGTGCAATTCCACCCTGAAAGCATTCGGTCAGAGCATGGTCACCAGATGCTGGAAAACTTCCTCAAAATGACAAAGGTGCCCGCATGAGTGATGCAATGAAGCCTCTGATATTCGCAGCCTCCGAAGGGCCGTTGTCTCGCGCCCAAGCGGAGGAGGCATTTGGGTATTTGTTCGAAGGCGCCGCGACACCTGCACAAATCGGTGGATTTCTGATGGCCCTTCGCGCTCGCGGCGAGTCTGTGTCGGAATACGCCGCTGCCGCGGCTGTGATGCGCGCCCACTGCGTGCCGGTTAAAGCCCCAGATGGTGCAATGGATATCGTCGGAACTGGTGGTGACGGCAAGCACACGCTCAACATCTCAACTGCAACTGCGTTCGTCGTCGCCGGGGCCGGTGTACCAGTTGCCAAACACGGCAATCGCAACCTGTCGTCCAAATCTGGCACGGCGGATGTGCAAAGCGCGCTTGGCATCAATGTGATGGTCGGACCTGAGGTGGTCGAACGCGCAATTGCAGAAGCAGGAATTGGTTTCATGATGGCGCCGATGCACCATCCCGCAATGAAACATGTCGGACCAGTTCGCGTTGAATTAGGATCAAAAACGATCTTCAACATATTGGGACCATTGACAAATCCAGCAGGAGTTAAGCGTCAACTTACCGGTGCTTTCGCCCCCGATCTGATCTTTCCGATGGCCGAGACCCTGCAGCAGCTTGGCGCCGAAAAGGCGTGGCTCGTCCACGGCAGCGACGGCACGGATGAGATCACGATCTGCGGGCCGACTGCTGTTGCAGCACTGGAAGACGGCAAGATCGGTTCGCGCGAAATCCACCCCGAGGATGCGGGCCTGCCAGTCCATAACTTCCGTGACATCCTTGGTGGCACACCCGAAGAAAATGCGACTGCTATCATCGCACTTCTTGATGGAGCAGAAGGCGCCTACCGCGATGCCGTTCTCTTGAATACGGCAGCGGCCCTGATGGTTGCTGACAAAGCAGACAACCTAAAGGACGGTGTGGCGCTGGCCCGCGAAAGCATCGACAGCGGCAAGGCAAAGCAGGCTGTGGAAACGCTTGCGCGCATCACATCTGCGGCTTGATGTTTGATTTATCGGGGTTGGGTGAGTGGAGTGATTTGCCCTTTTTCGCAGATCATCTGTCAACCATAGCGGAACAAATCGACGGCACCTTCCTGCCACCACCGGCCCTGACTTTTGCTGCTCTGGCCCGAACCCAACCTGCTGCGACCCGTGTCGTGATCCTTGGGCAAGACCCTTATCATACCCCCGGCAAAGCCGATGGGCTGGCGTTCTCGATCCCTGCGCAATTCGGGGGTCGGCTTGATAGCCTGGGTAATATTTTCAAAGAAATTCAGAGTGATACAGGGCAACTGCGCACCAAAACGGCGCTACAGGATTGGGCAGATCAGGGTGTGCTCTTACTCAACACGGCCCTGACTGTCCCCCAAGGGAAGCCCAAAGCACACGCCAGAATTGGTTGGTCAAAGCTGGTCACGCAAGTGCTGGACCGCCTCAACGACCGCCCTCGCGCGTTCATTCTTTGGGGTGGGCCCGCTCAGGCCTATGCAACGTCTCTTTCAGCCCATCATCTGATCTTACAATCGGCCCACCCGTCCCCACTCTCAGCCTATCGTGGGTTTTTCGGGTCGCGCCCATTTTCAAAGGTGAACCAGTGGCTTATTGATCAAGGCCAAGAGCCAATCAACTGGGCGGACCCATGAGCGACATTCTGGAAAAGATCAAAACCTACAAATTGGAAGAGGTCGCGTCACGCAAAGCGGCCGTTCCGCTCGGCGCGGTCGAGGAGCTTGCCAAGGCAGCACCTCCGACACGCGGTTTTGCCGCCCGGTTGGCCGAAGCGACCCGAGAGGGGTATGGCTTGATCGCAGAGATCAAGAAAGCCAGCCCATCGAAGGGCTTGATCCGCGCAGATTTTGATCCGCCCGCATTGGCGCAGGCCTATGCCGAAGGCGGCGCCACTTGTCTGTCCGTTCTCACTGACGGTCCATCCTTCCAAGGCGACGACAGCTATCTGACCGCCGCGCGGTCGGCCGTGGACCTGCCTGCCCTGCGCAAGGATTTCATGTACGACACCTATCAAGTCGCCGAGGCCCGCGCGCTGCATGCTGATTGTATCCTGATCATCATGGCCAGCGTTAGCGACACCCAAGCGCAAGAGCTTGAAGAGGCTGCCTTTTCTTGGGGCATGGATGTTCTGATCGAAGTGCATGACGCCGCAGAACTTGAACGCGCAACGGCCCTCAAGTCCCCACTTATGGGGATCAATAACCGCAATCTCAAAACCTTTGAGACCACTCTGGACACGACACGGACCCTTTCCAAACTGGTCCCCACTGACCGCACTATTGTTTGCGAAAGCGGCCTGAACACACCGGCCGAGCTTGCCGATATGGCCCGTTATGGCGCCCGGACATTCTTAATTGGTGAAAGTCTGATGCGCCAAGACGATGTGGCCGCGGCGACCCGCTCACTGCTCGCCAATCCATCAACGGGTATGATGTAATGGCTGGCCTTTCGCATTTCGACCAAGACGGCAAAGCGCATATGGTCGATGTTTCCGACAAACCAGTGACAGCGCGGACAGCGATTGCCGAAGGGTGCATCAAGATGACAGCCGAGACGCTGGCGCTGATTACCGAAGGCCGCGCCGACAAAGGCGATGTGCTGGGAATTGCGCGGATTGCAGGCATTATGGGTGCCAAGAAGACCGCTGAATTGATCCCATTGTGCCATCCACTGCCGATTACAAAGGCCGCACTGGAGCTAACTCCTGACATCACCCTCCCCGGCATCCGTATCACCGCCACGGTCAAGACCGGTGGTCAAACCGGAGTCGAGATGGAAGCGCTGACAGCTGTCAGCACCGCCGCACTGACTGTCTATGACATGGTAAAAGCTGTGCAAAAAGACATGGAAATTGGCGGCGTGCGCCTGACGTTCAAGGACGGCGGCAAATCCGGACGGTTTGAAAACCCATGATCACAGTCGCGGAGGCACTCGCGCATCTTTTCACTCTGGTTTCACCGCTTGAGGCCGAAGATATCGCTTTGACCAAGGCGCATGGCCGAGTGCTGGCGAAAGACGTACGCGCCACCCGTAACCAACCCCCGTTTGCGGCTTCCGCCATGGACGGCTACGCGGTGAACAGCGCAGAGATTGGCCCCGGCCAAACCTTTGATGTCATCGGCGAAGCGGCGGCAGGACACCGATGGGATTGCACAGTTGGATCCGGCCAAACCGTTCGCATCTTTACCGGCGCACCGTTGCCTGATGGAACAGATCACGTGCTCATTCAGGAAAATGTCGCGCGCTCGGGTGACACAATCACCGTTGATGATAGTGCCAACGACAAACCCCATGTGCGCCCTGCGGGGGCTGATTATAAAATCGGCGACGCGATCAAGGGGCCTCGCAGACTGACACCATCCGACATTGCCCTGCTGGCTTCAATGAATATCGCAAACGTCCCCGTTGTACGCCGTCCCATTGTCGCAATTATCGCCACAGGGGATGAGCTGGTACAACCGGGCGAGACCCCAAGCGACGACCAGATTATCGCGTCAAACAGCTACGGGCTCGCCGCCCTCATCGAAGAGTTCGGCGCGCAAGCGCGGCTGCTTCCCATCGCACGAGACAACCTTGCGTCGTTGGAACTGGCCTTTGATCTGGCGGCCGATGCAGACCTTATTATTACAATCGGTGGGGCCTCGGTTGGCGATCACGACCTCGTGGGTGACGCAGCACAAGCCAAAGGCATGCAAAGAGCGTTCTATAAGGTGGCGATGCGACCCGGCAAACCCCTCATGGCCGGACGGATCGGCAATGCTGCGATGATCGGTTTGCCCGGCAACCCGGTTTCGGCCATGGTGTGCGGCCACATCTTTGTAGCCCCAGTGATCCGCAAAATGCTCGGACTGGGCACGCACCCTGCCCCCCGCGAAATACATAAGCTGGCAAAGGACATCCCTGCCAATGGCCCGCGCGAACATTACATGCGTGCCCATCTTGGCGTCGACGGCGTCACGATCTTCGACCGACAAGACAGCGCCTTGCTTACCGTCCTCGCAGACGCCAACTGTCTTGCCGTACGCCCGATGGACGATCCTGCACGACATGCCGGTACAAGTATCGAGATCATCCGCCTCTGACATGGCGACTTTCTTCGTCCAATCAAACTTCCGCCGGAGGCAACCCGCACTTTCGGCTTAAAACAGGCTTCAGTTGACACAAAACAAGAACATGCATAGAACATATGCAAAACGTGACAACGGAGCAGCCCTATGTTGACCAAGAAACAGCTCGACCTGCTGGAGTTCATCCATAAGCGCGTGCAGCGCGACGGCGTACCGCCCAGCTTTGACGAAATGAAAGAGGCGCTGGACCTGCGGTCGAAATCGGGCATCCACCGTCTTATTACGGCTTTGGAAGAACGCGGGTTTATCCGCCGCCTCGCCCACCGGGCGCGTGCGCTGGAGATTGTAAAACTGCCGGACGCAATGCAAACCAAGACAGGTTTCACACCCCGTGTCATCGACGGTGACAAGCCTGACAGCACACCAGTCGCCGCCTTACCGGTCGACAATGGTGCTATCGAGTTGCCTATGATGGGCCGGATTGCCGCCGGTGTCCCGATTGAGGCAATTAGCGAAGCGTCGCGCAACGTGTCCGTGCCTCAGTCTATGGTCGGCGCAGGTGATCACTATGCCCTTGAAGTTAAAGGTGATTCCATGATCGAGGCTGGCATCAACGACGGTGATGTTGTCGTGATCCGGGAAACCTCTGTGGCCGATAATGGCGATATTGTCGTCGCCCTTGTTCAAGGACATGAGGCCACCCTGAAACGGTTCCGCCGCAACGGCGGGTCAATCGCTTTAGAAGCGGCAAACCCAGCTTACGAAACCCGCGTCTTCCCTGACGATCAGGTCAAGGTTCAAGGCCGTTTGGTGGGCCTAATCCGAACCTATTAATCCAAATCATTTTCGGTAAAGAGGGTCGCATCTGCGGCCCTTTTTCTTTGTGCATGCGACAACCGGATCAGGTCCGGCAAAGCACCTTGGCGCATGTTCCATGGACGCAGCCCAGCTATCTGGTGCGCCGTTTCAACTAGCAGATCACCGTTTGGCGCCACATCAAACGCCAGTGCACCTGTATTACGTAGTCTCGCAATATCATAAACGGCACAGGGCCTATCCACATCATCCACCTGATTACTGATCAAAATGTCTGCGCTATTGCAGCCGACCAACCCCGCAAGCGCGGTCTTGCCCGACACCTGCAAAACCTGCCACTCGCCGATTTGGGCTTGCGTCCTGCGTTCCTCAGACATCAGTCCCGCGCGTGCTGCGGCATCCGCCTGTGGCACTGGCTGCCCATCATTTTCCAGCCAGATCCCGGCGACAAACCCGCTCCCTGTCGCTTTCGACAATATACGGCCCTGCGACCCTGCTAACCCCATCAACGAACCGTTGTCAGCGACCAGCAACGCGGGCCGTTCGGTTTGTTGCCAAGCGAGGAGCGCATAAATCGCGACGGCAATGCCAGCCAACCTGCCGCGGCCCGACACAAGAATCAGCCATAAAAGCCCCAATGACAGGACGGGCAATACGTACCAATCAGGTGCCCAGACATGGCCAACTGCGCCTTCACGGGCAGAGACTGTTGCTGCGACGAAAAGGATCCATCGCAGGCCAATTTCCATCAGCCACAGCCCAATACCCCATAAGCCAAGGGGCGCAAGACAGACCGCCAGCACGGCGGCGGGCATCACCAACACCCCCATCAGCGGCACGCTCAAGACGTTCGCGATCAGACCGTAGTGCGCAATCTGGTTAAAATGCGCAGCCGCAAAGGGTGCCGTGGCAAGCCCCGCAATGAATGACGATAGCACCACAGACAAGACGGGACGGGACCATCTTGGCAGGCCGGACAGTTCAAATCTGCGCAGTGTTCCGAACCCCACTACAAGCGCGGTGGTGGCCGCAAAAGACATCTGAAATCCCGGTCCGACCAGCGCCTCGGGTTGCCAGATCAACACGATGATCGCGGCCATCGCGACGGCCCGCAGCGTCAACGCCCGCCGCCCCAACAACACCGCCACAAACATCACGGCGACCATGATGTAGGCGCGCTCGGTCGATACGCTGCCACCAGACAGCGCCAGATAGAATGCCCCAACAATCAGTGCGCAGACCGCCGCAATCTTTTTAGTCGGCCACCACAACGCCACCCCCGGGATCAGCGCCAGCCCATAGCGCACAAAGGCAAAGATGAACCCTGTCAGCAATCCCATATGCAAACCAGAGATCGCCAACAGATGCGCCAAGTTCGATTGGCGCAGATCTGTCAGCGTGCCCTGCCCGATCGCGGAACGATCCCCAGTCATAATGGCTGCAGCAAACGCGCCCTCCTCGCCCGGCATGGCCTCCTGCACCGCACCCGAGATCGACATGCGCAAGGCTTGCAGTTGTGTTCCAAGCCTGGGGGCGTCAGGCACATTCAGGCGCAAGACCGGGGTTCGCGTGTACCCCACGGCTCCCAGCTCCAAGAACCATGCATGGCGTTGAAAATCAAAGCCCCCGGGCTCTGCCGGGCCTGCGGGCGGAGAGAGATGGCCGGTCAGGATCAGCCGTTCTCCGGGTGTAAATACCTTTAATGGTTGTGCGCCATGCAATGACACGCGGACACGGTTTGGCGTTCGATCAGGTGCCATGCGGGCCAAAACGACGTTTTCTAGCGTTAATCGTACCGCGTCGCTTGCCGATCGGTCGATGTGGACCAGTGTCCCTTCAATAGGGCCATAGTAGCGAAAGTTCAGAATGGGCGCGTCCACGCTGACAACCCGATACTTCGCGATGCCTACCCCGGTCAGTACCAAGGCCACCGCAATCAGTAACGGTGCAAAGGCCACCGAAACCAATCGCGCGCCAATCAAACACCCAAGCGCCAACAGCCCGAGTGCTGACATGACCCGTACATCTGGTTCAAACTTCAGGCTGAAATATGCACCAATGCCGATGGCCAAACAGACCGGCACCCAGCCGATCAATGATCCACGTTGCGCCAAAAGCGCGTCTTCAAGCAGCACGCGCACTTGTCCTTGACCCCGCAGTCTTCTATCCCACGTCCAAGC
>ENA-OQVM01002421-OQVM01002421.1-marine-metagenome-genome-assembly--contig:-NODE-2421-length-21815-cov-5.773806_pt1 | contig 21815 bp, 18 predicted proteins | sample MGYA00237776_ERZ505498 | MGnify/ENA primary metagenome ERZ505498 (study PRJEB26159, sample SAMN06265151) | marine metagenome | isolation source: Helgoland LTER site | place: Germany:Helgoland, sampling... | reverse complement strand
CAAGCAGGTCAGAGCCTCCTTCAAGCGGATGTACGGTCCACGTACCAAGACTTGAGACTTGGGGTGGTAAATTCATTCAGGGGAAGTTTTGTTGGGGTTTTTAAATCAAATATAGTCCATCTAGCTACACTGCTGACGCGCCACAGTCTGGGGGTTCTTTTTGTAAACCTTGTCATTTTTTTTTGAGTTACGCACATTAAAGAGGTCCATTATGTGTTGATCGGTCCGAAGTCAGAATTAAAACCGAGGTACTAGGAAAGTTTTTTGCCAAGTATTGCTATACTAGTTAACAACCTTTTGAATGTTACAGAGAGTTTCACCTAGCTAGCTTAGGATTAATTGAATTGAAAACAGTTGTTTGTGGTGCCGGAATAAATGGAATTGCAACTGCGTTATGGCTTAGGCGTGCAGGCGTGGACGTGACGTTAATCGATCAAAAGGGCCCGGCGGCAGGTACTTCTTTTGGCAATGCCGGGGTATTATCATCTGGATCTGTGATACCGATCACGGTTCCAGGAATTGCTCGAAAAGCACCAGCTATGCTAGTAGACCCTAAATCGCCATTGTTTATAAGATGGGGTTATTTGCCAAAACTTTTGCCATTTCTGAGGCGTTATTTGAAGTATGCTACATTAGATCATGTTCGATATTATGCCAACAGTATGCACAATCTAATAGGGGACAGTTTAATTCAGCATATCGATCTTGCAAAAGGTACTGGTGCTGAAAAATTTATTTCAGATCATGATTACTGTTATGCTTACTCAACACAGAACGCATTTAATTCCGACAGTTGGGCATGGGAACTTCGCAAATCTTTAGGACTTGAATTTGATGTTATTGGAGGTGACGAGTTCTCTGAAAGTGATCCGCTTTATCATGGAAAATTTTGTAAAGTTGTTCGCAATAAAAATCATGGACGAATAAGCGATCCAGGAGCCTACTTGAAGGCTTTATTCGCTGAATTTATTAGTTTAGGTGGCCAGTTTGAACAGGCTAAAGTTATCAGTTTACGTCAATCAAATGGTAGCCTGTCAGCAGTTCAATTTTCCAATGGAGAAATGACAGCAGACAACTTTGTTTTCACTTTAGGGCCTTGGTCAGGTGATATCGCTAGGTCGCTCGGTTTGAATGTGCCATTTGAGAGTGAGGGTGGTTACCACATTGAGCTTATTAATCCGTCGGAAATGCCACTAGAAACTGTTAAGGTTGCCGCTGGTAAGTTCGTTGTCACTCCAATGCAAAGCAGAATACGATTGGCCGGTATTGTTGATTTTTCCGGACTAAGTGGACCAGATAATAGTACCGCAATAGAACTCCTCAAAATTAGCGCAAAAGAGCTCTTTCCTTCAATCCGATATGAACGAATGGAAACTTGGCACGGCCATCGCCCAACCACAGCCAATTCACTACCATTAATCGGCAAAGTGCAAACTTTCCCAAACGCATTTGTAGGCTTTGGCCATCAACATGTGGGTTTAACTGGAGGTGCAAAAACTGGACGAATACTTGCTAATTTAGTAACCGGTGAAGAGCCCTGTATCGATCTAAGTGCTTTTGATCCCAACACATATAATTGCAGCCAAATATAAGCGTTGAATTTAATACCAAAGGCTTTTGGCAATATTGCTTATATGCCGCACATAAAGTTCCGAGGGTTACTGCGCCCAACCCCCACCCTTCCAAGAGCCACGGCAAATAGGCCGCCCCCTTTAAAACCAGCGCAACGTCCAAGCGCAGCGGCCTAAAAGTTGGGGTTTTAGACTTATCAAAGAAAATTTTGTTGAGGCAGAAACGGCATGGATCAGTCATCGCGCTGGCCGGTTAAACTGCTACCATGTTTTGGTTTACCCCACTGTTACGCTTACGCTCTCGGCACCACTAGGGCTTACGCTCAAACCGTTGCAGACGATGAGCACTGTAAGCTCCACAAGACGCTAATACGAATATACCGACGATCATCACCAGTGGTGTGCCATCGAAAAATTGCCCTATTATAGTTGCTATGGCAACTGAACCCAATGTGGCCAACGCACTGATTACACTCGCGCCAGTTCCCGCGATATGGCCCAAGGGCTCCATTGCCAAGGCGGTAAGATTGCCAAGCGTCATTCCCGTTTGAAAAAACAATCCAAAAATCCAAAATACGAAGAGGCCAAAGCCTAAAGTTCCGGAAATCATACCACCTTGCAGTAGAAGCAGCATTAAAAAACTCCAAGCTATCTGTATGCGCAATGCGGTGCTGATCAAACGCCGCATTCCCAATCGCATGACTAGCATCGCGTTCACAAAACTTGCAGAAGCTGATAGAACTGCAATTAGGGCGAACCATAATGGAAAACTATTAGCTCGCTCAAAAAATGTATCAAATATTGGTTGAACCAGTAGAATGGTAGTAAAGAGAATTCCATAAGAAGATATCAACGTTGCGATCGATGTTCGTACAATTCCTAATGAACTTATTTCTGCAAGCGCTGCCCAAAAAGTCCTTATGCTGAAAGAAATTCTCAATTCGGGCTTTAAAGGTTCTGTAATCCGAATTCCTGTCCAAATTGTACTCACCACCACAAATAAAACAAAGGCTATAAAAATAGCACGCCAATCGAGCACTGAAATTAAACTGGCGCCTAGTAAGGGGGCAACCGCAGGCACTAATGAAAATATGATCATTATAAAGGATGATATACGCGCCATTTCTCGACCCGAATACAGATCACGTATCAAAGCTTGGGAAACTACCCGCGGCGCAGCTGCCCCAATCCCTTGGAAAATTCGAGCTACAACAATCGTCTCCAGATTGGGAGCGAATATGCACAATGCGGAAGAAACAATAAAAATGCCCGAACCAAAATAGATTACGCTTTTGCGTCCAAAGCTGTCTGAAAGTGGGCCCATGACAAAAGTACCCATAGCCATACCTAAAATAAAAGAAGATAAAACCAGCTGCGCTTGATTTGTATTATTGGGCGAAAATTCTGCCGCGATATTCGGCAGGGCCGGTAACATTGCATCAATTGAAAGTGCAACAGTCGCGACTAACATTGCCATGAGGGCAATAAACTCAGGGGTGGAAATGCGCATAAAAATCCAAACGGGGGCTAAAGTCCAATCGACTTCACTCTTTTTCTAATGAAAGTAAATACAAAGCACGCCTGTATCGTGTAGCTTTTTTCAAAAGGCAAGGCTTAAAAATGGATTAATGGTGAAGCTCAATCGCTGCAACTCGCCCTGACAGTTTGTAGGCCGCCGCCGCACGATGGTCAGCGACGCGCGACAGGGGTCTAAAGTTTTGGATCACTGATTACGTTTGATAGCTGCCTCACCACGAACACCGTTCGGCCAAAGTTCAATCCTGCTCTTGCTGCTGCGCAACAAGAGCAAGTGCACGGATCGGAGAACCCGTTCCATTCTCAATTTTTAATGGAGCAGCTATCAGGATTGCACCTTTGGGCGGCAACTGATCCAGATTGGTTAGTGACGCCAGCCCAAAACAGTTATCGCGGTGCAGGTAATTATGTGCAGGGTAAGGTGGACTGAACTTGCCTGCCATGCCTGCATCTGTACCTATACATTGGCTGCCCCAACCAACAATACCTTTAGACAACAAATAATCCATGCATTCGGTAGTTGGACCAGGGCTATGTGAACCGTCCTCATGCGGGTTGGGATCTTCGTTCAGAAACAGTTTTTCATTGTGGCTTCGCGCATCCCAATCGCTGCGCATAACCACCCATTCGCCTGGATTGATGTTTCCGTATTCCACTTCCCAAACTTTCACGTGTTCGGCTGTCAAAAGAAAATCTGGGTCCTTGGCACAATCTTTAGAACAATCAATCACGTTTACCGGCGCCATCAACCGTTGCACATCAAGGGTATCAGTATAACCATCCTCAAAATCCTTGCCAGAAATCCAGTGGTGTGGTGCATCAAAATGTGTGCCAGAGTGTTCGCCTAATTTTAGCCAGTTCCAAGCAAAAAATGGCCCATCAGCATCATAGTTGCTGATTGAGTGAATTTCGACCTTTGGCGTATTTTTGGCAAAATCTATTGGCAAATGCAGGATTGGAGTTTCAGGGCCCAGCACGGCAGTACAATCTACTACACGGATCTCCCCAGACAAAAGCATCGGCTCAAGGCTGCCCAGAAGGTCCGTAGATGATATAGGTGCAGCCTGCTGACCTGCTGATGTAATTTTTTGCAAGCCATGTCCAGCCAAGCCATGTCCAGCAAAGCGTCGGCGTCGGCGGTTCAACACTTCGGCAGTCATGTCAAAAACTGTGTCGATTGTTTCTGCCCCAGTCATGTTACCTGGTGAAAGGCGTAATAGTTGCCCACGGAAATCAACCGAAAGTCCCTCAACACCAAGCGCTCCAACAATGGCAGCTGCCTCAGCTTTGTCGGGAAAACGTAACATCACTGAACCGCCGCGTTTTTCAGCATCCCGTGGCGAATGTAAGGGTAAATCCAGAATATCCGCCCGCGCGATAATCTTGTCCACAAGCTGACGATTCCAAGCTGCCATTTCCTCATGCTTTTGCTCAGAATGCCAGCGCAACGCAGGCAAGGAAGTAATTGCAGCTACGGACCCAGGCGTACCGCTGTCAAAGCGCCGAATATCTGGAGCATATTCAAATTTGTTAAAATCCCATGAAAATGGATTATTTTGTGCGAACCAGCCTCGTCCCTCCGGGGTCAGATTTAAGGCTAGGGCTTTATCAACATACAAGATGCCCGCGCCTGGGGTTCCGCAAATCCATTTAAGGCTAGTTGAAATAACAAAATCGACCTTTGGATTCATCACATCGAATGGGATCAATCCGGCAGCCTGCGTGATATCCACACCGATTATGCTGCCCATTTCACGCCCATGCGCCACAAGCGGGGTCAAATCGACTCGCGCTGACGCCGTTGATGTCACCCAAGTCAACACCGTCAACCCAACATCGCGGCCCCAGCGAGCTATGAAATCCTCTGCCTCAACCCAAGACTTCCCTTCTGTCAGCGGTACAGTATCAAGTGTAAAACCCATCTTTGGAGCTAGGCCTGCTAAAAGAAAATGCAGCGATGGAAAACAGTCGCCGGAGACCAGGACCCTTTTTCCACACAGCGACCCCTCCGGCAACGAACGTATGAGCTTGTGCATACCATCTGTCACATTTTCGCAAGTTGTGGTTGACCCCTTGGGAGCATTAATGATGCGCCGCCAGTAATCAATAAAATCCTGTCGTTTCTGCAGGACATAACCCCATTGTTTATCATTTGCAGCAGACCATATTTCGGAAAATTCAGCGGCGGCATCTGTCATATCCTGCTCTTTACCCGGATACATCCCGATGGAATGGTAAAGAAAATAGCCCCGATGTTGGGTATTGGTCAGCATGATTAATTCCGCTTCTTTTAAACGTTTTACTGTACTTGCGACGCCCTAGAAATATCACTCAATTTGGATGCTAGTCCAAATGTGATGGTTGGTCCATCCGCATAAGATGAACATAATTCACCCCAGAAATCAAAACCCAAGACCTAAATTCTGTTGATATTCAGTGTTCTCCTTTCGGATAATTTCTGGTTCAATCTGCCAAAATAAGACTCAAATAACGCATATTCAATTTTTGATCAGTATTGTAAGAACGACGACGGTGAGGCTTCATTGTTTGAGTAAATAAAGTGAACCAACTGAACCTCCTCCGACTAAAGTCGAAGGGTTCAGTGGTTTAGAGCGCCTGCGGCGCACAGTGGGATCTTTTCCGACTGAAGTCGGAGGTTTCAAACCAGATTTTTGGAAAATGAATTGAGTCCCTCATCGATGGCATCAAGTGCAAAATCCATTTGTTCTTTTGTAAGAGTAAGAGATGGAGTTAAAGTCACAACATTACCCATCGTAAGTTTGAAAGAAACACCTTTTTCAAGGCAGCTATAGTATAGAGTTTCAGCTGCATCATTTGCGGGTTCTTTAGTCTCCCTATCCGTTACTAATTCCATGCCCATCAAAAAGCCCCGCCCCCTGACGTCACCAATAATATCGTATTTGGCTTTTATTTCCTGCAAACGCAACAGCGCGTGTTTTCCAACACTTCTTGCATTTTCCACCAAGTTTTCATCTTCAATGATTTTTATTGTCGTCAAGGCGGCAGTAGTCGTAACCGGGTTCTTTTCGTGTGTGTAGTGCCCGATTGCAAACTCTTTTGCTAGATCAAGGTTCTCATTCGCAATAACCGCAGCTATAGGCAGAATACCACCGCCCAAAGATTTACCCATAACTAGAATATCTGGCTCTACCTCATCATGATCGCAGGCAAACATTCGGCCGGTTTTTCCTAACCCCGTTGGGATCTCATCAAAGATCAAGAGCGCGCCATGCTCATTACATGCCTCTTTAACTGCTTTCCAATACCCTGGGGGTGGTATATTTGGGGTCGCCCGCGCGGGCTCTGCTATAACGGCAGCGACATCGCCTTCGCGCTCCAAAACATAGCGCACCATATTGGCACAGGCCAATTTACAGCGCTCAAGGTCGGCTTGTCCATCGATGTCCTGATGGCCATATGGGCAGCGATAGCATGCAAAAGGCGCGACATGCTCAGTGCCTGACAACAATGGGCCCGCAATATGAGATCTGAATAACTGCTCACCACCGATACTGGATGCGCCAAAACCTGCACCGTGAAAGGCATCCCAAAAGGAAATTGTTTTAAATCGGCCCGTCGCGGCCCGCGCAATCTTCATTGCGACCTCAACAGCATCCGAACCACCTGTGGTATAAAGAACTTTGTTAAGTTTTCCTGGCGCAATATCCCCAAGCTTTTCGGCTAATTCCACGGCCGGTTCACAGGTAAACCGACGTGGTGCAAAAGGTAGCTTGTCCATTTGATCGGATATCGCTTTTTTCAAACGTGGGTGGCCATATCCGATGTGATGTACATTGTTTCCATGGAAGTCGAGATACTTACGGCCTTCACCATCCCAAATATGAGGCCCTTCTGCTTTTGTAATCGTAGAAAGACACGGTGAAGATACAGACTGGTGTAGAAAAGCTGCGGCATCCCGAGCCAGTAAATCCTTGGTCGTGTTACTTGTCGTCTTATTTGCCCATTCCAAACGGCGTTCCGAAAGATTGGATTCACCTTCTGATTGGGTAGGCTTGTTACTATTATTTTTACTTTGTGCGAGCATTTGAAAACCTTTAGTGTTGAGACCCTTCGGTTCAATAGTTAAGTTGTATTTTAGAATTTACTTCTTCTTGGATGTTCGTTTTTTCAGTACAGGTGCCGCAGCTAATTCATCGGCAAGTTCTTCGGCGAAATGGCATGCAACAAAATGTCCGGGCTCTGGTTCGCGCCACTCTGGGGTTTTGGATGAACATTGATCGCGGGCAAACTTACACCGTGTATGGAATGCGCATCCTGCTGGTAAATTTGCAGGATTGGGTATTTCTCCATCCAGCTTTTCGGGTTTAAACACCTCACCCTTAGCGACTTTCGGGATCGCAGACATAAGTGCCTTTGTGTATGGGTGCATCGGCCGTAAAAACAGACGTTCCCGCGATGCGAGTTCTACAATATTGCCAACGTACATCACCGCAACACGGTCTGAAATATGCGCAACAACACTCAGGTCATGCGCGATAAATAAGTAAGATAAACCGCGCTCTTTTTGTAGATCACTTAGCAGATTCAGAATTTCTGCCTGAATAGACACATCTAATGCGGAAACAGATTCATCACAAACAACGAATTTTGGATCACAAACCAGTGCCCGGGCAATACAAATTCTTTGACGTTGTCCGCCTGAAAATGCGTGCGGGAACCGGCGAAGATGTTCAAGACTAAGTTTACAGCGTTCTGCAATCACGCGTACTTTTTCATCTACTTCTTCACGCGTCTTACAAAGCCCCATAGCTTCTAGCGGCTCTGCAATGATATCCCTGACAGTCATGCGAGGATTAAGCGAAGAATATGGATCCTGAAAGATCAGTTGGGCGTGTTGACGGAATTTTCGCAGTTCCGCTTCTGATAAGTCAGCTATAACAACTTTTTTACCATTAATATTATAGGTGACGGCCCCTCCGGTAATGTCCTGTGCACGCAACATTGCCCGGCCCACGGTGGTTTTACCAGAACCAGATTCGCCAACAAGCCCAAATGTTTCACCTGGGTAAATATCAAAGTTCAAACCATCCACAGCTTTGACGTAAAAGGTTTCTTTTTTCAAAAAACCTTTGGAACCTACCGGGTAATATACTTTCAGCCCGTCGACATTAATAAGAGCTTGTTCACTGGCCATTGTTGGTCTCGCTTTCAAATAGATGACAACGAACAACATGGTTGTCGCCAACTGAAATATGTTGTGGAACGACGCTGGAACAAAGACCATCAATCTTGTGTTTGCATCGGTTATTGAAAGAGCATCCACTAGGGCGATTAAAGGGGCCTGGTATATCACCAGGAACCGCCTTTAAGCGTTCATCTAGATTATCCAAACTGGGGATTGCATCGATCAGGCCCTGTGTATAGGGGTGCTTGGGGTCGAAAACCACATCTTCCATATCCCCGTGCTCAATAATGCGGCCCAAATACATAACTGCAATATCATTTGCTACCTGTGCAATAACGCCTATGTCATGCGTTATGAATATGATCGACATTTCCAGTTCATCTTGCAGTTCTTGCATAAGATCAAGGATTTGCGACTGAATGGTCACATCAAGAGCCGTTGTCGGCTCGTCTGCTATCAAAAGCAACGGATGCGTGGACAAGGCCATGGCAATCATTGCACGCTGGCGCATTCCTCCAGACAATTCATGAGGGTATTGGTCAAATCGAAGCGACGCATTTGAAAGCCCTACCTTGTCCAGCATTTCAATGCCCAATTCACGCGCCTGCTTTTCACTAAGCTTTGCAGACGTCTGTGCCGTTTTGGCGATTTGTGATCCTATGGTTTGGCCATCAATGAAACGACGATGTAGCCGAATTGTTTCCGACATCTGATTGCCGATAGTGTACACAGGTGAAAATGATGCCATAGGCTCTTGAAAGATCATTCCGATCTCTCCACCCCGCACTTCACGAATTTCATTGCTGCGCGGTGAAAGCTTCGCAATATCAATCACTGAACCATCGCGTTTACGAAACAGGATTTCAGTCTTTGGATCAATGATCGCGTTCTTTGGTAATAGTTGCATCATAGCTTTTGTAGATACACTTTTACCTGAACCAGATTCGCCACACAGTCCTAATGTTTTTCCTTGCGGGATAGCAAAGCTAACATCATCAAGGGCCGTGACAATACCTTCATCCGTTTTGAACTGCACACGAAGATTTCGCACGCTGCACAAAATATCATCTGGAAGGATTCCGTTCTGTTTTACCATCTCAACTTATCCTTCTGATACTGTATAGGGATCAGCTGCATCTCTCAGACCATCACCTAAAAATGTAAATGCAAGTACGGCCACGATCACAAAAAGGGCCGGTATGAATAGCCATGGGGCTTGTTCAATTGCACGTATGTTTTGTGCATCTTGCAATAGAATACCCCAGCTAACTGAAGGTGCGCGCAGGCCAAGCCCAATAAAACTCAGTGCTGTTTCACTCAAAATTGCATAAGGGAACGTAATCACCAGATCGACGATGATATAGCTGGTAAATGATGGCAGCAGATGTTTGGAGATTATCCGTGCAGGCTTCGCGCCTGCCAGTTTTGCGGCTAATACATAGTCTTCGTTTTTCTGCGATAGTAAATGTCCCCGGATGCGTCGCGCAAGGGTTGGCCACCCTATCAAGCCAAGCACAATTGTAATTGCAAAGTAGACTTGTATGTTGGACCAGTCTTTGGGAAAGGCAGCGGCCAGCCCCATAAATAGCGGAATAACTGGCACCACACGCACAATTTCTGTAGTCCGCTGAATAAACTGGTCGATCAACCCACCAAAATAACCCGCAATGCCGCCAATTATCAACGCTAGAATGAAGGACAAAATGACACCGATTACACCGATTGAAATTGATGTTCCTGTTCCAATCAACGTTCTGGAGTATAGATCACGCCCTAAGTCATCTGTACCAAATAGGTGTATCTTTGCACCATTCAAAGAAAACAGCCGTAGCTTCGATTTAAACAACCCAAGAACCGAGTATTCTTCGCCTGCTACAAAGAAATGTACATAATGCCGTACATCTGGATCTGTTGTTGCGATTTTACGCAATGTTACAGGATCTCGTGAGGTCGTAATGCCATGGATAAAGGGGCGAAATGAGGCGCCGTTGGCATCCCAGAACTTCATCATCTGGGGCGGACCCAGAACATAATCAGCGTCCCGCGTTGTCCCGTTATAAGGACCAAAGAAACCTGGGAATGCGCCCATTACGACCATGATTAAAAGAACACATCCCCCAAACATTGCCATCCGGTGCCGACGAAACCGCCACCAAACCAACTGCCATTGGGATGCAGTGTAGTATTTCAAGTTTTTTTCTACTTGAGTATCGCTAGATTGGATGTCTTGGTTTTCTTGTATATCTTGATGCGCCATGATGATCAGCCTCCAAGCTTAATGCGTGGATCAAGTACAGCCAGCAATAGATCACCAATAAAATTCATAAAGACGATGCAGAAGGTCAACATCAATAGGATCGCCCCGGCCACATACATATCAAGGTCTATAAACGACTTGAGCAGCAGCTCACCCAGTTCTGGCAACGCAAGGACAAGTGCTACCACTGGCAATTCAGAGAAAATCCTGTTTACATCGAAGCCCATTGTTGAGACCACGGGATTGATCGCCAATCGCGCGGGGTATTTTAATAATAACCTCCATTCGGGCAAACCACGTGCTCGTGCTGCCGTAACCGAAAGCTTATTCAACTCGTCTGACATTGTTGCGCGCACTGTTTGAAGTTGAAATGCGGTTGCAGACCAAGCCAATACGATTGCAGGGATTAACAAATGCTTCAGCAGGTCGCCAGCACGCCCGAAACTCCATGCTGCTTTTTCATATTCCGGCGAAAACAGTCCACCGACAGATGTCCCGAAATATCGAACACCAACATAAAGCATAACAAGCGCAAGCATGAAATTTGGAAGCGCTAGCCCAAGATAACTGAAAATAGACAACCCATAATCAGCGATCGATTGCCTTCGAACCGCTGCATAAATACCTATGGGTATTGCGATTAAATATGTCAGGAAAAGCGTTGCAAAAAGAAGGGCTAATGTCAGCCCTAATCGTTGGCCTATCACTTTGTTTACAGTTGTTTCAAAGGCAAAAGACTGCCCGAAATCAAATCGTGTAACAATCCCACCAATCCATTTGGCATAACGTACTGGCGCAGGTTGATCCAAGCCAAAGCGTGCCCTGATATTAACAAGGTCAGTTTCTGTAATTTGTTGCCCACCAGTTGCCATTTTTTTAAAAGCATAACGCTCGGCATAATCCCCTGGAGGGAGTTCCATAATGGCAAAGACCATGATGGAAACAAAAAACATGGTAACACACATGCCACCGAGGCGTTTCAGAATAAAGGATATCATAAGGACCTGATCTGTTTTGGGGAATTTTGGGCCAGCTTGAACTGGCCCAAAACTAATTTAAAAGTTTGTGCGAATGATCAATTCCGCAAAAACCACTGATATGAGCGGAAGGGAAGTGCCCAATAGTAATCATATGTCGCAACTGGGAATGGCTCAAAGTTACCAAGATTGTTGTGAACCATAACTGGTTGAATAGTATTCCCAACGATGCCAATTTGCCAAAGGTTTGCTGCATGGATATCAGCAATTTCCTTACCGATGACATTTGATTCAGCCGAACCAATTACCACATTCTGGAATTTCTCCGTCAAGTCATACAAGCGTTTTACATCTGCTGGCGGTTCCACACCGTCAGCCCCGTCTGTCTGTTGCCACGCTGCCCAACCATACCCAGTGCCTGGTGCCCAACGGTCACCAAACGGTGGTACAAAACGATATGGATTTTGCGCAATAGCAGGTGCAGAACGCTTGTCGTGTTTCCAGCTTGCAATGGTTAATTCACCAGCAAGACCTTTAGCACGGTAGTCATCTGAAGAGACTTCTCTTTGGTTCAAATCCACACCAACATCTGCCCAGTAACCACGCACAAGTTCGTGTACTTTTACGGGACCACCTTGGTTTGCATAAAGCATTTGGAAAGTCATCTTCTCACCATTAAATTCACGCACGCCATCACCATCAGTATCTAGGATGCCAACTTCGTCCAGTAAAGCGTTTGCCACAGCTGGATCGAATTCAATCGCGTTTTTAAGATGGCTATCATCCAAAAATGCTACAGTTCCAGGCTCTGCTGGGGCTGCCTGCATAGGCTCGCCCTGCCCTAGATAAACAAGATCAAGTATTTCTTTACGATTAATTGCGACCGACATTGCACGGCGGAAACGGACATCAGAGAATACTTCACCAAAATCTGGATCATCTACATTGAAAGCATAGTACACTTGCTGTCCCAAAGATTTTGTCAGATGAACTTTATAGTCCCCATTCGCCTCGTTTTCCTTATAAAGCGGGAAATCTTCGAGAAATAGGTTCTGACTCTTATAGTCAACTTCGCCATTTACAATTCTAAGATTGCGAACTTCTTTTTCTGGTGTGTATATTTCATTTATTTCATTGATGTATGGCAGTTGGTTTCCTGCGGTATCAACCATGTGGAAATACGGGTTAGCAACCATACGGCGCCCCGTTGTAGAATCTTCCATAACAATGAAAGCTTCAAGGGTTGGAACCACATCAGCAGAAAGTGTATTCGCCTTATCGGCATCTTTCAACAATGGCGATGGGACATCTTTCCAATCCGAATTGCCGTAGTAAAAGTTGATGGCTTCTGCTTCATCGGCAAACCCGTGTTCGGCACGAAGATCTGCGGCCCCATCATTATACTTGTCCATATATTGGCCAAGGAAATGTTTGGGCTGAAATGGTTGAATAAAACTGATTGCAAATCGGGCAAGCAGGCCTGGTGCAGGTTGTGGCACTGTAAATTTAACCGTGTTTGCGTCAATAGCTTCAACTTTAGCCGTTTCATCACCCCAAACCCATGTGCTTGGAGTTTTACCATAAATTGCAGTATTCAGAATTAGATCATTGAACCAAAAGACAATATCCTCCGAAGTGAATGGCGCACCATCGGACCATCTATGGCCATCGCGCAATTCAAACGTTAGTTGCGTAAAGTCATCATTCCATATCCATGATTTCGCGATATCTGGAATAATTTCAGAGATGTCAGCGGAATACCGTACAAAATTTGTGTGCCGAAGTGATAAAATATCTGATGTTCCTGCCTCTGTCGCGTTTGACAAACCGTCCAGTATTCCACCGTAACTGCCAACTTCACGTTGCGGTGCAACCACAAGAGGCTCTGCGGGCAGACGTTCTGTTACCTCGGGCAATTCCCCGTTACCACGGATACGAGCATTAAGCGTAACCATTTCTGGATTGCCTTGGAACGACAATGTACAATTTGCCGCTGATTGAAATTCAGTAAGTTCGAACTGATTGGGAAAATTTCCAGAAACGCCCTGATTGCTTTCCACTGTGATCTCGGGGCATCCTGAAGCATATGCCCCCGTTGCTGTTGTAAATGCCAGCAGAGCAGCCAGTGATATTTTTTTTATATCTCGTCTTGATTTTCTCATTTGTAAGTTACCTCCCAATGTTGACCAGTTAGCCCGCAGCTGAAGCTATTGAATGATGCGTTCTTGGAATTATTCTGTGCAGAAGACGTTGTGCAAGAAAGCTCACTATAGGTTTAGCGCCCAAATTTAATTGACTCTGGTAGGCACATATTAAGTTAATTTCAGCAAAAGCATATTTAGTATTTCTCAATAACATATTAGGTATATTGTAATATTATAGAATATGGCATAAAATATCGTGCAACAAGATTGGCTTAGATTATGAAAGCAACTTTTGCACAACTCCGCGCTTTTAACGCTGTTGCTAAAGCCGGAAGCTTTGTTAAAGCAAGCAAAAAATTGGGTGTTACGCAACCAGCGGTAACACTTCAGGTGCGTGGGTTAGAAGATTTATATTCAATTGTTTTGTTTGTGAGGTATCGGCATCGGGCAGTATTAACATCAATAGGGTCTGAATTGTATGAGGCGACTCAGTCAATGGAATTGGTTGAAAATGAAGTTGACGACGTGCTCAATCGTCAATCACAGCTACTAGCTGGCCAGTTGACACTTGGCGCTGGAAGTCCGTTACTCGTGATGCCGCTTATAAAAGAATTCAATAAAAAATACCCAAATGTCGAGATCACACTTGAATTGGGGGATTATAATAAACTTGAAGCGGCCATTCTGGAAAACTCATTGGACATAGGCATTCTTGATGGGCTGATAGCCAATGAACGTTTGTTATCTACCAAATATCTGGATCAGGAACTTATACTTATCGTATCAAAAGATCATCCACTCACCAATCGAGAAAAAATTTGCCCCGATGATCTTGCAAACGAAACAATAGTATTGCGTGGGGTTGGCTCCTTTACCAGAAAAACAACAGAGGCTTGGTTTCATAGTTCTAAGATTGAATTAAAGTCTAGACTAATATTTAATAATAGGGATTCAATACTTGAAGCCGTCGCTCGAGGAATGGGTGTTGGATTTATTTTCAAAGAAGAAGCAGGAGATGATGCCAGAGTTAAAAAAATTCGACTTTTTGGTAAAACCACACGCTGCAACGAAAACATTGTTTGCCTAAAATCCCAAATTCGGCGCAGTACTATAAAAGCGTTTTTCGATCTTATACCAAAGAAAATATAATAAAATCCGGTTCACTTATTGCCCCAACGAACCACCTGTTTTACACTTAAGCACTTGGCTATTTTTACTAATCTTGGAATATTATTAGGCTGTGACCCACTGAACCTCAAAACCAAGACCTCCGCACAATTCAAGATTCCCTCAGGATACCAAATTTTGTATGCTTTAGAAAACCACATTGGGATTTTCATGGACATTTTCTTCTATGAAAGCGCGCGTCGGATTGGGGATCAGAATGTCTTGCGCAAAGTTGATGCACTTATGGATTGGTTGCGCCTTACAGTGGCTTACAAACGCTTGTTTTTGCCTAAAACTGGATCACGCAAGATGCTTTATGCTTCTGTGGCTTAATTCGATGAGAATTTACTTATGATCGATTAGTAGACGTTATTTTGGTACAAATTAATTTGGTTCGGCGTTTTTAGGCAGGTTAAAGCTTTTGGGTTTTAAGGATTTCTAACTGCCAAAAAGATTGTTTTCAATAGTGTTCAGAAAGGCTGTGTTTACACAAGTGTTCTCAAACACAGTGTTCAAACCATAAAAGCGGATCGATATGTTTGCACCACGACTGGAATCAGGTGCTATGTTCGCGATTGATACGCTCAACCTCACGCTCTTGCCATTTGGTGCGGCGTTGAATGCGCTGGCGAAGCTCTTTAAAGTCAAAATCCAGTGCAGTGTAACACGTTGCATGTGAGGGGAAATGACCGCGCGCTGCATTTTCCGAAATCATTCTGGCGCGCAAAAGGGCGCGACTGGCAATAATGGTTAGCATTTCACGATCATAGCGATCTCCAGGACTGACCTTCTCCATCTTAGGATCAAGTTCAGGGCTGTAGGTGGGGCTGACTTTTGCTTTAGCACCCACACGCCAAAGAGATTTAGTGTGCATTGCGCTGCGCAACCAAGCCATACCAAGATAACGCATTAGGACATCTTTATGATGACGCTTGCCAACCAGCGGATATTTAACATCTTGTTTGATCAGTTGACGCCGCTCTGCTTTTACCTTCGCCAGTTGCTTTTTAATTTGGCGGATCATTTTGCCTTCTGGCAAACCAACAGGAACTGCAAGTAGCATCGTGCGCTGCCGTCCCTGTTCTACCCATTCACCGTCATAATACTGTGCAACTTTTTCAGAATGATCGGGTATGCTTTGTTTAGAGTGCGGAGCGTATGCAACTTGCGTGACTGCTGGCCGGTTGCCTTGGTACCCAAAGTACAAAAGCCCAAATTCTTTCCACCAGGGTCGAAACAGAATTTTCTGAATATCTCCTAAATCATCAAAGACTGACAACACACGATCAAAGTCTGTTGGGAACACATCTGCCGGAGTGCACTTTCCTGCCCTAAAGCGGCGCGCCAATTCATAGCTTGGACTGATCGCCAAGAATTCAAACCAGAGCATATATAAACTCGCGTCAGTGACCCACATCCCCCCACTGTGGCGATGTTTGGCAATGAGTTCCCCAATAGTATTTGGCAGAAGAATAGACATGATTTTAACTATCATATTCAGCAAAAGACTAACAGATAATATTTAATATAGAGATGTTATCCATATAGCTTGTTTAGTTAATCTATAACCAATTTATCGAATGATCGATATTAACAAAACTTTAAAAGGAAAATGAAAATGACAAATATCAAAAGTGAAACTAAAGCAAACGTAGATCAGATGAAGGCCGAACTATTACGTTTGAATACTAAGCGAGCCCAATGGGAGGGAGGTGCTTTCAAGCGTAGTAACGAGCAACTCTATGCAGTTTTAGAAGAGTGCCACAAACTTCTGGTACAACTGCGTGCAGATGTAAAAATGCGTAAAAAACTCAACGCTGCAATTGAAGCAAACGGCTATCCGGTACGCAGCAACACCAGTATTGAGCTTAAAGTTGTCCGCGCAGTGTTTGGCATCGAGAACAATCGTATCCAAGCTTACACATCTGTGCTGCTAATCGCCAAAAAAGACATGCCAAAAGATTGGACATTGTCTGAATGGATAGAAGAGCATGGTGGCATTGAAGAAGTGCGTCGCAAACCAAAGCAAGGCCAAACTGCTGCTGAAAAAGCCAAACAGAACTGCGAACTTGCCGAAAAGATATTTGCTGACAGTGAAGGCATCAGCAATCGATTTGACCCAGCTGACAGCTTACAACCGTCCAATGAAGGCGACTATGAATATTCAGTTGCACTGGTCCGTATCAACCCAGATGGAAAAGCAGTCGTAGTGTTTGGAACAAACAAAAATGCTTTGGTGAAAGCGGTATTGACGGAAGCTGGTCAGAAAATTTCCGACGGTGTCGCCGAACAAAAGACCGTTTCGAAACACAGCATGAAACGCAACGAGCGTGACGCCGTACTTGCTGAAGACGACAGTTTTTTGCTTGCGGCCTAATCACAAAATGCGGGAGCGCTGTACTTCAGCATCGCTCCTACGCTCCCTTTCAAATAATAGGAGAAACACACTAATGACCTTTCAACAAAAATACACGCCTCAGTCATTTGGAGACTTGATCTTTCCAGACAGCAATACACGCCAACGCCTATTGGAATTTGCAAACAATAAACGTCATGGCAGCCTAATATTTCATGGTCCGTACGGAACAGCCAAAACAACGACAGCCAAAATTCTCACCGAAATGCGTTCTGAAGGTTTAACCTATGGTGGCATAGATTTTTATCGAGCCTGTGACCTCACCCACAAAAGCTTTGAACGCATATCAAATACAAGATCCATGCAAGTTTTTGCAGATGTTATAATGCCCGTGACGATCGTAGATGAGATAGATCAGGTTCCATCTGATTTGCAGTATAAATTACGTTGGGAATTAGACATTCAATCCAATAAAGGCTGTTTTATCTTTACAACAAATAAACTCCATAATGTTGATGCTGGTCTTGTCGATCGATGTGATGTTGTGGAGCTTCCAAGCACAAACACATCTCACTGGTTCAACCGAGCTCGCAAAATCCTCAACTCTGAGGGAGTCGGCATGTCAGATCAAAAACTGCAGGCTTTATTGAATACTTGTGACGGTAGTATTCGCGATTTGATGCGAGCTCTTGAAGATGCGGCTGTGCGTTATCCTCGCGCAGCATAGGCAAGCCGAAAAATTCGAAGCAACAACAATTATGCTCACATCTTAAGTCCCGTCCAGGCAGCCCACTCTAATATCGCAATCACCAAAACAGCACCGCTTGCATCACTGCCGGCGGTGTTTTTGTATTCGTATTTTGATTTGAGAATGATGGTGCAAACGCTGTGTTAAAAATACTTTACTCAAACACTGTGTTCTCAAACACTGTGTTCCTGAATGCTGTGTTCGCGAATGCTTTAGGAAACATACTGTTTGCAACTTCGCGCTAACATCGATTTGCAATCCAAATTGCTGAGTAAGATCACCAGTCAGCAACAAAGAAACCCTTACTGACAGAGTTCAGATTTTTTTGAGTTCAACCGATTTAATATCATAAAAGTGCAGAAATAAGCCCGTTTCAGTTATATCAATAGCGTTCAAGGATAAATAAATGTGAACGGAAAAACAGATGTACTCCAACAAAAAAGACAATTTTCAGCAGGACCTTTTGAAAATAGAAATAGCCAAAGCTGACCTGTTAAAGCAGGAAGTCGATGACAGCCAATTTACAGTCTTTGATCACGCCACTGTCCAAATTGTTGACCAGTACAAAGATGCCGTGGAAATAGAAACATTTCGGGATGCTATCAAACGCGTCTTCGAACTAGCTGGACTGAATTACGAATTAGAAAAAAGCCAGTGGTGGAGAAAACATCACCGGCAACAAGACAAACGAGATTAAGGCTGGCACGCCGATTGTAATAGTGCCGTGGTGGCGTACTTTGAAAACGTCATCATAATCGAACTGCTCGTTGTTCGCCTCAATGGACTACCGCATCCTCGAAGGTGCGATGCTCTAAATGGTGCAATGCGTAATCACCGTTTCCATTGTTGGAATAGTTGTAAGTCTAAAGACAGTATTGATACTGAGACAGGACTGAACGTTGATCTCAAAAAATAACTTTGAATTGGCACAAGTGAGAGGGAAACAACGCTTGGCAACAAGTGACCCTCAAAGACCCGCACGATGCTCTACGAATTCGTATCATCAGCAGCCCTCATACTGCGTGTGTGTCTTGCGTTTGGTGGCACAGTAAATGGGAGACAGCAAAACCTGCCCAGCCTTAATGGTGTGTGTATATGTGGATGACAAAAAACTTCAGGAAAAGTTTGTCGTACTTTCGCCTGAAAGGGCGTTGGTATGACTACGGCTTAGGAAAGGTCATTAATCAAATACTCATTAAAATAATCAATAAAATAATTAATCGAACTAAGTGCAAGTGAAGATTGCGGAGCAATGTGAAACTTGCTGCTTGCAGTAGGCAAGCATGTCACTTGAGCTAATCAATTATACAAAATCTCAACTAAATATTTTACAAACAAGGAATATACATATGTCATTTATTGAACACGCCTACTCACAAATAACGGCCATTGATCCAAGTATCACAACTGATGAATTCAGTACGCAATGGCTCAACAAATGCTCGTCTTATTACAGGTCCTATAAATCCACACGCAGAGATATCACCACACATGGCCTTGTGTGTTTACTGCTAAATCTCAAACGGAAATCAACCGCATTACAAATGAATAACACCCATCCACTGCTACATGAGAAGGCAGAGGAGTATCTGGGTCTCAGTGCCCTTGTGTATGGGGAGATAGAAAAACGAACTCAGTACATTGTCTGAAACCGATAGAACTTCAAACTTACAGACATTAATATTTTGCAATGAAGCTAAGTATTCACAAACTGACCAAGCAACTAGAACGCGAGAAGCAGCACAAACAGTGGCTTGAGCAAAACCTCCGACATTCACGACAACACTGGGAATGTCGTAAGAACATTCTCAAGCTGAATACCAAGATACTTGTGGATCTTCAAAAGTAAGCCATTCACTAAAGTCAGCACTCAAAAAGATGTTATAGAATATACAATCTATAACATCTTTGACTTCCAGCAATGATATCAATTGGTTAAAAAATTATCTTTTTAGGTCGGCTTTTAAAATGTGTGGCTTTATAATGTTTGATAACAAAACCAAACATTTAGGGGTGATAAGATGAAACAAGCCAAGCTGTTAACTGATGCAGAATTCCGGCGACTAACTGCCATCGTAAATTCGCTGCGTTATCCAACTCGCAACCATACTGCCATAGCTCTCAGCTTTTATGCTGGGTTGCGTGCCTGTGAAATTGCAGCACTCCGCGTTGGAGATGTGTTTGATGAGGCAGGCGGTGTTAAAGACACCATTTATCTAAATTCAGACCAAACCAAAGGATCTGACAGTGGCACTGTTTTGGTGAACACCAAACTCAGACGTCAACTCGTGAGGTTCGCCAAACAATATCCAGTTCATAGCAGCAACAGCACTATACCAATGCTGTTCAGTGCCAAGGGCGGTGGCTTTACTGCTCAGACCATAGTGAACCTGTTCAAACGGCTTTATCAATTGGCCGGCATAGATGGCGCCAGCAGTCACAGTGGTCGCAGGCAGTTTGTCACTCAATTGGCTGATAGAGGTATTAATGCACGACTGGTTCAGGTGCTAGCCAGACACAAGCACCTCAGCACAACCCAGCGTTATATTGATGTGAATGAGAGCAAGTTGAGAAGTGCAATTGAATTGATTTAATCACTTGAGATTTGCCTCAACCGTTTGAACCTGGCCATCTGGTCTGTTGTATCAACGACAGTTTCCTGTTTTGGTGAAGTCAGTTCTTCTAATATGGCCTTCACGGCATCAATCTTTACCTCACGAATTGTACGCTTATTGACTAAGTGGCCTCCACCCGCATTCTTGAGGCTTCGGGAAGTTATAACTTGAGGAAAACTATCGGGGCTTAATCCAAAGCTATTTTCAGGAGTAGTTTCGACTGTTCGATCAAACCAAGCCTCCAAATCAAGATGTCCCGCTATCTTTTCACTCAGATATTCCGCTAGGCGCTCAAACAGCGTGTCAGTATAGTTGAACATCTTGGATGCCGACTTATGCTGCCCCTTTATACTCTTACTGTCCGCTTTATTGTATGCGAACGTCGCGGCTTTCAAACGCCGTTCATACTCAGTGATTTCTTTGGGTTTGTCCGCTAGCATCTCACGTAACTGTTCCTGCTCACAGTAGTCGTCCAAATATCGTGCATAATGTTCCACACCCAACAAAGTTTTTAACTGTCGATTTTGCACGATTTTTCTACGACTGAGGCGTTCAAGAACTTTTTTTAGCCTATCATTGCGTTTTTCTTGAGATTTCATGTTTGGAGACCTCAGACTTAGATCAGGCACTGGGTTTTTCATGGAAATGATAATGGTGCCCTACCGGTACCAAAACAAAAAGGCATTTCTTGTGGCTCGTATTAGCTTACACCGCCATACTGTTTGCGCCAGCGATAATATGTCTAGATTGTGACGCCAATCTGACGAACCGCATCCGCTAAAGGCTTGCCCTGGCCTTGTAGGACTTCAACCTATCGCAGCTCTAGTATTATTTCTTCCGGTTTCTCTCGTTTGCCAACCATTCGTAGGTCCTCCTGTAATAGGGATATACGTATCCCAGTGGATGAACCACTTTCTGGGGGCTATTCCAGTTAAGGAGATTTGTATTAACGCGGCCAAGGCGGCGAATATGTTTTGACATTGGTTAAGAACTTCATCGCCTCTGTAACACCCTCCTAGACGGCGTTACCGGCGGCTTCTAACCGATGTCGCGTCAAGTTCGTCAGCCAATCTGGGTCCATTTCAGGCACGGATGACAAGAGTAAATTTGTATATTCGGGATGCGGCGGTTGGAACACATCGGTTTTCAGACCTTGTTCGACCACTTCGCCCTGATTCATGACCACCACTTGATCCGCGATGGCTTTCACCGTTGAAATATCATGCGTGATGAACAAATAGGTCAGGCCAAGCTCATCTTGAAGCCGCAGCAACAGC
>ENA-OQVM01002415-OQVM01002415.1-marine-metagenome-genome-assembly--contig:-NODE-2415-length-21841-cov-4.201066_pt1 | contig 21841 bp, 21 predicted proteins | sample MGYA00237776_ERZ505498 | MGnify/ENA primary metagenome ERZ505498 (study PRJEB26159, sample SAMN06265151) | marine metagenome | isolation source: Helgoland LTER site | place: Germany:Helgoland, sampling... | reverse complement strand
CTTCATTCAAAATCTCCTCAGATATCTTGCCGAGAAAATTCTACTTTTGAACACCACTAATTTTAGGGGGGATTACCCTACCTCTTTGGGCTTGGCATTGATTTCGCCATTGGCAAGCAGCGGTTGTGGTGGCTTTGGGGCGGCGTTGTCGGCAATCTGTTGCTGTTGGGATATTTCAAATACACCGGATTCATCTTGCAAAATATGGGCGTTGAAAATGCGGCCGCGCTGACGCCCGTTCTGCCGATCGGCATTTCGTTTTTCACCTTTCAGGCGTTATCTTATCTGATCGACCTATATTACCGACGCGTTCAGGTTCAGAAAAACCCGTTGAACCTTGCGCTTTATATCTCTCTTTTCCCGCAATTGATCGCGGGTCCGATTGTCCGGTACTCGGAAGTTGAAAAAGAGATCATTGACCGGACAATCACCCGTAGCGATGTGGCCGAGGGCGTGCAGCAATTCGTGCGCGGGCTGGCCAAAAAGACATTACTTGCCGATCCCATGGGGTTGGTCGCTGACCGGGTGTTCGCCATTCCCGAGGCGGGCCTGACCCCTGAGACAGCATGGCTTGGCGCGATTTGTTATTCGCTACAACTCTACTTTGATTTCTCGGCTTATTCCGACATGGCCATCGGCCTTGGCAGGGTTTTCGGTTTCAAGTTTCCACCCAACTTCAATTATCCCTACACCGCGCGGTCTGTGACTGACTTTTGGCGGCGGTGGCACATGACCTTGTCGCGTTGGTTTCGTGATTACCTCTATATCCCGCTGGGCGGCAACAGGCATGGGGCGACCCGGACGTACCTGAACCTGTGGATTGTGTTCCTTGCCACTGGCATCTGGCACGGTGCTGCATGGACCTTTATCATATGGGGCGCTTACCACGGCGCCTTCTTGATTATTGAACGTCTGGGACTGGCCCGCGTGCTGCTCCGTTTGCCGCGGCTGATGCAGCACAGCTATCTCTTGCTGGTTGTCATCTGTGGATGGGTGATGTTCCGGTCTGAGAGCTTTTCTCAAGCCGCCGCATTCTACGAGGCCATGTTTTTGTTCAACCATGGCCAAGAGGCAGGGTTTTACCCGCTCGTCAGGTACATCGACAGCTACGTCCTATTGGTCATGGTAATCGCCTCGGTCACGTCAATCGGCTTGCGCCCTTGGTGCGCGCAACACTTGCAAAACCGCACCTCGCAATTGACCCAAAAGCTCAGCATCGAGCTGGGTTTCTGGGTGTTGTTCGGGCTTTCAATCATCTCAGTCGGCGCTGCATCCTACAGCCCCTTCATCTATTTCAGGTTCTGAGCCATGCGTTCGCTTTCATATGTATCAGCACTTTTGGCCTGCGTTTTTCTAGGGGGATTGGGGGCGCTGACAATCGCCAACATCCTTGACGGACCCGGATCCGACCGCCAGGAACGCGAGGCCGCGACGCCCTCCATCCCTACGCGTCTCTCGGAACTGCCGGGTTTTCTGAGCGGTGCGCGGTTCTACGCGACCGAGCGTTATGCGCTGAAAGAAGAGTTCATTACCACGAATGGGATCGTCAAAATGGGGGCGTTTGCGCATAGCCCCGCCACCACTGTGATGTTGGGCAAAGACGGATATCTGTTTTTGGACACGCCCGAAACAATCGCAGGGGCGCAAGGACAGGGCCGTTTTGATGCTGATGACCTTGCCCGATGGACGGCGCATTTCAGTTCTACGCAGCAGGCTTTCGCGGATGCCGGTTTGAGCTATACGTTCGTCATCGGCCCGAATAAACACAGCATCTATCCTGAAAAAACACCCGACTGGCTGGATGTTCGCCCGTTGGACGCGACCCGCAGTGCAGACGTTATGCAGGCCGCCAGAACCGTATTCCCTGACAGCTTTGTCGATACGCGCAGGCTGCTTGCCGATGCCTGTGTTACCGCGCCCGATGTGGCGTTGCACCATCCGACAGACACCCACTGGACCGAATGGGGGGCCGCAATCACCCTGCACACGGCGCTCCTCCCGCTAGGGTTTGACCTGCCTGCACCCCAGTTTGAAATCACTGATCTGGTCCGAAGCGGTGATCTGGCGCGCATGGTTGGTCAGCAATCCAGATGGAAGGCAAAAGCCCCTGTTTTGCCGCGCGGCTGGACCTGCGAAGGTTCGAACGGCGATGCAATCGACGTGGTCACGATTGACCCGCTGATGCCAAGCAGATTTAGCTGCGGCACAGCCGATGGCCGCCCCGAAAAGCTTGTTGTGTTTATGGATTCCTTCGGGATCTCGGCAATCCCTTATCTGGCTGCACGCTTTCGATCTGTTGACTTTCTGTGGACAGATACCGCCGATCCAATGGTCGCTGTCGACCTGGGTGCAGACCACGTGCTGCAGATATTGGTGGAACGGAAAATGATGACCGACACGCCCGAGAGTTTTCTGGCGCAGAAGGCCCCTTTGCAATGAAGCACGTCGTTCGGATCATGTTCATCCTTGGTGTGTTCCTGACGGGCCTGTTCGCGGGGGCACTCGTTACGAACCGGACAGAGGTGTCAGAATTCACGCCAACCTGCCGCCCGTCCAGCCCCGAAACACTGGGCGACCAACCAGCAGTCCTGTTCTGGGGCAACAGTCTTGCTTTTGACGGGGATTGGCCGCTTGATGGTTTCGCCAGCGTCAATTGCGCGGTTCAAGGCATGACAGCACAAACCGCCGCCCTGCGCACAACCGCCCTGCCCGACATGAATGTTGCGGCTGTCGTTCTTGTGCTTGGCACCGTTGAACTGGTCAGGGATATCGCGGATCCGGCGACCTTTCGCGCCGCGCTTGATGCCATCACAGCAGACCTGGCGCAGAAATATCCGGGTGCGGATATCATCGCATTCGGGATACCCCGCAATGAAACCGCGAAAGACGTCTGGGCCTACGAAAACCAGCAACATCTGGACGCATTGAATGATGTCCTTGGGCAAATCCCTGACGTGGCGTTTCTGGACACCACCCAAATCCTTGCAGGTCTGCCAGTCGGGTCAGAGACTTATGATGGTGTCCACTTGACCCGTCAAAGCTATCTTTTGCTGAATGCGGCTATCCAGAATGCGCTGCGCCCATCTGAACAATGACGCACCGCGCCGGTAGCCCTGTACCGTGTCAAGTCAACTGAAACGCAACACGCCATCCTCGACCTTTCCGTATCTGATGGACATCATATCAGCGATGTAATTTTCGTAGTTTTTCCACGGGCGTTCATCCGATGTCTTTGGCAACTGCGATTTCGCGCGCTCCAGATAGCCGGATTTGAGGCTGACGAGCTGTTGATCACCCACCACAGGGCCGTTCAGCACTGGCATGACCACATCTCTGGATTTGTTAGCCGCGCGGTTAAGGATACGGCACACAAAGTCTGAAGTCAGATCGGCCTTCAACGTCCACGACGCATTTGAATACCCGAAAGTGACTATGAAATTTGGCACGTTGGACAACATCATGCCACGGTAAACCATATGGTCCGCTGGGTTGATCGGTACGCCATCAAGCGTTGCCGCAACGCCACCCAGAAACTGGACCTGCAATCCGGTGGCCGGAACCACAATATCTGCCGCAATGTTCTCACCATTCTTTGTGCGGATACCGGTTGAAGTGAAGTGATCAATCTCATCTGTGACCACGCTGGCTTGGCCAGTGCGTATCGCTTCGTAAAAATCACCGTCCGGGATCAGACAAAGCCGTTGGTCCCAAGGATCGTAACCAGGGTTGAAATGCGTGTCGACGTCGAAACCTTCCGGCAGCGCATCAACAGCCATCTTGCGCAGGAACTTTCGCATGCCTTGCGGCTTTCGCTTTGATATATTCCACATATAGATGCTGAGCAGGATATTCTTGATCCGGGCCAGTTTCCACGCAGCGGGCCATGGCAAAAGCCGGTTAAGCCATTTGGCAAAACCGTCCTCGCCCGGACGCGACAAAATGTAGGTGGGGGATCGTTGCAGCATCGTAACATGCGCAGCCTTTTGCGCCATGGCTGGCACGATGGTCACAGCCGTTGCACCGGACCCGATGACCACAACCCGTTTGCCGTCATAATCCAAATCTTTTGGCCAGTGCTGAGGATGGGCAATCTGTCCGCCAAAGGCGTCAAATCCGGGCCATTCAGGAAGATAGCCATGTTCGTAGTTATAATATCCGGTGCAGGAGGACACGAATTTCGCCTCAATCAGATAGGGCTCCCCATCGGCAGGTTGCACCGTCGCATTCCAACGTTTTTTTGTAGAAGACCAATCAAGGTCGGTAACTCTGGTTCCAAGCCGGATGCGGTCACGCACTGCAAATTCGTCAATTGTGTCATTGAGGTAGTCCAGTATTTCCTGACCCGGTGCGACATCTTTCGCTGATTTCCAAGGGCGGAAACGGTAGCCGAAAGTGAACATATCACTGTCAGAGCGAATGCCGGGATACCGGAATAGATCCCACGTTCCGCCAACACTGTCCCGCGCCTCGACAACAACAAAGGACTTGTCTTTGCACTTTTGCGTCATGTGGCAGGCCTGCCCAATGCCACTTAGCCCCGCGCCGATGATCAGAAGGTCGATTTCTTCGCGTTGCATAACGTCCGCCTTTTTCTGCTTTGGCACCCGGATTCCAGTGTCGCTGATATCTGTCAGATCACAAGGCTACGCTTGCAGTTGCCATTCAAAACCGTGAGTGTTGCTCAGTCTACTGAAGGATTATGTCGATGTCAGCTATTGGTACTCTTGTGTTTATCCTATTGGGGATCGTGTTGCTGGTCACCATAATCACGCAGCTTGTCGGCTTTTCTGCCGCATCGCGCAGTCCACGCAAGGGAAAGACCACCAAACTGAGCAGTGGCAGCATCCATTGGGTCGAAAGCGGCAAGGGTCGCCCGATCCTCATGATCCACGGGCTGGGCGGAAACCTGCACAACTTTACCTACGCGCTGACCGCCGAACTGTCCGACAGTTTCAGGGTGATCGCAATTGACAGACCCGGCTGCGGCTGGTCGGACCGCAATGGCGCGGATCAGGCAACTTTGGCAGAACAGGCGCGGTTGATTGCGGAGTTCATCGAAACGGAAAACCTCGGTAAACCCCTGATTGTCGGCCATTCACTGGGCGGTGCGATCGCCGAAGCCATCGCACTGAACCATCCCGATCACATCAGCGCATTGGCGCTTATTTGTCCGGCAACAGCAGAAGTGGAAGTCACGCCAGACGCATTCAAGGGCATCGACATTTCCGTGCCATGGCTAATTCCTGTGATCGCCAATACGCTGGCGGGTGCAATGTCATTGTTGATGGAGAAAAAGATCCTTGCGCAGGTGTTCGCGCCAGAGCCGGTTTCCCCGGATTTTCTGACCCGCGGGGGCGGCATCCTGGGGCGACGACCGGCAAGTTTTGTCGCAGCGGCCCAAGACCTAACGATGAGCCGCGCGTCTGTGGCGCAAGTGCTAGGCCGGGAGGCAGAAATTAAAATACCGGTTGGCGTATTATACGGCGCCTCGGACAATATCCTGGCGCCAGCCGTCCATGGAAAGCCATTTGCCGAAAAGACCGGAGGAACCTATGCCTAATTACCCGGTCGCGGGCACATGATCCCCCTTACCGCCCCAAAGGAATGCGCGGCATTCATACGCGATATGGCTGGCAAATCGAACTAACGCGCGACGGTGGTACAAAGAGAAAAGGCCGCCCAAGGCGACCAGATCAAATCGTTAAAAATGTGGTGGTGGCGGTGCTGTCAGGCCAATTCGAACCAGTCTCTGCAAGGACAGTAAAGCTGATCCTTATGCCGGACCGAGACCGCGCCACTCAGCCAGAGCGGCGGCACGATTGAGTTTGAAATTCACGCGTGAGTGAAGGTGCCGTTCCTGGTTGAAATGGTTGTGAACTGAGGCGTGTACGGAGACATTCGAAACGGCTGGTGGGAATTCTCGGCTCAACTATTGAGCCAGCGACCTGTCTCCTGGCGGTCTGCATTGCCAATATCTTTCATCGCAGCGCCATAAGACCGCAGTAGATCGGTCACGATGACGTGTGGCGGGCCAAAGCGTCTCATGGTCTTCTTAAGGAATTTCAATGCCACTTTTCAATCCCGCACTTGGTGACATAACTTTCAAGCACCTCGCCCTCGTGATCTACCGCGCGCCACAAGTAGTGCGTTTCACCGTTGATCTTCGCAAAAACCTCGTCCAGGTGTTATTGCCAATTCGAATGAGCGCGAAGGTACTGAACCCGTTTTTTCGGATCGCCGTGGCAAACAACGGGCCAAACCGGTTCCACCAGAAGCGGACAGTTTCATGGCTAATATCAATACCGCGCTCGTGTAGCAGATCCTCCACATTTCGTAGTGAAAGTGGATAACGCACATACATCATAACCGCCAGGCGGATGATCTGCGGGCTCGTCTTGAAGTACTTGAATATGTCGGGTTTGGTCATGGTTGGACGCTACGAAACCACCCTGCCCTGCACAAGCCAGTTTCCTCTGACACTGCCCACAGACGAGTTCATGCTTTGAGCGGTAAAGGCTACCCATTCCCCCGTTGGTTTTGTTCCAAACGCAAAGATTGATCAGGTCTAAACCAAGGGCCTTGCCCACAGAGATGATCTCTTCGATATGGCGCCAATCCATGCAGACCATTGCGATCCCTCCAGGCATCAGGGGACGGCAGGTTGTATCCATAGCCGTTGCGAGAAATTGTTTGAAATCCGCTGCGGACATCTCGCCTGATGCCATCGCAAATTCCCGATGGCCTTCGCCGCCCCGCACATGTCCTTGGACAGGGACGTTATAGGGAGGGTCGATAAATACCATCCGCACGGGGTCTTCAGCAATCTGCTCCAGAACAAGGTGATCAAGCGAAGAACCACACATCAATCGGTGACGTCCCAACTGCCAAATGTCTCCAAGCGCAGAGACCGGGGGCATCTGAAAATCTGGCTGAACATTATCCTCGGGCTCGTTCTCGGTGAGCGCTGGATCGGTGATTATGATATCCAGTTGCGCGGTATCAAATCCGATCACATCAAGATCAAACTCCAGTTTCCCATCGAGATCCAGAATGGCCAGATCTGTCAGTTCGATCTTTAGCGTCTCATCGTCCCAGCTTGATATTTCTGCCAACCGGTTATCTGCAATGCGGAGCGCGCGCACTTGCGCCGGGGTCAGATGATCGATCATGACTGTCGGGATAGAATGCATGCCAAGCTTGAGTGCTGCTTCAAACCGACCGTGGCCAGCAATGATCTCCGAATTTTGATCGATCATAACCGGAACTGTAAAACCGAATGTATCAATCGCGCGGGCCAATATAGCGACGTGTTTGTCGTCATGCCGTCGCGCATTCGCATCATATGGGCGCAGGTCGCGCAGGTCCCGATACGTGATGCAAAGGCAACCGGGATCGGTCACAGCCTTTGGTGATTTGCGCCGCTGCCGCTTTCGCGGAAATGGGTTCTTGGGTAGGTGGGTCATGGAACATACTCCAGGCAGATTTAGTATCTGCTCGCGAGTCTGCCCCAATATTTACCCCCTGCGAAGGACTGAAAACCCGGTCACCGGGTTATACTTCGCTTTTGGCAAGATTCTCCTGTTGACTGCGTGGCCCCAGATTCCACGGTGATTCGACACCATTGGATTTGACTTGCCGGAGCAACGAAGCATTGCTGTGTCTAGCCCGGTTCGCTGTCCGGGCTCTGCGCGGTACCGGCCCCATGCTGGTGATCAAGGAGATGTTAGATGACAGCAAAGATAACCAAGCCAAACAAGACCGACAGACGCTACAAGATGCTCGGGCAACCCGACAGCGCAACGCTGGCTGCAATATGCCAGACCAATCGATCGCAAACCCATTCCGCTCGTGCTCCAATTTGCAGACTTCGCAGACGTGGGATCACAATCAAACCCGCGCGTGACGCGGATGACCCTCACCGCGTCTATCAGATTGGGGAAACGGCACCAGCAAGGGCGGCAGATCAATGATCCCACTTTCAGAGATCGAGATCATGGACCGCAGCGCTCTCTTGGATGTGTGGTCCAAGCTGTTTGGCGGTGACGCTCCAAAAGGCATCAGCAAGCAATTTCTGCGCCGGTTTCTCGCCTATGAGCTCCAAACCCGCGCTGCTGGCGGCGTCCCTCGCGCGGTTCAGAGATTGCAGGAGAAATGCTGCCCCGCCTCTTCGACAACACAGCAGCCACAGCTAGGAACCCGGTTTATCCGCGAATGGCAAGGCCGCACCCATGTTGTTGAGAAGATCGAAGCCGGGTACCGCTGGAATGAACAGATCTACACATCGCTGTCAGCCGTCGCTCGGGCTATTACTGGCGCAAGATGGTCAGGGCCACGCTTTTTTGGACTGACCAAGGATGCATGATCATGGCGGATAAGGTTCGCTGCGCCATTTACACGCGCAAGTCTACCGATGAGGGGCTTGATCAGGGCTTCAACTCGCTTGATGCGCAGAGGGAGGCTTGTGCCGCCTACATTGCCAGCCAGCGCCATGAAGGCTGGCGTCCCATAAAAACGCGCTTTGACGACGGAGGGCTTTCGGGCGGCACATTGGAAAGACCAGCGCTTCGATCCTTGCTTGCGGAAATCGAGGCCGGGCGGGTGGACATGGTAGTGGTATATAAGATCGACCGACTGACCAGGTCACTTTCTGACTTTGCCAAACTTGTCGACCGCCTGGATGCTGCGCGCTGTTCATTTGTCTCAGTCACACAGGCCTTTAATACGTCTTCATCCATGGGCCGTTTGACACTGAACGTTCTGTTGTCGTTCGCCCAATTCGAGCGGGAGGTGACGGCTGAACGCATTCGCGACAAAATCGCAGCGTCCAAGAAAAAGGGCCTTTGGATGGGCGGCAACCCACCGCTGGGTTACGATCCCCATCCTGATCCTACGCGCCGCGAGCTTGTCGCAAATGCGCGTGAGGCAGAAACCGTACAATCCCTCTTTAAGCTATACTTGGTTAAGGGGAACCTTCGGGAAACAGCGCAAACAGCCAAAGAGCTGGGCCTACGCTCGAAGCTCAGACCGAGCCGCAAGGGAGCCGCCCGTGGTGGCCACTTTATGAGTCGGGGCCATATCCATTGCATTCTACGCAACCCCGTTTATCAGGGCCTGATTAGGCATAAGACGACCACCTATCCAGGCAAGCATGAAGCCATCATCGATGAAGCGCTTTGGGAGAAAGTGCAGAGTATGCTTCAGAGCGCGGCAATGACGCGGCGTGGCATGTCTTTGAATTCTGGCCCATTCAAAGAAACCCAAGCACCGTTAATCGGTCGCCTACGAGATGAGACGGGCGATCGTTTGACCCCTTCGCATACGAATAAAGCCGGTCGGCGATACTATTACTATGTTTCGAACCGATTGATCATGGGAACCCGTGATCCCACAGCATGGCGGCTTCCGGCCCGCGACTTTGAGCGCAGCCTCGGACGCGGTATAGCTGACTATTTGCAGCAACATGCAAAAGCGCAAACGTTGCTGGCCAATCCTGATCTTCGAAAGACCGAACACATATCCCAGTGTCTGAAGCCGATGTGCGATGCACTTGCCACAGGTGATGCCGAGGTTTTGCGGCAGTTGGTCGCTTCAGGTCAGGTGCAAGTCTCGAATCTAAAGATTGATCTCAATTTGGAATTCCTTGCAGCGTCGTTGAAACAGGCACCCAAGTCTCTTGCCGACAACATCGCGCACCTCATGCTTCCGTTCGAATGCCAGCGCCGAGGCGTTGGTATGAAAATAGTTACGGGTACGCCCTGCTTGTCGCCGAACCCGGTACTTTTGAAAGCGTTGCGAAACGCACACCGCTGGGCAGATCGGCTCCGCTCCGGAATTTCCCTCGCGGCGCTCGCCAAGGAAACAGGGCATTCGGTGCGGCGGCTCTCGCGGGTCGCATCATTGGCCACACTTTCGCCCGCGATCCAAACAGCTATTCTGGACGGTGCGCAACCAGCAGATCTCACCCTAGACAAACTCTTGAAAACAGATTGGCCGCTCAAATGGCCTGCGCAAAATACCCTTCTTGGGCTGCCTACAGAGCGCGGCGCTTAAGCGTAAACTGTCATGCACGCGATCGAAATCCCTGTTAATTTGCCTGATTTCCCTGATACCCGTTCAGGGAAATTGACCTCAACTCCTTGGCTTTGAATGAAAAAGCTGTTGGCCAGCACCACCAAAATCATTCATTTTTTTCCAAATTCCCTGTTTTAGACCCCTGAACAGGGAAAACCGGTCCACGCAAAATGCCCTGTAGAGACTATCAAGGAAACTTGGATTAATGACCTCGTTTGGTCCGTCTCCCGTCGACTAGCCGTTCGGCAAAGCCCCGGAAAAGCCCGAAGAATTCCCACAGAAAAAGCGAAGAGACAAACCTAAGAAGGTGGGTGGCGGACCGAGGAGGATTCGAACCCCCGACCCCTTGATTCGTAGTCAAGTACTCTATCCAGCTGAGCTATCGGTCCACTGTGGGGCGGTTTAGTGGGAGCGGCTGGGGTTTGCAAGACCAAGTTTCACTGCTTTGCATTTTTCTAAATACTACAGCGTCCCATCCCCTTTAGGCAGGGTCAGACGGAAGGACGTGCCGGTTGCATCTGTCTTGAGTAATTGCAGTTGACCGCCGTGCCCTTTCACCAGTTCGGACGCAATCGCCAGCCCGAGACCTGATCCCCCCTTACGTGCTCCGCCTTGGAATGGTGTGAAAAGATGCGCTTGGGCCTTGCTGGGTAGACCCGGACCCGTATCACTTATATCTATAATCCACGCGCGATCTGTTTCGTGGCCGTTCAACGATATCTCACCCTTGCCTCCTGTCGCGGTCAATGCTTGGCGGGCGTTGCGGATCAAATTCGACAAGACACGGTACAATTGTTCGGGATCGGCGCGTACCGTCATCCCAACGGGGACCGCAGCGGAAAACTGGATGTCAGAACCCGCGCTGGCCAAACGCTCGCCCTCCATCGCCTCTTCTGCCAAGCCAGCCAAGGCAACCATGGTCAGCGTCGGGCCAGGTTCTTCAGCCTTGCCGAATGCCAGCGTGCTTTCGCACAAATGGACGGCGCGGGTGATTGAACTGACCAGTTTTGGTGCCATCCGTTTCACTGTCGGGTCCTCTGACATCTCGATGCGGTCAGTGAACAACTGTGCAGAGGTTAGAATATTACGCAGATCATGGCTGATCTTGCTGACCGCAGAACCAAGCTGCGCAAGGCGTTCTTTCTGCTTCAGCGCTTGTGTGAGGTCAGTCTGCAAGGTCCGCAACGCCACTTCCGCGTCGCGCAGTTCCGTTATGCCCGCCGAGGGTTCGATGATCCGGCGCGCGTCCTCTGGCGCCTCCGCATAGCGTTGCATATGGCCAATGACGCGGGCAATCGGCTTGAGCAACAAGGCCCGCATGGCCAAGAACAGCAGAAACGCCGTTACCACCGAAATGACCGCTGACAGGATCAGAATACGCACACCGTAATCAAGCATCGCCATGCGCATGGGGGCTGTTTCCATGGTGATTTCGATCAGCAATCCAGCCTCGCGGACAGGCGCGCCAATTACGCGGATCACCTCTGGTTTTGTGTTCAACAACCGCAACGTCGCATCGCGGATCAACGTCAGCGCACTGGCGTCACGCAGATCATAGGTCGCGGCAATGGTTTGCGGCATGTCCGAAGACAACATCAACTGCCGCACCTCATCGCGGCGCAGAACCACGTTGAACACCTGCGCGTTCTCCAGCAGCTCCTTCTCCAGCTCGGGGTCCAGCATATCGTCGGCCAGCAACGCCAGTGACGCGATCTGTGCCCTTTCAAGACGGTTGATCATATAGTCTTCGCGAAAGCGCGCGATGGAAGGCACGAAAATCAGAACCTCCGCTATCATCACAAAGACAGTGGTCAGGATCAAAAGTCGCCCGGAGAGAGAGTTGAACATCTGCCTCTTATCCGTTCTGTCGGCCTGCCGTGAACGCGCGGATCATGGCAGGTACCTTTGCACAAACCCAACGACACGTTTGACCATCGGACTGTCGAACAAACGTGGCGAGAAATACGCGCCTGCTGCACGTTTATTGATTTCACCAATGGTGGGATAGGGAGCCACCATCGCGGCAATCTGGCTCATCTTCATGTTGTTGGCCAGCGCCAGCGCCCAAAGGTTGATCAACTCGCCCGCCTGATAGCCGACAATAGATGCGCCGATAGGGCGACCTTTGACCACCATGACCTTGATAAAGCCCTTGGTTTTACGCTCTGCAATCGCGCGGTCGTTGTGGGTATAGTGAAACCGCACCACCTCAAGGTTGATGCCGTGCTTTTTCTTGGCCTGCGCTTCGGTCAGGCCCACTTGGGACAGCTCGGGGTCAGTATAGGTTGCCCAAGGGATATGCGCCGTTTTCGCCTTGGACGGCAGCCCAAACAGCATGGAGCGGATGATCACGCCCGCATGATACCCCGCGACATGCGTGAACTGCAAACCGCCCGCGACATCCCCGATGGCATAAACCTTGCGGTTGGTCGTGCGCATCCCTGCATCCACCTGAACGCCGCTGCGGGTCGTCTTGATCCCGGCTGCGTCAAGGTTCAGTTTGTCAGTGTTTGATTTACGCCCCACCGCCATCAACAGATGTGATCCTTTAAAGATGCGACCATCTTTGGCCTCCACCTCGATCGCTCCCGCGCTCCCGCGGATTTCGGCGGCCAGCGCATCTTCCTCGATCACCACGCCTTCATCGCGCAGCGTCTCTAGCACGACCTGCGCCAGTTCCGGATCATCCTTGCCCAGCGCCTTGTCGCCCTCGATGACTGTCACTTTGCACCCCAGCCGGATATGCGCCTGCGCCATTTCAATGCCGATCGGACCCCCGCCGATGATCAACAGATGTTCAGGTTTTTCGCGCCGATCAAACAGGGTTTCGTTGGTCTCGTAGCGCACCTTGTCCAACCCCGGAATGTTCGGTACCAAAGGCGACGATCCTGTCGCAATCACGACGCGCCGCGCCTTGATCACCGTATCGCCTGCCTGCACTTTGGTCGGCGATATGAAATGGCCATATTCGCGGATTACGTTGATGCCGAACCCTTCAAAACGTTCCTGACTGTCGACAGGCGCAATCTGCGCGATGACATCTGCCACATGATCCTTGGCAGCCGCATAATCAGCCTTGCCCGGCGCATTCGCGACCCCATATTGCACGGCGTGTTGTTGGGCATAGGCCGCTTTGCCGCTGGCAATCAGCGCCTTGGACGGGACGCACCCAAAGTTCAGGCAATCCCCGCCCATCTTGTGTCCCTCAAGCAGAACCACATCCGCGCCCATCTGTGCTGCACCCGCGGCAACCGACAGCCCGCCAGAGCCTGCGCCGATGATCAGAACATCTGTCTTGATATGCTTCATTGCGCTAGATCCTTCTTGCCGGTTACTGCTTTGATGATCACGGGCAGTATAGACAGCAGACATAGCCCAAGGATCGGCAACAAGATATGCGGCTCAAAAATAACGCCCAGATCAGGCGTGTCCCCACTGGCAAATACGGCGCCCAGACCTGCGCCGACGGAAGTAAACACCAGCGTGCCGGGAATGATGCCAATGAATGTCGATACCGCAAACCGGTAAAGTGGCACGCCGACAAAAGCGGGGATCAGATTGGCCACAAAGAACGGCACCGCGGGCACCAGCCGGAGGAAAAACAACATCGACCACTGGTTTTCATCAATGCCTTTCTTGATCTTGGCGACCACCCCATCGGATGCCTCCATCCGTGTTTTTAGCTTTTCGCCCAATCCCATCCGCGCCGCGAGGAAGATCAGTATTGCACCCAAAGTTGCCCCCGTAACGTTGAACATCGTGCCCAGCCCTGTGCCGAATAGAAACCCACCTGTCAGCGTCGTAATAATCGCTCCAGGCAAGGAAAATGCGACAACCGTGACGTAAACCGCCACAAACACCATCGCGGTCAGCACATAATTACTGTCCCTGAATGCAATCAGCGCCTCACGGTTATCACGCAGCGCATCAAAGCTGATGTAATCGCGCAAAGTGAATGCCCCGATGGCTGCGACCACAGCAATGCCGATCAGGGGCAGAAAGCGGGTTACGCCCCCGGTTTTTGCTTCATTATTGCTCATATCTGTCATCTATCGCACCAATCTAGCTAATAAGTCATCACAAGGGCGTCTTGTTCTACCTTTAGATGGCGTTTTCCCCATCGTAAGGATAGCCTCATCACGCGCGCTTGATGGCGGGTGACATGTTTGAGGTGGTTTGTGACCGATTGCCCCGCAATTGAAACATATCCCGGCGCCTGAGGCAGAAAATGTTGCAACAACACACCTTTTGTCACCCACAGGGTTTGACTTGACCCCAGTGGCCCATTAAAGGACGGGCTTGAAATGACGTTGTGGTGCCGATTCCGGTGCGCTCAACAACTATAGTGGAGTAGGCCGCGATGAAACGCACCTTTCAACCTTCGAACCTCGTCCGTAAGCGCCGTCACGGTTTCCGTGCACGTATGGCGACAAAAGCGGGCCGCAAGATTATCAACGCGCGCCGTGCCCAGGGCCGGAGCAAGTTGAGCGCGTAATTCGCGCCTTTGATGTTGTGACATTGACACCGCCGGAGACCCCTCAGGATGGTATCCTTGCCAACATTCCGAGCAAGGCTTCAGCGGTTTATTTGCGTCCGGTGACACTGACGCAACGTGCAGATTTTCTGCGCGCGTCCCGTGCAGCGCACACCGCAACCCCCGGCTTTGTGGTCCAAATGCGCAGGCGCGACGCCGCAGATAGCCCCGGTCTTGTCCGGGTCGGATTTACCTGCTCAAAAAAAGTTGGCAATGCGGTGGCCCGCAACCGTGCCAAACGGCGCCTGCGCGAGGTTGCGCGTCTGGCGCTGCCAGACCATGCGCAACCGGGTTGCGACTATGTCTTGATCGGACGCAAGGGCACCACCGCCACCCTGCCCTTCGCAACGCTGCAGTCTGATTTCCTGAAGGCGCTGGCCATCCTACACGGCAAAAAGAAATGAGCCCGTTTGCGCGCGTCCTAGCGTTGCCAGTGCGCGCTTACCGCCTCGTCTTTAGCCCATGGGTAGGGTTCAATTGCCGCTACCATCCCACATGCAGTGCTTATGCGTTGGAAGCTTTGGAAAAACATGGTGCCCTTAAGGGAGGGATGCTCGCCGCGCGCCGCATTCTGCGCTGCCATCCGTGGGGGGCCAGCGGCATCGACAACGTGCCCGACTGAGCGCGCAACACCATGCCCGCTTGATCGCTGCGCCGCGTTGAATTATGCCCGTTGCATGCTGGACAAACCTGACGATATTCACCCGCTTTTTTACGGCGCACCGCAAACTACGGAGTTCAAAAAACTCCGCAAGCGGCTTGTGCGCCAAACGCGCGAAGCGATTGAAAAATATGGCATGATCGAACCCGGTGCCAAGTGGCTGGTGTGCCTTTCGGGCGGCAAGGACAGCTATACATTGCTGGCCGTCCTGTATGAATTGAAGTGGCGCGGTTTGCTGCCTGTTGAACTTCTGGCGTGCAACCTTGATCAGGGACAACCCGGGTTTCCAGCCACCGTTCTGCCCGAGTTTCTTGAGAGAATGTCGGTCCCTCATCGCATCGAATACGCCGATACTTATTCAATCGTGATGGACAAAATACCGGCAGGACGCACGTTTTGCGCCCTCTGTTCGCGGTTGAGACGCGGCAATCTGTACCGAATTGCCCGCGAAGAGGGCTGCAGCGCTGTTGTTCTGGGCCATCATCGTGATGACATTCTAGAGACATTTTTCATGAACCTGTTTCACGGCGGCAGACTGGCAACAATGCCCCCGAAACTGGTCAACGAAGAAGGTGATCTCTTTGTCTATCGCCCTCTCGCGCAGGTTGCCGAAGTAGATTGCGAAAAGTTCGCTAAGGCCATGAATTATCAGATTATTCCTTGTGATCTATGCGGATCACAGGACGGCCTACAGCGCCAACAGGTCAAGCAAATACTGGACCAATGGGAGCGCAATACACCAGGCCGCCGCCAAATCATGTTTCGCGCATTATCAAACACGCGGCCATCCCATTTACTTGATCCCGAGCTGTTTGATTTTGCAAATTTGACGCTTGATGTTGAAAACTTGAAATAGATTGCCCCAAGAAACCAGCGGCGCGTTAACCCGCGGATGAGGGTATGGCGGTTAAATCACCCATATTGGTGCATGAAGTAAGTGCCGACTGCAGGAGTGATGAAATGCCGGAAGACGACCGCACGTGGCAAGAAACGACGCACCGCTATTTCGCGCCACTTGTTGCAGGACCGCCGGCACTGGCTTTGGTGCCTGCGTTTTGTCTAGCTGCGTACTGGTTCGGGGGGGAAGGCGCGCTTATCGTTCTCGCGGCAACCTTGCCGGTAATCTATCTTGCGGCCTCGCATGTATATACGCGCGCATCACAGCAGCTGAACGCGCATCCCGGGGTGCTGCACGGTGAGCTTTTTCAAGAACACGTTCACAGGGTTTTCACTGCGTCCAAAAAGCATGTGCGGCAGTCGGCGATATTTGTCGTGGCACTGGAAGAATTCGACGAAATGATTGACCGATACGGGCAAGCTGCTGCTGATACAATTTCCCAGCGAGTTGGCCAGCAATTGCTGATGGTGTCACGCGGGGATGACTGTCTTGGCAAGTTGAGTGAGGCGCGCTTTGCTGTTTGTGTGTCACCGGTTCATCATCTTGATCTGGAGGTTTGCATACAAATGGCAGGTCGCCTTCAGGCTGCCGTTGAAGAACCAATTTCGATTGACGGAATGATTGTCTACGCGTCGGTCTCTATCGGGTTTTGCCAAATCTTACGGTCTCCGGGCACAAATGCATCTGATTGGTTCAACGCAGCCAATCTCGCTTTGCGCACGGCACAACGGCATGGACCTTCTGCGATTCGAGCATTCTCGGCCCAAATGCAGAATGAAACGGAACACCGCCATGAGTTGCGGGAAAGTGTTGCGCAGGCTTTGGAACTTGGCCAGTTCAAGCCGTGGTTCCAACCTCAAATATCAACTGATACAGGCAAAATCACAGGCTTTGAGGCGCTGGCAAGATGGGACCATCCGACACGTGGAATTATTCCGCCGAGGGACTTTCTTTCAGCGATAGAACACGCCGGATTACTGGAACGGCTAGCGGAAGTAATGATGTACCACTCTTTTGCGGCCCTCAAATCCTGGGATTCTTCTGGCATTCACATCCCCCAGATCGGAGTGAATTTCGCTGGTTCTGAACTCAGTAACCCTCGTCTGATAGAGAAAATTAAATGGGAGTTGGACCGATTTGATCTGACACCGGACCGATTGGCTGTCGAGGTCCTTGAGACAGTTGTTGCAAGCTCACCCGCCGACATGATCACGCATAACATCAACGCGCTAGGGAAGCTTGGTTGCCGGATTGATTTGGATGATTTCGGTACCGGGCATGCATCCATTTCATCCATCCGACGGTTTGCCGTCAGCCGGATCAAGATTGATCGGTCATTCATCACCAAGGCAGATCGTGATCCCGAACAGCAGCGCATGGTCAGCGCCATTCTAACCATGGCAGAACGGTTAGATGTCGAAACCCTTGCCGAAGGGGTCGAAACGGTAGGTGAGCACGTGCTGCTCGCACAGCTTGGATGCGATCACGTACAGGGATTCGGCATCGCCAAACCCATGCCATTCGACCAGACCTTTGATTGGATCGCTGGGCACAACGCGAGACTGGCAGATACACCAAGAATAATGGATGGCAAGAAAATCTAAGCGGCATGCTGCGGAGCAACAACTCGCCTGCATCTAACAAAATGCACCGAACAGCGGCAAAATCACGCGTGTTATGGTCTTTATCCGGCCCGATTCCGCTTGACGTTCAGGGCTGTACTCTGTTCAACCCCAACAGGTTTTCAGAGACATCAGGTGACGGTCCCTATGGACGAACAGAACAAGAATCTTATCCTCGCAACGGCGCTTAGCTTTGTCGTAATTCTGATATGGTTTGTGATGTTTCCACCGCCAGAACCGGAAACGCGGTTGGATGCGACGACGCCTTCGTCTGCTGCGGCAACGGATGGTATCATCCCTGCTGCACCTGCGGATAGTGCTGTTGCAACAGGTGTTGCACCTGCTGCGGAAACACCACCCGATGCGCTGGCTGCTGCACCACGCATTCAGATCGAGACACCGCGTTTGACAGGATCGATTTCGCTGCTTGGTGGCCGCATTGATGATCTCAAACTAAAAGACTACCGCACGACACGTAATGAAGACGCCACCATTGTTAATCTGCTTTCACCGCAAGGTACGCTTGACGCCTACTACGCGTTGCAAGGCTGGGCCGCAGGCTCGGGCATCGAACCGGACGCTGTGCCTGGCCCGGACACACCTTGGGCGCTGGAAAGCGGATCTGTGCTGAGTGCTGATGCTCCGGTAACGCTGAGTTGGGACAACGGCGCCGGTCAGGTTTTTGGCCGTACTATTTCTGTCGATGCGGATTACATGTTCTCGCTGACGCAGACCGTTTCCAACAACGGTGGCACCCCGATCAGCGTGGCGCCCTATGGCATGATCGTGCATCACACCCAACCGGACGATCTGGAAAATTTCTTTATCCTGCATGAAGGCGCTGTTGCCGTCGCGGATGGCGAGTTGGCCGAGACAGATTGGGACGATATCGCCGAAGCGGAAGTCAACGCAAAATGGGGTCGGCAAGCCATCGTCAAAGAAGACGTCACCGAAGGTTGGGTTGGCTTTACCGACCACTTCTGGCAGGCAATCCTGATCCCCGGGAAAGGTCAGACGTTTGATCAGGCACTTACCTATGATGCCCGCACGGATATCTACCGCGCGGTCACCCGCCTTCCCACGCAGACTGTTGCCGACGGTGCCAGCGCCAGTGTGACAACGCAGTTCTTTGCCGGTGCCAAGGAATGGGCGATCCTGCGTGATTACGAAGACAAAGGCGTGTCAAAGTTCATCGACAGCATCGACTGGGGTTGGTTCTTTTTCCTTACGAAACCCATCTTTTGGCTGTTACATGAGTTGAACAAGCTTATCGGCAACATGGGGTGGTCGATCATTGGTCTGACTTTGATCATCAAGGCGATCCTCTTGCCGCTGGCGTATAAGTCCTACGTGTCGATGGCCAAAATGAAAGAGCTGCAGCCAGAAATGGAAAAGCTCAAGAAAGACGCGGGCGATGACCGCCAAAAGATGCAGCAAGGCATGATGGAGCTTTATAAGAAGAATAAAGTGAACCCGGCCGCGGGCTGTTTGCCAATCCTGATGCAAATCCCGATCTTCTTCTCTCTTTACAAGGTGATCTTTGTCACGATCGAACTGCGGCATGCACCTTTCTTTGGCCCTTTCCAGGACCTCAGCGCGCCAGACCCTACATCAATCTTTAACTTCTACGGTCTGTTCCCATGGGCCACGCCAGAGCCGGGCAGCATCATGGCGTTGGTCTTTATCGGTATTTTGCCACTGCTGCTGGGCGTTTCCATGTGGCTTCAACAAAAGCTAAACCCGGCACCCACCGACCCAACCCAACAGATGATCTTTGCCTGGATGCCTTGGGTGTTTATGTTCATGCTGGGTAGCTTTGCAAGTGGATTGGTCGTCTACTGGATAGCGAACAACACAATCACGTTCACGCAGCAGTATCTGATCATGCGCAGCCAAGGGTACAAACCCGATTTAATGGGCAACATCCTGGGGGGCTTTAAACGCAAACCCAAACCGGATGCGAAAAAGTAATGAAAATCACAGCGCTTTACCGGCATCCTATCAAAAGCCACGGCCGCGAGGCGCTGACCCAAACACGACTGACCGAAGGGCAGGCAATGCCCTTCGACAGGCTTTGGGCCATCGCGCATGACCATTCAAAAGCGGACGGGAGCGCATGGGCACCCTATGCAAATTTCAGCCGCGTATCAAAAGCGCCCTCACTGATGGCGATCACAGCAACGCTGGATGAAACAACCGAACGCGTGACACTGAACCACCCGGCACAGCCAAGTGTCACGCTGCACCCCGAAAAAGACGCCGACGCATTGTTGACATGGGTTATGCCGCTGGTACCACAAGATAGGGCCCTGCCCGCCCGCATTCTGCGCCTTGAGGATCGCGGCTTTACAGACACACCTTATGCGTCGGTTTCACTATGTAACACCGCATCCCACCGCGCTGTCGAATCGCTGCAAATGGCACCGCTATCGCCGCACCGCTGGCGCGGTAATATCTGGTTTGACGGGGACGCTGCGTGGCAGGAATTTGACTGGATCGACCGCGATCTGCGCCTTGGGGATGCAATATTGCGGGTAAAAGAACGCGCGGTACGCTGTGCTGCCACGACCGCGAACCCGGACACGGGCGAACGCGACGTTGACACGTTGCGCACTCTGAACATCCTTGGGCATCAGGACTTTTCAGTATACTGCAGCGTCATAAAAAGCGGCACTGTGGCCGTTGATGACAAGCTGGAGCTGATCTGATGCAAATGCCCTTTCCTTTGGCCGAAGAGCCTGATCACGACGCCGCCGAAAAAGGCCGCCTGCTTTTTGCCGGTGAAACCACCTTTGTCAAAGGTGTGGTCGCGATGGACGGCCTGCCCCCTGCGGATAGGATGGAGGTCTGTTTTGCCGGCCGCTCCAACGTCGGGAAATCCACCCTGATCAATGCGCTGACGGGGATGAAGGCGCTTGCGCGTGCTTCAAACACGCCTGGCCGTACACAGGAGATCAACTATTTCACGGCGGGTGAAAGCCATTATCTGGTCGACCTGCCCGGCTATGGTTATGCTAACGCGCCCCTTCCTGTCGTCGAGAAATGGCAGCGTTTGCTCAAACAATATCTTAGTGGGCGACAAACCCTGCGCCGCGCTTTTGTATTGATAGACGCGCGCCACGGCGTCAAGAAAGTGGATGAGGAAATCCTTTCCCTACTCGACAGTTCGGCCGTGACGTTTCAAGCTGTTTTGACGAAGGCTGACAAGGTCAAGGAAGCCGAGCGGGAGAAAGTCCTTGCGCAGGTACGCAGTGCGCTTGCCAAACACCCCGCCGCCTATCCCGAGATCATTGTGACCTCTTCCGAAAAAGGCTGGGGCATCCCAACGCTACGTGCAACAATTGCGACGCTGGAATAGGCCGCACACCCGGCCTATGGACGGACCAAGAGGCTAAGAATTGAGAAAACAAGACATGAACCGCGATTGGATCGCCACTGCGCGAACACTCTCACAGGCACTGCCGTATTTACAACGTTATGCAGACGCAACTGTCGTCATCAAGCTTGGCGGTCATGCGATGGGCAGCGACGAGGCGATGGATGAATTCGCACGCGATGTTGCCCTGATGCGACAAGTCGGCGTGAACCCCGTGGTGGTCCATGGTGGCGGCCCGATGATCAACGACATGCTGAAGCGTCTCAACATCAAATCGGAATTCGTCGACGGCAAGCGGGTGACCGATGCGGCCACGATGGAAGTCGTTGAAATGGTGCTGTCGGGCCTCGTGAACGCCCGGATCGTACAGGCCATTTCCGAACAAGGTGGACGCGCTGTTGGTGTGTCGGGCAAGGACAGTGGCCTGATCATATGCGAGGCCGAAGACCCGAAATTGGGGCTGGTCGGTAAACCGACCAAGGTGAACCCACGGATTCTGCGCGATCTTGCGGAAAAGGGAATTATCCCGGTGATTGCCCCCCTCGGGATGGGTGCGAATGGTGAAACATTCAATATTAACGGGGATACAGCCGCCGGTGCAATTGCCGCTGCACTGCGTGCCGACCGCCTGCTTCTGTTGACCGATGTGGCCGGGGTCAAAAATGCCGAAGGCGATGTG
>ENA-OQVM01002412-OQVM01002412.1-marine-metagenome-genome-assembly--contig:-NODE-2412-length-21851-cov-7.171581_pt1 | contig 21851 bp, 17 predicted proteins | sample MGYA00237776_ERZ505498 | MGnify/ENA primary metagenome ERZ505498 (study PRJEB26159, sample SAMN06265151) | marine metagenome | isolation source: Helgoland LTER site | place: Germany:Helgoland, sampling... | reverse complement strand
CTGCACCTGTGACTTGGTCGATCGAAAAACGATCATTATCATTCTGACCCGCAGGGAGTGAAAGAGTAACGATATCTCCGGCATCCAGTTCTGATGGAATTACAAAAGCAGCCAATTGTGCATTTTCGGACAGATCATAGACTGCATCTTGATAAGCAAATTCACTCACCTGTGCATAGTTCTGAAACTTCAGTCTTGGTGGGTCATTTGTTCCATTCATTTCAATTGTGAAGGAATGGGTAACTTTTAAACCAGTGGAATAGGCGGAGGAATTTAAATCAAAAGTGGCATTTCCCTCAAAATGGGCGAGTGGTGAGTAAGTTAAAGTGAATGATGAATTTGCATCACCAGTTATCGAAACGGAACCAGCACCGTTATTTGTGCCTGCCTCCAAAGGACCTGATCCCGGGATCAGCATCCAATTTTCAAAACTGTCAGTTGGAGAGCCAGAAATATTGCCATCAAGGGTAAAAGTTAAAGCATTATCTTCAATCCCGGAAAAGATCGGTGCTAAAGTAGTTCCAATACCATTTCCTCCACTTGGATAATTAACGCCATAAACGCAAAAAAGGCCCTGCGAAAATACGCAGAGGGCAATTAGTGCTTTCTTGAAATACATTTTAGAGGGATTTAAAGTTTACTATTTGTAACTAATTTAAGCTGTTCAACAAGTATATAATCTCGGTGTAAATTAGTATTTCTTTAATTTTTTTATTTCCGCTAATATCAGAGTTTAAAATTTAGGGGGCCAAAAAGGGGTGAAGTTCGATAATTACTTGCCAAATATAATTTATTAGTACCTTAATTTAAATAAAATGACAAACACTTCCTCTTCTTCACACAATCTAAAAAACAATTATTGGAAAGCCAACTTATCAATTACTTTTAAACTATTGCTGGTTTGGTTTTTCGCTTCCTTTGGATGTGGAATCCTTTTTAAGGAGTATCTCGACCAATTTTCGATCGGCGGAGCACCTCTCGGTTTCTGGATGGCACAACAGGGGTCTATTCTCTGTTTCGTTCTTTTGTTGATCACTTATTCGTTCCTGATGAATAAGTTGGATCAAAAATACGGCTACGACGAGGAGGGGGAATAATGGATCAAACAACTTGGAATTTTATTTTTATTGGGATTACCTTCAGTGTTTACATCGGAATCGCAATATGGTCGAGAGCGGGGTCCACTAAAGAATACTACACTGCAGGGGGTAGTGTTTCTCCATTCGCAAATGGGATGGCCACCGCTGCGGATTGGATGTCGGCCGCCACCTTTATTTCGATGGCAGGAGGAATTGCTGCGGCAGGATACGGGGCATCCAAGTTTCTAATGGGCTGGACTGGCGGGTTTGTATTGTTAACCACATTAATGGTCCCCTACTTAAGAAAATTTGGCAAAGCAACCGTGCCTGATTTTGTCGGAGATCGATTTTATTCAAATGGTGCCCGACTCGTAGCCGTAATATGTGCCATTTTTATTTGCATGACTTACATAATGGGACAAATGCGCGGAGTCGGTATTGTTTTTTCCCGACTCTTTGATATCGAAATTTGGATGGGGGTAATGATTGGCGGTGGAATTGTCTTCTTCTATGCTGGATTAGGTGGAATGAAGGGAATTACATACACCCAAGTTGCCCAATACTGTGTGATGGTTTTTGCCTACACGATACCGGTCATTTTTATTTCCATCATTATTACCGGTAATGTAATTCCCCAACTCGGACTGATTGGTAATTATGTGAAGGAGGGAGCCGAAAATTCACAACCTCTCTTAGAAAAAATTAATCAAATTTCAGTCGACTTGGGATTTCGAGAGTACACTGCGGGCACGGGGAACACGCTCGACCTTTTTTGTATCACCGCAGCACTCATGGTTGGGACGGCGGGTCTGCCCCATGTAATCGTCCGCTTTTTCACAGTGAAAAGTGTCAAAGCAGTTCGAAAGTCGGCCTTTTGGACTTTGAGCTTTATCGCTATTATTTATCTCACTGCCCCGGCACTGGGTATGTTCGCCCGGACTAATTTCATTGAGGAAATCAATGAAAAGAAATACCAGAATGCACCGGAATGGTTCGTAAATTGGGAAAATCAGGGAATGATTGCCTGGGTCGACAAGAATAATGATGGTATCATGCAATACCGGGCCGGTAATGTATTTACAGGGAAACCGACCTTCAACGATACCAACCGACTTGAGAATGGCCCACGGCTGGTAACCAATGAAATCGACTCCTCGGCGAACGAGGTTTACTACGACAAGGACATCATTGTTCTGGCCAACCCAGAAATGGCAGGACTCCCCAAATGGGTAATTGCATTAGTAATGGCAGGTTGTGTTGCCGCGGCCCTCTCCACGGCCGCCGGATTGCTTCTCGTTCTATCCACCTCAATTTCCCATGATTTGATGAAAAAGATCATCAAGCCTGACATTTCAGATAAGCAGGAAATTCGTTATGCACGGATTGCCTCTTTTGGTGCCTTGGTAATTGCCGCTTACTTTGGAATTAATCCGCCCTCCAGCTTTGTGGCCAAGACGGTGGCATTTGCCTTTGGTCTCGCAGCCTCTTCATTCTTCCCCACTCTCATTATGGGAATTTTCTCCAAGCGTATCAATAAAGAAGGTGCGATTGCAGGAATGATTTCTGGTATTGGATTTACCTTAAGCTATATTATTTACTTTCAGTTCTGGACAGAAAGTAAGGACTACTGGATGGGGATTTCTCCCGAAGGGATTGGGTTTTTAGGAATGATCATTAATTTCGTAGTCGCATTTTTGGTCAGTACGGTAACCCCCCCTCCCCCACAAGAAGTTCAGGATATGGTGGAAGAAATCCGCATCCCAAAGGGAAGCGGAGAAGCAACCCACCACTAAAGTTTTACAATTAAATAATAAAATACTTGTTTCACTCGATACTTTTTACTAACAAAAAAAGTAATTATGAAAAAAATATTGATTACACTATTCGCTTTCATTTTTTCAGGTTTCCTTTTTGGACAAGAAAACAAACCAAGTGGAGACTACCACCTTGGCTTCCGGATTGCTCCCAGAATCAGTACATTGGGTGCCGGCTTGGAAATAGCCAAGGGTTTCACTCCCAATTTTGGCGTACGAGCGGGTTTTAATTATTTCTCCTACGCTTACGATGCAACCGAGTCTGATGTTTCTTATGACTTGGAGTTGGAACTGAAAAGTTTTGCAATGTTTGCAGATTGGCATCCCTTTAAAGGTGCATTTCGATTAAGTGGTGGTTTAATCATCAATGGAAATGGCTTAACCGGAAATTCAAAGCCAACCGCACCCGTAGAAATTGGAGGTACAGATTATAATCTCGATTCTATAAACCTAGATATATCGTATAACACGATTGCTCCTTATTTTGGTCTTGGTTGGGATACAACTTTCGGAGATCGAGATAATTGGGGTTTTGCTTTTGATTTAGGCTTAATTTATTCGGGATCCGCGGAAGCTGCTCTTAGTGTTTCAGGCCCAGACCAAGTAGCGGCAATTGGTGCAGGTGATGTAAAGAAAGAACAGGATGAACTTCAAAACGATCTCGATTCACTCAAATGGTGGCCGGTTGTAAGTGCTGGCTTAGTATATCAGTTTTAAATTATAGGTTACCCCATAATTCTGAAATAATTGCCATTATTAGAGGTAATTTGTTTCAAGCGAATCCCTCGGTCAGAAAAAATTATTTACAAGAATTTACGCATTATTGCTTTACACGAGTTGACCCAACTTCCAATAATAGTTTTTGTACAACCTCCTTTTACTAAAACCTCAAAGAAAAACGATCATGATCGAAAACCGACGAAAATTCTTAGCCCAGTCCACACTTTTCGCCACATTTGCAATTAGCGGTACAAAATCTTCCGGACAGATAATCGGTGCAAATGAACGCATAAATGTAGCGGTTTGTGGTATCAAGGGAAGAGGCACCTCTCATATGGGGGGACACGGCAGGCAAAAAAATGTGACGATTTCTCATTTAGTCGACCCGGATACCCGCTTACATGAAGCCCGTAAAAAATTTATCGTTTCCAAATTTAAGAATACCCCCGACTGTGTACAGGATGTCAGAGAGGTTTTGGATAATAAGGATGTCGATGTCATTTCCATCGCCACCCCCAATCATTGGCACAGTTTAATGTCCATTTGGGCCTGCCAAGCGGGAAAGGATGTGTACGTGGAAAAACCTCTTAGCCATAATCTTTTTGAAGGGAAAAAACTGGTCGAAGCAGCCAAAAAGTATAAGCGAATCGTTCAGCACGGCACCCAAAATCGCTCGCTCAGTAAATGGTCTACTTTAGCCAACGAAATTGCCTCGGGCAAGAGAGGAAAGCTCGAAGTTGCTTTGGGTACCTGCCACAAAAGAAGAAAATCGATTGGCTTTAAAGAAAGCAAAAACCCGCCGAGTGAACTCAACTATGACCTTTGGACTGGACCGGCTCCCCAAGAGAAATATCATGATAATCTTGTTCATTATAATTGGCACTGGTTTTGGAATTATGGAAATGGTGACATCGGAAATCAGGGTGTCCACCAAATGGATATTGCTCGTTGGATGATCCCGGGAGCAGTCTGGCCCAAGAGAGTATTTAGCGTGGGTGGACGATTTGGATATAACGATCAAGGGGAAACCGCCAACACTCAACTCGCGATTTTTGATTACGGCGAATCATTGCTCGTCTTTGATGTTCGGGGACTTTCGGGCAAGTCCAACATGGGAGTTTCTAATCATGTTTACTTTGATCAAGATGCCAAGCAAGTGACAACCAAGAGTCACGGCCTTAAAAACATAAAAGACCCGCTCGCAGAACGCGGGAAAGTAGATATTTTTGAAAACTTCATCCAAGCAGTCCGAAATCGAAAGGAAAACCACCTCGATGCCCATGTATTTGAGGGACACGTATCCAGCGGACTCTGCCATCTGGCGAATCTTTCCTATCGCCTGGGTGAAAAATCCGGTTTTAGTAAAAAGAATAAAGCCTTTGGCGAAAATAAAAAGGCCTATGAATATTTAGAACGCATGCAAGACCACTTAAAGGAAAATGGACTGAAACTGGAAGAAACAGATTACATTGTGGGTCGAACCTTACATTTTGACTCCCAAACTGAAACGATTATCGGGGATGATCAAGCGAATGGCATGCTATCACGAACATACCGACCACCCTATGTGGTTCCCGAGAAAGTATAAGTTCTACAAACTTATTCAGGTTCAAGCGAAATTCGACTTTTCCAATATTGAGAAATCCTTCTCAGTTTGTACTATTTTTTTAATTAAGGACGAATTGAAAACTTTTATCCTAACTCCATTTTCAACGAAAACTTACTGAGGTAGAAAAAATCATTTTAAGGTATCGAGACGCTACTTATTTTCTACAATCTTGGGCTCCGAATTCCACAGCAGGTAAATAGGAAATTTAATTGACTCTCCCAAATAAGATAAAATCCCAACATCTGACTTCCACCAATTACTAATTGAAAAAACCTCGTTACTCGCTCCTGCAACTTCGACCTTGATACCCGAGTTGGTAAAAATCTTTTCAAATGCATAATGGGCCCGTCGGGTATGAAATTCATCGGTGACAATGATAATCCGTTCCCAATTTTTTTCTTTCGCATAAGACAGTGCATCCTCCGCTTCATCAAAAGTAGAGGTGGCACCGCCAGTAAGGGAAGGAAGCATTTCCCATTTCGCATCCAATTGCATCATTTTTGTCGCCTCTTGGGCAAACTTCAAATGACTTATTTCCAATTGGGAAAATTGTCTATTCCTGGGTCTCTCTTCAGTTACAAATAGCTTCCTGGAATAGCCCTCGTTCCATAACCTAAGACTCTCTGCCACCCGGGTGGTTCGCCCCCCGGATAAACAGATAATCGCATCGGCATTTTTACTGGCAGTATGCTTTTGAAATAGGCGGGCATAACCAGGCAGTAGGAGTGGGTGGGCAAGATAGAATGCTAAAAGGAATGCCACTCCAATTCCTAACATCCAGAATATCCATCTCAACAGTTTCATTCCTTGAGTAAAAAGGCACCCTCAATCTCAACCGCCACATTCCCCGGTAAGCCCGATACTCCACAGGCACTCCGAACACCCACTCCATGATCATTTCCCCAGATATCGCAAAATAACTGACTACAACCGTTAATGACCAAAGGATGTTGGTTAAAACTCGGGCCTGCATTCACCATCCCGAATAACTTACTCACCCTTTCCACACGCTCCAAGTCTCCAATTTCAGCCTGTAAACTGGCAATAATATTCAGCCCTACCTGACGAGCTGCCTGTGCACCTTGCTCGACCGTCAAGTCAGTTCCCACTTGCCCGGTAATCATCGATCCATCATCCAGTATTGGAAGGTGTCCGGAAAACATTGCCAATCGGTCTTGGATCAAAATCGTTTTGTATAACCCTGCGGCTTTTGGTGCATCAGGAAGTGAAATTTTTAATTCGGATAATTTTTCCAATAGATTCATTGATTGAAAATAGATTGATCTTTTCAATCGGCAAGGATCAAAGATAAAGGACGAAATTTACATTTGGTAATTGATTTTAGAATTTAAATATCCTCTATATAAAATGTATGAAAAATGTTACCAATCAAATTTCCAGACGAAGATTACTCGCAACCGCTGGAATTGCAGGACTTGCTTCTTCTATAAGTACGAACCTGATGGCGGGCCATCATGAGAAAGCAAATCAACTCTCTCTCCCAAAAGGTACGACTATTCTATTTCAGGGCGATTCAATTACAGATGGCGGAAGAGACAAAAAAAACCAAATTGCAAATCAACAAAAAGCGTTGGGAGCAGGTTATGCATGGATGGCCGCGTCGCATCTTTTGATTAAAAACCCACAGCTTAACCTCACCATTCATAATCGTGGAATTTCTGGAAATAAAGTACACCAGCTTGCCAACAGATGGGATAAGGATTGCCTAGACTTAAAACCGGATATCCTCAGTATAATGATCGGAGTGAATGACATTTGGCACGGATTAAATGGTAAATATGAGGGAACTGTAAAAACCTACGAAGATGATTTCCTTAACCTCATGGAACGAACCCGTAAGGCATTGCCTAAGACCCAGTTTGTGATCTGCGAACCCTTCGTTCTCCGCTGCGGAGCAGTCAATGAGAAATGGTTCCCGGAATTCGATCGTTATCGTGCCGCTGCCCGAAAAGTCGCAGATCAAAATAATGCCACCTTTGTTCCCTTTCAATCGATGTTTGATGAAGCAGTTCAATATGCCCCGCCTAAGCATTGGGCAGGGGATGGCGTTCACCCTTCCTCCCATGGTGCTTCCTTGATGGCTCATTTTTGGACTCAGTCCGTTCAGGCCTAAATCACCGATGAACCAATCGATCGCACTTCCCCTGTAAAGATGAAAGCCATTCGCCTCACCGCCCCCCAGTCATTCCAATCCTTTGAGATTGATGAACCAAACGAGCCTGCCCCTGGTGAAGCTCTTGTTCGAACTGTCCGGATGGGAATATGTGGAACCGATGCAAGCTGCTATTTGGGAAAATTTCCCTTTTTCGACTATCCGCGCATTCCTGGCCACGAACTTGGAGTGGAAGTTATTCGAGTCGGACCGGGTGTACAAAATGTAAAACCGGGAGATCGCTGTTCAATCGAACCCTATCTCAATTGTGGAGAATGTCACCCCTGTAAAAAGGGACACGGAAATTGTTGCGAAAACCTGAAGGTTTTTGGCGTAATGATGGATGGCGGACTCTGTGAACGTTCCATTATTCGTGCGGACAAATTACATCCATCCGATCAATTATCCTACGATCAACTTGCATTAGTGGAAACTCTTGCAATCGGTTGTCATGCGTCCGACCGTGGCAAAGCCAAAAAGGGCGATCATGCCCTCGTCATAGGAGCCGGTCCAATTGGGCTTTCAACAATTGAATTCAATCGACTGACTGGAGCCACTCTTACCATAATGGATATGTCCGAAGAGAGGCTCGAGTTCTGTCGAAAGAACTACGGGATAGAAAATCTGGTTCATTTTAAAGGGGACGGTTCTGAAATTGAAGCGATGAAAGAAATTACTCATGGTGGTCTTTACGATGTGGTTACCGATGCCACAGGGAATCATCATTCCATGTCCAATGCCCTGGAATATGTAGCCTACAGCGGGGCACTTGTCTATGTGGGCATTACCACGGAGACGATCGGCTTCCCTCACCCTGCCCTCCACCGAAGAGAAATCGATTTATTGGCCTCAAGAAATGCTCTTCCGGGAGATTTCCCACGGATCATTCATTTGATTGAAGAAGGAATAATCGACACAGAGCCATGGATTACCCATCGGATTACAATGGATCAAGTAGCTGAAAAATTCGACTCGTTAATCCAACCAGACTCCGGTGTGTTAAAAGCAATAATTGAAGTTGGCGATTCGTAAAAAAGTATTTTTATTTCGATTATCCTATTGGGTTCGATTAGGTTGCTAGAGCTATGGAGCAGACAGTAGCAACATTTTACCAATTTGCCAATTTACCGGACTGCATAAACTGGCAAAGAAAACTGAGGACACATTGTAAAAAATTCAATGTTCTTGGGACGATTATTTTGGCGGAAGAAGGAATAAATGGAACTGTATCCAGTTCAGCAGAAGGAATTAAGGAAATTTTAGCATTCATTAGAAAAGAAGAGCGTTTTAGCCAAATGCCCTATCGGATCTCCACCACTCCGAGAAAAACATTTTATCGAATACGAGTGGTTGTCAGAAAAGAAATTGTTACCCTGGGAGACGCTTCCATTAATCCAAACGATATGGTGGGAACTTATGTAGAACCTAAGAATTGGAATAAGATCATTCAAGATCCTGATACTGTTGTGATTGATACTCGCAATGACTACGAAGTTGAATTGGGAACCTTTGAAGGAGCAACGAACCCCAATACAGAAACTTTTTGTCAATGGGATGAATATGTGAAAGAAAATTTACAATCTCAAAAAGATAAGAAGGTGGCCATGTTTTGTACCGGTGGAATCCGATGCGAAAAAGCATCTTCCCATCTCTTACAGAATGGTTTCACTGAAGTGTACCATTTAAAAGGTGGAATTTTGAATTATCTCGAGAATGTTGAACCGGAAGATAGTTTATGGAAAGGGGAATGCTTTGTTTTTGACCACCGGGTATCTGTGGTACATGGACTAAAAGATGGAGATTCCAAAATCTGCTTTGGTTGTCGCTGGCCTCTCAAGGTTGAAGACATGGAATCTGAGAAATACGAATCTGGAATTTGCTGCCCCCACTGCGCAGATTCTCTGGACCCGGTCAGGCGGGCAAGCCTGCAGGAAAGAAATCGCCAAATTCAAATCGCCCGCAAAAAAAAGACCGATCATCTCGGACAAAATATCGCACTTCTCTCAGAAAATAAAAAAAGGCGAAGAAAACTCACCCCTATAAAAGAGTAAGTTTTAATGTGATCAGAAAAGAACCAAAAATCTCCAATATATTTGAAACAGGTGATACCGATACCCTCCTCCCACGATCATGGAAGAGTGGTTCACTAAAATACGATGAACTCAAGCCCCTTTCGGAGGGGGGAACCGCAAAGCTATATTCCACTCTCGATTTAAATCTGCAAAGAAATGTGGCCTACAAAACATTACATGAAGACCTGAGAGATTCTGAAATTGAAACCAAGCGTTTCCTGCGCGAAGCAAGGGTAACCGCAAATATTCAGCACCCCGGTACTGTACCACTATACGAACTGGGAAGGGATCGGGAGGGTCAGCTATTTTTCACCATGAAAAAAGTCGATGGTCGTGACCTGAAAGAGATTCTTTTTGACCTGCGACAGGAAGTACCCGAAGTCGTGGAAAAATTTCCCCTGCCCCGCCTGCTCGATATTTTAATCCAAGTATGTCAAACAATTGCATACGCACACGACATTGGCGTGATTCATCGTGATCTTAAACCCGCCAATATTATAGTGGGTAAATTTGGTGAAGTGTATGTGCTCGACTGGGGATTAGCCAAAGTTCTCAATGCACCGACTCTTCAAAAGTCTGAAGCCATTAAGAATGAAAAGGTGGACACCACCCTTACCCCCGTGGGCAGACATTATGGAACCCCGATGTACATGCCACCAGAGATTGCCAGAGGAGAAGCCGATCTCGATGGAAGAACCGATGTTTTTTCTCTTGGCATTATTTTGTTTGAAATGTTAACCCTGCAATTTTTGGTGGAAGGCGAGGATCCTTACGAAATCAAAAAGAAGATCCTCGACCAGCCTCTTCCTCTTCCACGCGAGGTTGCCCCCCATCGTAACATACCGCGTGATCTTCAAGCAATTTGCATGAAGGCACTTAAACGAAATAAGTATGACCGTTATCCATCCACCACTACATTCCTGGAAGACTTACAACATTACAGACATCAGGAAGAAGTATCTGTCTACTGGTACTCAGGTTGGGAAAGACTGACAAGGTGGAAGAGCCGTCATGCCTATTTAATATTTTCTGTGGCATCTGCCCTTTTGGGGGCTGGGTTACATGCTTTATTTAGCCAATAGTTAAAAGGTTTCTTATTTCTAAAAAATCATAAAAAAGGAAGGTTGCACTTGTTCAACCTTCCTTACGCCCGAAGACGAGTTTAAAAATTAAGCCAACATTACCGGGGTGGTAATGCCGACCAGTAGGTGGATCTAAAATAAGATTCAGTAATTTATTACATTTTTAAAGATCCGGGAAAAGACTCCCCCCTTTACCCATTTTCTTTGTACGACAGGCCCTGCAAACACAGTTAGGACCATGATCACTCGTATCCTCTTCCTTAGCTGGCTTACTTGAAACTTGATCGAGGAGATTTGCGGGTTTTTGCGGGTTTTTCGCACGCCCGGTCAAAACAGTAGCCGTACCCATCGTTTTTGCGGAGTTCATCTCGCTATCTGCCCCGATTGTAGAAGCCCCATTATTCGAGCTCCCGACCGAAATAGGTTGTGAGACAGGGGATGATTGTTTCTTGGGTCGGACATACAAAGGATTTCCACCACTTGCCATTCGGTCCGAAAGACTTTCATACTTTGGTTTTACCGTTTCGATAAAGTTACTGTTATCAATTAACATGGTCGCACGAAATTTATCACTATTAGGCTGGGAAACCACAAGATATCCGGGAGCAGTGGGGTGAAAACGAGAGGCCTTCAGGGAACCTCCCACCGGTACCGGTATCTTTACCTGCTGGCCACTATCCTGTAAAATAACGGGCTTACGGGCTTTGATTACGAGTGGGAAGATGAGTGTGGTGTTCCTTCTTGCCCAGTCAATCACTTGATCTCCCTCCGACTTGCTCATTTTCTCTTTATCCTGGACCGCGGAGGGCTTGGTCGCCTTTGCCACAGAGCCCGCTCGAATGATATCATCCCGTGCTTCTGAAAGTTTTCTCTCCAAGCCCCTCACATCATCTCTCAGATTCTGCTCACTGGACATCAACTTCGCAATATTTCCTTCTAATTCCTCCTTTGCCTGGGCAAGTTCGTCTTTATCATTGGCTAACTCTTTATTTTCAGACTCCAATTTTTTCTTCAGACCGAGATAAAATTCTTCATTGGCCTTTAACTCTTCCACCTCCTGGCTAAGATCAACCGATTGCACCGCAGTGGGATCATCTCCCGCAACAAACATCCCTACCAAACCAGCAGTGCTTAGGAAAGCAACTGTAGAGGCCGCAATGGCAAACCAGTTATTTCCTTTTTTCTTCACAGCGCTTCCCTTAAATGCATTTTGCATATTGGAAACCTTCCCCTGCATTTGCCTAAGAGCCTGATCTTTCTGAGTATCCGCCGATGCCACCTGTTGGAGTTGAGCAAGAGATGCCTGTAACTCTTTTCCCATATCCACCACCTTCCCATTTCCCTCGACTAATCGCCCCGAAAGAATGCTGGCCACATTGAGACATAACTGACCACCCGCGGCTCCGTGTTCTCCAATAAATTCAATTAAACGTTCATGATCAAGCCTCCAGAGTATACACTCCCCCACTGCCTGCACACTTGCCGAAGCAACGCCACCACTAAGGAAAGCCATCTCTCCAAACGCGGCTCCTTTTCCCAAAGTGGCAATATGTTGATTCTTTCCCTGATCATTGGCCTTAAAAATCCCCACCTCCCCCATCACCACCATGTATAGGAATCTTTGCTCATGCCCATCGGCAACGAGCGTCTCGTCTTCCGCTAGAATCCACTCGCCACCAAATTTGAGCTCTTCCATTTCGGTCGGCCCAATATTGGCACATAACCCGGTGGTGGGTAAATCATGTCCTGCTTCTAATACATCTTCGCGGTGGAGAAGTTTCATAATATACGAAGATTAGAAATAAAAAGCGTCCAAGGGCAAGGACAGAAAAACAGAGCGATCTCTTTTCATTTCTCTAATGACAACACTTCCCATGCTTTTTCAATCGCCAAAAATTGTAAGGCCAGGCGGCAAGAAAACCGGCACCCAAGGTAAAAGGTAAGATTGAAAGAGTAATCGCAGGGGCACCCATCATTCCATAATCAACCACATTCATGGCCGCCTCCATTAATAGCATTGAAATCATACTCATCCCAACCGCCGTTTTGAAAGCCTCCTTTGCACCTAACTGTTTCCATAGAATGAAAGTTTCGAGAATGACGCTCGTAATAATGCCTGAGCTCATTGCCACGATCCAAACCATGGTCCATAAATCCCGCGGAATAGACTCCGGCGCAAAATGACTCTGAAAAAGAAAAATTGCCCCTAAATCCCCAATCGCACATCCAATCAGGCAACCCAGGGTATTTTTTGCTGACCTAGCTGCAATCATTTGAATATATCTGATTTACTCCCATGAAAATATCTGTGGTATGGAGGTAAAGAGAAGGGTCATCCTGATTTTATTTTCCGGTAACCCGGTTAACCTAACTAGTGCAGAACGATAGGACTCCAACTGTCCACGGTAACGGTCAACCAGTTGATCCAGACCCACATCTTTTCCGGGCCGATCCGTTTTAAAATCAATAATCTCAGCGGCCATTATTTCATCACTCTCCGATAAGCTCAAAACCACCCTGTCAAAAACACCCTGCACTATTTTGCCCTCCTTTTCATAGGCAAAGCTACGCTCCCTCCAGACTTCGGTTTTCTGGGCGGGTAAGGAGAATATTTTCTTAACCTCCGGGTCTGCCATGGCCCGGCTAAAAATATCCATCGCCTGCTTGGATGTTCCCTTGCCTTGTTGTTCTAACCATTTTGATAAATCTGCTTTTTTTTCCCACCATTCCACATTTTCAAACAACGCATGCACCTGCGTGCCTAATTCCTTACCCATGTTTGCTTGGATACCCAGTAATTCGGTTGCTTCCACTCCGCGTTGTTCTTTATCAGATGGCCTTGACTTCGAAAGGTTACGATATTTTCGTTTCCCAAAATTCCCGCGGTCAACCAGTTCTCTCTCTTCTCTTTGGGGTAAGTTTGCCTCCCGCTTGCACCACCATTCCGGGGATCCCGAACAGTAAGCCAATTCAAATCCACCGTCCCGTTGCCCGGTCAAGCGATTGGTTTTATCGATGACCTCCTGCTCAATTGTGGAATCCATCGACAGGGTATCATTTAAAAGATAAATGAAATTTTTGGAGGATGATTTTGGATTGTAAGGTTCAGAAAAAAGATAAAGGGCACGGGCCGGACGGGTCATTCCAACATAAAACTTACACAGGCTCTCAAATGCGGATGCCTCTTCATCATTTGTTAACATACCAGATAAAAAAGGATCCGCTTCCTGAAGGAATTTCTTGGGCTTCGCCAATACCCAGTCAAAACCGAGTCCCGACTTCGCTAAGGATTTGTATAATTCAATTCCGTTTCCTGAACGGTGGCCACCTGTATTTCTTAAGCTCCCACCTCCCAAATCTGGCATAATGACCATATCAAATGTCAGCCCTTTCGAGCCATGAATAGTCATTGCCCGAATACTCGATTCCATTGCTCCCTTCGATGCTTCAGTTCGACGGGCAAAATCAAGGAAAAGGTCAATATTCCTACCCCCATTTTGGTCAAAAGACTGGGCCATAGTCAGAAATTCCTCGAGTCGTTTACGAACAAATGGTTGGGCTTCCTCCTCCACGTCGTCCAAAGCTTGCTCTCCCCACTGTCTGACGAAAGAGGTAAATCCACTTTCGTACACCCGTGTCCTTACTTCCTCCAGAATTGTATCCAGCGAATCCGAATCGGCTTCCATGAACGGACACATTTTTAAGTGCCCGATCGCCCAGTTATCGGTGGGATGAACTGCAGCACGCAGCAAAGATAATAAATACTGGGAGAATCCATTATCCCGTGCAGGCAAAGAACCAACCTCCTCCTCCACTGGCATACCGGGCAACTCCCTTCTTAAAAAATCCACTAATTCACGGGCAGTTTTCCTCGTTTGGGTAAGAATTGCACAAGTCCATCCGCGGTTTACCGGATCAACTTCGCGAAGCAGGTCGGCGATTGCACGGAAGCGCTCATCCTCGTCCTTCGTTGTCCACCAGGCCACATGACCAGTGCTATTTTTTGTTTTTTCAGAAGGGATATGAGTTTTCCAAATTTCATTCCACCTCGAGACTAAAATACTCGGATCAGCCTTGGAACCAAAGACCTGATTGACCGCCCCCAGAACATCGAGCCCGGAACGCCAGGATTCGTTCATGTTTTCAATCTCTAAACGGGACTGAAATTCTTTCTCCAGGTATCCGAACAATCGGGAGTCTCCTCCCCGCCAGCCATAAATTGCCTGCTTTTGATCACCCACACAAAAAAACATTCGTTCATCCTCCGGATTATAGAGAACCTCCTCAAGCAGGGGCTCGATCACTGCCCATTGACTGGGCGAAGTATCCTGGAATTCATCCAGCATCCAATGCTTGTATTTCCGGTCCAACCGATAATCCCGGTCTAATTTCTCCAGCTCATTTTCTGAATTGGTTAACAAAATGGGCAAGTCCGAGAACATGATGCCCCCTTTTTCCAAAACCTTTTTATTGTAACTGTTCACCACCCGGTTGAGCAGGGAATAAATCCCCTGGGTGCGCATCCCATAAATTTTTAATTCCTCTCCAATGATATGGGCAGACATACGCCTCACCGCTTCGACCCATTCACCACGAATCGCATAATCCTTTCGGGAGTAGTAATCCAACGATGGCTTATTTCCCATCACCCCCTTAAACAGTCTTTGAAAACCAGTGCTATTCTTCGCCAAATCTGCCCCCGGACTCCAATTACGAAATTCCCCGAGAGCTTTTACAACTCCTTTCTGAGCCGAAGGCGTCATGGCCGGTTCAAAACTGGCAGTTCCATCCTCCAACCATTCAACTGCCTGCCTGTAGTCATCCGCGATGTCGTAATTTTCCGGCAACTGTTTCCAATTAGAATCATCAGGCCAGAGCTGTTCCACCGAGCCCCAGTTTTTCGAATCAGGACACTGGGCGAGGAAATTCCGGAAAGAAAACCCAAGCTCGAGCATCCAAGGGAAAAACTCCCGATCCTCCGCTTCCATCCGGGCCTTGGCAAAGGCATCAATTAAGGTGGAACTATCCGCGATACTTTCCTCAAAACACTGCCTCAAACAAAGGGCCCACTTTTCCCGGGCTGCACTTTCATCCATTAAGTTAAAACCAATCGCCAATCCATACTCCAGGGGTGCGGAGGCGAGAACCGAAAAAAAGAATGAATCCAGGGTCCCCAGGGTCAGTCGGTTCATGCTTCCGAGAAGCAGGGCTATTTTCTCCCTTAACTGGGCGGGAGTAATCGACAGACCAAACTCTTTTTCTAACCTTGCCCGATCCTTATCGTTTATTGCCGCCTCCGCTAATTTGCAAAGGATCGCGTCAAAAAATTCTCCGGCCGCCTTCCTCGAAAAGGTTAGTGCAACGATACTCTCCGGCTTCTCACCACACAAAAGTAGGTAAATAAAACGGTCGGTCAGGCGAAATGTTTTCCCACTCCCCGCCGATGCCTTGATCAGGGTTCTCAGTTTAATTTTCTTGGAACTACTCATCGACTGAAACCGACGATTGCTTCCTCGGGGGAATGAAAAAATAAATCAGCAAAATCATCGTAGGCTACCTTGGATGCCGGGATGTGATCTGCTGGATTTAATAGATCTGTCAGTACCCCTCCGGCACAGGTAACTGCTGCTGCTACAAGTTCATCATCTAATTCAGGCCACATATTGGGTCCGATCTTATCCTCGAGCGCAGGTACATTGTAAATCCCCACCTCCAAGCCCTGAGCATTCTTATTCAATAATGCCTTCTCTGCCCAGATTCGATAAAGTGGGAGCTGCAGGTCCATCCATCGCATGGTCTTTTCATTTTGTTCAAAAAAGAAATATTCTGGATATTCCTCCATCCTCAAATTGCTCTTCTTTAGATGTAATTCCTTGGGCCCCTTTTCTGAGGTTTTATAGTCAAGCAATCGATATACCCCCAGTTCGGGATGAAAATCAATTCGGTCGACTACGCCGACAATCCGAATACTGTTCTCTCCCTCAACCGGCTCATCTTTGTCCGCGAGAACCTTCCATTCTCCGGGATTCAGTGAACCACGGGTATCCAAATGAAATTTTGCTTCCACCCTGTCCACTTGCCAGCCGTTCGAAAGATCCTGCCTATGCAATTGAGCCACCCTTCTTAACCGTCTTTCAATGGATGCTTTTTGTTGCAAAATGGAAAGGCTGGGACTTCGCCCAAATCGATAGGAAATTTCTTTCTCCAATCGAACGACCATGCACTGGTAAATTTCTTCTTCATCCGGAGTTTCATTCCCCAGATCAGATAATGATTCCAGTGCCGAATGAGTAAGCGTTCCAAAATCCATGGTATCCGCCTCCTCTTTATCCGCTTTATATTCCTCCATCCTGAATTTCTTATCCAGGTAGAACCGAAACGGGCAGCTCAAAAAAGAACTGAACTGGGTCACTGAAATACGGCGAACCGGCTCATGTTCTCCGGGGACAAGTTTCCACGGATAAGCCCAGGCCGGATTTTCTCCTTCCGCGGGCACCTCACCAAAGAGTTTTTCCGTGCGGTTGGGGAGTTCATGTTCATCCTCGGGATCGCATAGAAAAAAGAAAGCCGATGGCTTAAGGGGTGTACCATCCCGGCTGAATTTCCCCATTACAAAATCAATCCGCCCATGTGCCCCCTTTCTGGAGGCCACTAACCAGTGGAGTAAATAAGCGTCCCTCCCCGCCCGGTCCTCATCCGTCCATAAACCAAGCTCTTGCCTCAGGGATTGGGGTACAAATGTATTTACCGGCAAAGAGGCAGGTAAAAAAGAATCATTACATCCCATAACCACTAGATGGGGGGAATCCGCCCAAGGCAATTCCAGCCAACCATGCAACATCATTTCCTCACCAGTCTCTTCTTTGGTCCATGCCTCGCTCGCAACCAAGCCCAAAAGAATTGAAAAACGTTCCTGCAAACTAATCCCGGAAACTTGAGATAATTCCAACAACCAGTTGGCGAGCTTGGGAAGTAACTGAATGTATGACTGGTCTTCCGGCTTTCCCCGATCCAGGGGATTTGAGGATAAAGCCCCACGCAACAGATCCTTGATCTTATCTTCAAATGAACCGGACTGTAAATCCTCGACCAAGCCCGCCAATTTTTCCAAAGCTTCAGTAACCACAGAATTCGAACGACGGGCAAACTGAATCCCATCCTCCAGTGTTCGGCTAAGATGCTTGGCGTGTAATTTATCTAATTCCTTAAACCAAACCCGAACATCGGGCTCAACCCCTTTACTTTCGAGCCAGGAAAGGGTCTGTGGAAAACGCAATAATTGAGTAGCTATATTCATCTCCCCACCCGCCAATAATTCATGCACCGCTTTCAACCAACTGTGTAACGGTGACTGTATCCCCGGTGTACCCTCCGGGTCATAAAAAACTGGTAAGTTGTGTTCAGACTCCCCAGCTGAAATCAGGACACCTTTGACCTCGGGATCAAGTACGCCAATATTCAGGCTTTCCTGACAGACCCCCGTTTCTGTATGGATCAAGTCTCTGGCATAATTGGCCTGCTCCTGTGGACCGTACACCAGGTTTAACTGATCATCAGATAGCCCAAGAGGTCTTGCCTCCCAAGCTGCCCGTAGGGGTCGGCCAAATTCATCAAATGAAGCAAGGTCCTCCTCATTGGAACAAAAAATGACTGACTGTAAATCCACTCCCTGCTTAGCCGCATTTTCCAAAGCCGTTTTCCCCAAGTCCGGAAATCCGGACACCCCTAATAAAACAATACATTTCACACCCTTTGGGACCACGGATTGACGAACCCACCTTCTCCTCGCATCCATTGGGTCGATCATTCCCCCGACCTCCAATTTTCCCCGGTATGCTTTTTCCAACCTGGCCAAATCGCCCCACCTGTCCTGCTCGGCCCACTTCTCAGTTATCCGGCTCTGTTCCACGGATTCACAGTCATGGTTTGCCTCAGCCAGGGTCTCCCGTAACTTCACCAATGCACCGGCCATCGAAAGCCCCCACGAAACATCAAGCTCCTGGGGTAACCGGGGAAACAGATCGGGGTATTGGGATAAATCATTTTCCTTCAGAATTTCAACCCACTTGGCAAGTACTTGGACTGGGGTGGCAATACGAAACCCATCCAGGAAATCTCCCTCCGGTTTAATCAGGGAGCCCGGCGTGCTCCACCTCGGCAAAAGGCAAGCCGTGGACTGCTCCTCCGCATATTGGGCGAGGGCTTCACTTAACCGACGCGAAGCGCCGCTCGTTTGAGTAATTACCCAAAGGCGGGATAAATCAATAAATTGCTTTCTGCTGGACTGGGCCACCAACCAATCCACTCCGCTCTCCACCGCGGACCCTTTCCAGGGAATTGCATTTGTAGTAACCTCCATCAAAAAGTCGGCACTAGGCCGCCTGTAAAGTCCGCCCACTCAGTATAGGCAGAATCGATTGAAAGATTTTTCGCACCACTGGCACGGCCACGGAATTGCCAAATTGTTTGTAAGATACATTGGGGCGGTCGTGCAGTGTAAAACCATCGGGAAACCCCATCAGGCGACGGCACTCCTCGGGATGAAGCCGGCGGATTTGCCCGTCGATTAAATACATGCCCGTTTTTGCCCCAATCCCACCACCAAATGCAGAAAGGGTGATTGCATGGCCTTTCGGACTGTATACCCGTTCTCCCTGTCCGCCCTTCCCCACGGTGCCAATTCGAAGTGTTCGGTTTTCCCGCTCTGTGGGCATTTTTTCTTTGAGTCGCAAGTCCGAGCGCTGGATAATCAGATCATCAAGCCTGCGGTCGCCCTTGGGTAATAAAATATCCTCCACCGCCACATCCTCATCGCTTGGCACGGGGAATTGAAAATCCTCGATTCCGAGCTCTTTTCGAAAACAGACAAAATAAACCCGTTCCCTTTTTTGAGCCACTCCATAACGGGAAGCATTGAGTAAAGAATAATGTACCTGATACCCGACCCGGTTGAGCAGTTCAATAGTCTTCGCCAATGTCCCTCCCCCACCATGACTCAGGAAATTCTTTACATTTTCCAAAAACAGAACACTGGGTTGATGGTGCCGTGCAATCCGTAAAATCTCATGCAATAATGTACCGCGTGCATCCTCGAATCCACCCTGATTCCCGGATATACTAAAAGGCTGGCAGGGAAAACCGCCACAAAGCACATCATGGGGAGGGATTTCTGCAACCCCCACCTGACCAATATCACCCGCTGGTTCTTCACCCCAATTCTGGGCGTAAATCAACCGGGCATCCGGGTCAATATCCGAGGAAAACACACACTGACTTCCAGGGGATTTTAAGGCATGCCTAAACCCACCGACACCACAAAAAAGATCAATATACTTTACTTTTTCCATCTCCAAATCACCACTCCCTTAGGAGTAGTAAGTGGAATAAAAAAGCGCAATAAGAAAGGATTTATTTTTTACACATCACAAAGCTCGACCGCTTCGGTCAGGCCTTTTACCGGATCGCGGGTGGGAATAAATTCCTGCCCCACAAATGCTTTATATTTGATATCCAGCAAAGCCTTCATAATTGGAGGGTAATTAATTTCCTGTTTATCATCGAGTTCGCCCCGGCCCGGATTACCCGCGGTGTGCACATGTCCGATCATATCCCCGCACTCCCCAATCCGGCGGATCACGTCCCCATCCATGATTTGTACATGATAAATATCAAACAATAGTTTCACCCTTGGCGAGCCCACTGCATTTAAAATCTCCATACAGTAATCCGTGTGATCTCCTTGATACCCGGGGTGTCCTTTATTCGGATCGGTATCATCCCGGCTATTGAGCATTTCCAGGCAAATAGTCACTCCTTTTTTCTCGGCATACCCGGCTACTTTTTTAAACCCTTCAATACAATTCTTCGCTCCCTGTTCACGGGAGAAATTCTCCTCGTACCCGGTGAATGCAATCACATTGGGGCAGCCAAAATCTGCTGATTCATCAATTGCCTGCTTCGTCGCCTTGATGAGCCACCCATGATATTCCGGATTATTATAGCCTTTAATAAATGGAGGACCATCCACCGGAATGCCTGAAATCGCACAGGTCAGGCCATGCTTTTTTAAGACCGGCCAATGCTTCGAATCAATCAACTCTACACTCTTACAGCCTAATTTTTTTGCATGCTTACAGGTTTCCTCCACACTCCAATGCTTCGCAAAACACCAGGACACAACCGATTGATTGATCCTTCCTTTTCGCACGCCTGCTTTCTTGGGCTTTTGGGCTCCACTCAGAATAGCGGGCCCCACCACGGATCCGGCAACCAACCCGGTTGCCATGCCCTTAAATAAATTTCTTCTCGTGGAAGGCACCAATAAATTACTATCCGATTTTTGATTTTCGCTCATGGAAAATCATTTTCCAAAAGTTGATAGTCTGGCAAGAGTAATGTTTTACCCAGGCCAAATTCTTACCCTATCTCTTCCAAAAAACCATCGATAATAACAGGCCAATAAAACCACCGACCGCATCCGCCGCCGCATCCCACACATCAGGATTACGGGCATTGCCCATCCAATCCTGAAAGCACTCATCCCCAATTCCAAAGCAGGCACAAAATGCAAGCAACCCCCAGGGAAACCCGACACCCCCCTTTCCAAAAGCACCCCAGGCAAGTATTCCCATTATTGCATACTCAACTAGATGAAGTGCCTTATCCGAAACCTTGACTGGGATCTCTGGTATATCCCCTGAAGAAACCGACGATAGATACAGAACCGCCCCACAATACAAAGCCAATATAATTTTCCACTTTCCCATAATCCCCATCATTTCAGACTCCGATTTTTACGCAAATATTTTTTACCCAATCGCCCTGTATTTTAAGCAATTTCTTGCTATTTCATAAACCGCCTCTATTTCTACGATACATGAGTCATTATATTGCCATGAACCGCTTTAGAATTGTCAAAGGCCACGAAAAAGATTTCGAGGAAATTTGGGAAACCCGAACCACCTATCTAGAAAACGAGCCTGGTTTCGTAAAATTTAATTTACTGAAAGGACCCGAACGCGAAGACCATGTACTCTACGCCTCCCATACTCTATGGAATTCCGAGAACGACTTTGAAGCATGGACTAAATCGGAGGCATTTAGAAAAGCCCATTCCGGAGCCGGTAACCGAGGACACCTGTACCTCGGCCATCCCGAATTTGAAGGCTTCGAAGTGGTGGACGGGGCAACCGTTGGCTAGTTCAAAAAGAGGTTGCGTACCCGCTTATCTTGCCAAGGAGCGTTCGGAGAGATCGGAAGAGCGTCGTGTAGGGAAAGAGTGTAGATCTCGGTGGTCGCCGTA
>ENA-OQVM01002408-OQVM01002408.1-marine-metagenome-genome-assembly--contig:-NODE-2408-length-21865-cov-5.696622_pt1 | contig 21865 bp, 23 predicted proteins | sample MGYA00237776_ERZ505498 | MGnify/ENA primary metagenome ERZ505498 (study PRJEB26159, sample SAMN06265151) | marine metagenome | isolation source: Helgoland LTER site | place: Germany:Helgoland, sampling... | reverse complement strand
GGGAAAGTAAGCTTTCGCATTTGTTAGAGGAACAACCGAAAGAGCAATTTTGGAATTTGAATGCAAGAAACCAACGCGTCTATCAAGGGTAAATCGTGCGAACGAATCACTCACAACGGATGGCTCAATAATGTCGGTGGTTACAACTTGCGCCATGTCGGTCTGGATTTCTCCAAGTTTCATAAGGTCGGGGATTCTATCATTAGAACTCATTTTATATATATATAATATAATATATATTTTAAAATAATAAAAATAATTATAAAAAATTAAAAAATGTTTAGAAAATAAATTTAACATTTAACTTACAACTTGTATCATTCCATCTTTCCAAGCAATCGTATTTTTAGATTTTACAAATAGATATGCGGAGTTAGGGTTTCCGTCAGTTAATTCATTTCTCATTTGAATACTAAATTGTTCGCTTGAAAAATCAACACCATCACTATCAAGCATATCATAAACAACACCAACGCCCCACATGGCACCACCAAAAGGCATTACTTTATATCCATCACTTAAATTATTATTAATGGTATATACACGATTGGAATTCTGGGGACAAATATTCGTTCTTACATGTTCTCCCTCTGGGACAATTGAAGACAAAAACGATTTAATAACTTGGGGATCAACGCTTGGTGTTCCGCTGTCTAAATCATAATTCGTTTCAGTTTCAAATGCCGCTGGAAATCGCATTCCGTTTTTAAGAAACGAAATTTGAGAAAGGTTGGCGAGAGCGCCACCAGCAGCATCGCCAGCACCAGAAGGAGCAACAGCGGGCATATAAGTTAATGAACCATCTTGGGCGAGATTATTAACAAAACTCGAAGGAATGAAATTAACAAATGCCGCTAATACTTTACTTAATCCAAGGCGGAAATTTACAATTGAATTAGTAGATTCAAGAGTTGTAAAGTATGAGGTGATGGAGTTAAACGAAAACGCCCCACTCGTGGGAAGCATAGAGGCCATTTCATTCGGTTCGGGTTCATAGATTTCACACATTAGTCTAACATCACTTAATTCATAAAAGCAATCTTGTAAATCAACCAGAGAACCAGTTGCCGATTCACTATAAAAGAAAGCAGAATCGGGAGCAAGGGAAATTTCTAAATCAAGAGGGAGCGAATTAAGGGGGACTTTATTTCCCCCAAGGGTCATACCGCAAGGAATGGGGACACAGAAGGAAGAAGCACCCGCATTCTGTATAACAGACGATTTAAATGAAGCGTGGTTATTAGTGATAAGGGCGCTTTGGCTTAGGTGACCGATGCAGTCGGCCCTCGACGACATAGTTGGAATTAGACTCCCACACAGACGTTGATAATGTCGTATGTGTTCCGCCACTTGCTTTGTTTCGGCGTGTCTCCAAACCACTTGATCCATTACACCATAAATTCCAAGTTTAGCAGAAGCAGTTAAATTAGTAGCAGTTCCACCAGAAACCGGATGAAGGGTTCCAGCAGCATCCGTCCAGATATTAATTTTACCACATACCCGAATAGACGCCATATCTAATACAGCATTCTGTCGTCCAATAGTCATAGTGATATTGGGGAAACCGCGAGCATGAGAAATTTTCCCAGAAGCTGGGGTTGAGTTTGGTTGTATTTCTAAATAACGAAACGGCATTATTATATATATATTAATACTTATAAAATAATTAAACTTAAAAAAAATTAAAAATACAATTAGAAAAAACTTTTATTATATTATATTACATAACCCATTTTAATAAATAGTACCAACCCAAACAATATACAAAGCATATTCCACACCACAACAAATCAATTTGCTTGTTCGTCATCTTAATATAATATATACATATATTATATTATGGAAGAATGTATTATTTGTTTTGAAAATATAATTGATAAATGTTATATCAATTGTAATCATTCATTTTGTAAAATATGTTTATATAAATGGATAGAAATGAGAAAAGTAACATGTCCCATTTGTAGAATTGAAATGAAACATTTTTATTTAAATGGAGAAATTTATGAACTTATTATTTATAAAAAAATAACTATTTAAATAACAACATTTACACTATCACCTTTAATCACAAGTCGGCGGATATGATAAAGGAAACACATTAACATTTTGTTTTTAACTGGGGGTTGATCCACTCCACTTGCTAAACTTTCATTGTATAGAATTTGTAGCTGTTGAGATACACCACGAAGATCGCGGACACCGTCATTTAAACCATAACATTTAGCAATTACAAAGTTTCTATTGTAATCAACAAATGACCTTACTGGAATTCCAGCTTGATTTAATCCCTTCTCTGTTTCCGTCAAAGCGCTCGCTGAAATTGAAACACCTTTATTAATTTTGGATACAGAAACGGGGCGGGAGGGTTCTTGTTTTCCATCAATTACAAATTGATATTGAGTAGCAAAATCAATTACTCCAACCATTCCAGAACGATTAGAATGAAGGACAACATCAGCAGAAGTTGTTTCTTCTTCATAAGTAGAACCAAGACCACCGACAAGTGTGGCGCTGTTATATACTTCATCATCAACTGGAACAATAATACATGATTTAGCACGAGACGCATTCATATCAATATTGACCGAAGCATTACGATTTGTTTTTAGTAAATTAAATTTGTGATTGGTGCAACTTACATAATCTAATTCAATCGCACCCCCTTCTCGCATTTTACTCATCATTCCCTTTTCGTATTGACTATCAAGTTCTACTTGTGCGACAACTAATTCAACATTAGACATCGTATAAGTAGGACGGAAAGCAGTTATAGCGGGGGCAGTTCCGGTTCCATCTGCCGTTACGACTTTTTGGTCTATCTCTGCCGAATAGACAACGAATGAACCATCTATAATTTTAGATATTGTTGTAGGGTTTTTAAATCCATCAGTAGTCAGTTTAACATAACCACCATCCATAGTAATTGATTTGATTTTCGGTAATAAATGATTTGCGAATACAGCCCCAGTTGTATCAGTTAAGAACGATGTTGAAGAAGGTTGCCCCGCTTCACAGAAATTAATTCTTTCACCAACAACGAAGGGACAATTCTCAACAGAAGATACACCATTATCAACTTCTAAAAAGATTTCAGTATAATTGGTTGCATCACTTAATGGAAAAGTGGCACCCGTCCCATCACTCCCAAAAACGAAAGGATTGAGTTTGGTTCGCCTATGACGATTTACACTATCAAGTTGTTTAATAACATTCTCGGGGGATTCTAAATCAACTTCGATATATAATCCATCAGTTAATAGAGCGGGGAATATTTTTTTAGAACCAGCAAAAATTCCAGTATGTAGTGGAATAGAACATTTACAAGTTAAATATTTAGAAGCATCAAAATCATCACCGACAGCAGCAGTCGTAGCCCGTTTGTAATATGGGTTAGTCTGTATATCAGTTAACACAGATTCGGTTGTTCCCCTTGACCCTTTGGTTAAAAGTGAATGAGATAAACACCCTTCTTTTAGTGCTCGAAGATTTCTTAAACTATCATCTTGATTGTAAGAATATTCCATGGCTACTTTAACATTATAATCAACAACTTCTTCTAATAAAACATTTCGAGATCCAGCATAAATACGAATATTTTTGATAAGTGAAGACCCCCCAATATGAGGGTCTAGTTGAAGGCGGGTATGGGAACCAGCGGGAGGTGTAATTTTAACATCAAAATTAAGGTATGAATTTTTACCATCAAAAAATTTAATAGTTGGGGGGACTTCTATATCAACTCGTTGTCCGCCAGAATAGGAAAGCCCATTAACAGAGGCAACCGAAACTTGGGTTTGTTTAACATCAATCTTATCTTCGTTCTTCCAGTAACTCATTATAATATATATATTATATAATATATATTAAAATAAATAATATAATAATTAAAAAAAATAAAATAATTTATTATGATATATTATAAACTTAATATTTTTAGAATATTATATTATTATTATTATAAAAAAAAATTAAAAATTAATTAAAATGTTCGTCCAGTTTCAATTGTCATTTGTGTTTGTACTGGTGCGACATATGAAGCGTTCGCCGTTTTAACCGCCGCCGCCGCTTTTGATTTAATAGCCGCTTTCGCTGAACCAGCACCAAATAATGAACTAACTTCACCCACAACATCACTCGCTAATTTAATACCTTCACCCAGCGCAACGAGTTCGGGTTGTCCCGTCACTTCCCCAGCAGTTACAGCAATATCTCCCGCTTGACTTCCATATGTAGAAGCCTTTTCACCAATATTTTCACTTTTAAATCCAGCACTTTTTTCGGCCACAACACCAGAAGCAAAATCACCAACAGCACCAACAATACCAAGACCTTTCGAAAGTTTTGACATAGCTTCACCAGCACCAATTGCCGTAGCAGCACTTTTAAATGATGTCGCTTGTTGAGCGCCTTTCAACATATTAATTCCACCAGTAATAGCAGAACCAGTATTAACACTCCCAATCTGTGCCGCTGCCGCTTGATTAATTTGTTGTACCGCATCTTGTTTTTGTGCGATTAAATTTGCATGTCCCCGCATTACTGAATTATTCGCTTGATTAACACTTGCGCCGATTCCATACAAATCCATTATTATATATATATATATTATATATTATATTATAATTACAATTATTAATTAAAATAATTTTTTTCCATCTTCAAATATCTTTTCATCAAAGTTTTTAAAACAAATAATCGGGTTCTCACTTAATTTCATATAAAAGAATTGATACATTTGATTTTTATGACAATAGTTATATAATTCCATAAATAAATTATCACCATCTTCTCCCAGTAATCCGCCAAATTGTTCTTGGGCTTTAATTAATTCTTTATGGTTTTGAGCTTTACCCATAATTAAATCACGACAATTTGCCCTTATGATTGGTGGGATATGATTTATACTTTGACTTGATATAATTAACATATCTATATAGTGTCTCATTTTTGCTGAAAAATATGCTAATTTGTTATTTCGTTTTGCAAAATCATTTGATAAACAATCATCTAAAACCAAGCAATATGTGGGTCTTTCTTCTTTACTAAACTTACCTTGACTTTCTATAATACTATCTATGAACGCGTCTTCATAATGATCGTCGCAATCAAAATATTTATTTAATAGCTTCATTTTATTATCCATGTGTAATGTAGTTGATAGAACCCTTACAATCTCAAACTTATCTTTATACATATCTGGATTACATAAAAAATTAATAATTAAATTTGACTTCGAACTCTTAATCGCCCCAAGGATTAAACACAGACTCGGTGGGTGTGGGAGGTTCTTATGGATGTCATTAAACTTTTCATCACCATCTAAATCTTGAACCTTTAAAATAACTGGGGCTTTCTTTTCTCGTTTTTCTTTTTTCTTTTTATCCATTATGTTATATAATATATATAATATATTATATATTTTAATCTAAAAATAAACTAAATATTAAATCTTCTGGGATTCTATATCTATCTGTTTGAGATGTTCCATTAAACTTATTAACATTACTTATATTTGCTCTTTTAAATCTATCAGCATTACCGAGATTAGTTTTATGTAATGAACCAACCATATTTCCACATTTTTTATTACACATTAGATTATTCCAATCTTTTTTATTAGTCCATATACGAGTTCTTTTTCTATAACCCCAATTACTATACATACAATAATCAACATCAAAGAAAGGAATATCTTTCATAATATCTCTGTCTTTCATTCTACCACTTTGGGGATTTTCCATAAACCAATATTCACAATTAAAATAATTAATGATTTCAAATGTTTTTTCGATTAACTTATCACCATCGGACATATATTTCTCTTGTATTTCTTTTGTATATAATTCTCCTTTTCTCATTCTATTCAACCAACAATCTTGTAATTTACTATATTCCGTGCAGGGTGGAGAAGCCCACACAATATCAAATTCATCTTTATCATATTGTTTATAATCAAAATCCATAATATCGCATTTATGGTCGGCTTCCATTATTAAATCAACTGATACTGATTCCCAACCCAATTGGTCGCATACTTTTCCAATTGACCGAGTTCCGGAGAACACCTCGAGAATTTTAACCATCTTATATATTATTACAATATTTTAAAAATCTAAAAATAAACTAAATATTTATTTCGACCAACTTGGGGCAGAATTACCCCAGAGTTTAACCGCCCAATAATTAGCAGTATTTTTATCTTTCCATGTTAATTCGCCTTGTTTATTTTTAATACCTTTGGATCTCGCAAGATATGATTTTTGTCTTTGTTTATCTTTATGTTGTGTAAAATCTTTAAAACGACTATCTCCAAAATGAATTAATTTTATCTTACCATCTTTCATTATAAATACCGAGTATTTTTTATTTTTACTTGTAGATTTAAATGGTTTATATAATTGTTGTTCCATATATAATATAATATATATATTTATGAAAAAATAATTTATAAAAATTAATAACACATACTGAATGGGTTGTTATCTCTGGGGTTTATCGCCCTTAATAAAGTTTGTTGAACTTTACTCTTGGCTTCTTCTTCTTCTTTCTTTTGTCGTTTTTCTAACTTTCTCTGTTTTCTTACAATTTCATATTTAGTAATTCCATCAAGAACCGCTTTCTCCACATCCATATTATTAGAATAATGATATTGTTTTGGTTTAATATTATTTTCAACTTCATCTTTTAATTCTGTAACTTCTTTAACTTTTTTAATTCTTAATAAATCTTTTTCTTGTTTTAAAATAACCATACTTTCCCGTTTCTCTTTTTGTTTTTTTTCTCTGGCGGTTTTCATTTTTAATTTATGTTCGTCACTCATGGGTTTTCTTGCCTTCTTTGGTTGTCCGTTCTTTTTAAACTTAATAGGGGCATTAGAAAATATTTCAGCGGTATTCATTTCGTCCCGAGGGTTCGAAGGTTCTTCAACGATTTCTTTAATGGGTTCGGTGGGTGGAGGTTGGACGGGTAATTCGTCTTCTTCTTCATCATCACTTTCAACAAGGGGGTTTTCATCGTTGTCAATATTTTCTTCATCATCTGGGATAAAATCCATTTTAATTTGAGGTATAAAATCCATATATAATTATAATAAATATATTATTTTTAACTTTAAATTTATTATTTTTTATTTATAATTTATCTTTTTTAAATTACAATTATGATTTCTATTTTTATCATAGATTAATTACCACTCAAACCAACCACGAGAAATGATTGTTTCATCTTCGGTTGTTGGATTGTTAAGGTGTGTAACGAATTCTTTAAGAACTGATTTGATATATGCAACATCGTCTTTCATTTCTTCAACATCTGTTTTCATATTATCAATAATATTTTTAAGTTCTTCAATCGGTTTAGGATGTTCCATATATATAATATATTACATTTTAAATTTTATATTATTAAAAAAATAAATTATTATATATATATATATATTAAAAATGTTAAAGGAATTGACGGCAGACCAATTTGGAACACTTTTAACCCTTGGGGCTGCTGCCGTTGGTTCTTTACTTGTTATTATTGTTAATTGTATTCATGGATCTAAATGTAAGCATATTAAATGTTGGGGTATGGAATGTGATAGACAAGTACCAGAAGACCCCGTAGATCCAACAGACCCCACAGAACCGATTGTCCCCACAGATACAGAAATTACAAATCCATAAATAATGGATCGATAATCGAAAAGTCGGTAGATCGAAGAAGTCCGGCAAAAAAGTCGGTAGGAAATAAATACCGACTTCCAATATTTTGAACCTTTTCTTGTTTTTCATTACCATTCTACTACTATATTATATATATATATATTTTATATATATATAATGTACCACAAGGGTCGCTAGATCGCCAAAATATCACATTTCATATTTAATATAATATAATATAATATATATATGTAACTCAAAACCTTATTTTTTTGAGTTGGTGGCGACACACAACGAAGGGACAACGAATATTTCCATGTTTATAATGAAATCGTTATAATCTCTAAAATATTTATGCGTTTAATTATTCAAAATTATTTTCTTTTATATATATATAATGGTAGAAAATACATTTAAGGGTTTATCAATAAATAAAAATATAAGTGATAATAATAATATGTGTGATAATAATAAGTTAATGAAAGTTCTTGATTTCTTCAACCTTATTGAAACTGATACAAAGAAACCAATATATCGAGTGATAAATATAGAGTATGATAAATTGGGATTGTATGGTGATAAGAATAAGAAATACGCAACTTGTGATATTAATAAAGTAGATCCAAAAACTAATAAACCTTATTGTTGTGAAAGAAACCATTGGGATTGTAAGAAAATACAAGAAATGAGAACAACCCCAGATTGGTTAGAAAACTTATGTCAAAAGGGGAATTCATTAAGTATATATTTAAAACACATTCAAGATTTATATGTTGTTGATTATGATGTTAAAGATCCAGATTGTGAATTCTATGATTTATTAAATGATGATTGTGTAGCCATGACAGATACAACAAAAGGAACTCATCATTATATTAAGATTAAAAATATTCCAAAATTTACAGACCAACTAAGAATTAATATTAATAAAGATGTAGAAATGGATTTAATTAAAACAAATAACATTTGGGAAAAAAATGATAGAATGGTTAATGGAACTATTAAAGAATATGATTGGAATGATATTAAGAAATATTTTAATGTAAATAAAATGTTTGGTAATTCATCCCCACCAGTATCACCCCCAGATAGTGAAGACGATAATATTGATTGTAAAGTAATTAAAATAAAAAAATGTAATATAGAAGATTTTAAAAAATATATAGAATCTTTTAAACCGAGATATGATTATAAATCTTGGTGTGATGTTGGAATGATATGTTTTAATAATTTTGATGGGGATGACATAGGATTTGATTTTTGGAATCAATATTCTAAAAATGATGAAGAAAACTATGAAGGGAAGAAGGCATTAAAAAATAAATATTTAACTTTTAATGGAGACGGAGAAAAGAAATTATCATATAAAAGATTTATTGAATGGGCTGAAATTGATTATCCAAGTAAAAATAAATATGAAGGGTGGTATAAATTGGGTATGGAAACATTTATAGAAAATATGAATAATGAATGTATGTATTATACACCAACGGGTGATATATTATATTATTCTAATAATATGTATATTAGAAATAAAGGTCTTACAGCCAGACAATTTTATTGTAAGTATGCATTTCAAGTTATTAAAGAAGATAAGAAAGATAAGAAAGAAGATAAAATAGAATTTAAAGAAGAAAAAATAAATCCATTTGATATATGGATAAATCATATAGATCGTAAAGATGTAGATAAGATTGTTTTTAATCCAAAAAATACACATACAGAAACAGAATTTAATATATGGAAGGGTTATAAATATCAAAACACAGCAAAACCAGTATTAGAAAAATTAAAATATTTTCTAAATCATATTAAACATATATGGGCTGACGATGATGAACCGACATATAATTATATATTAAATTGGTTTAGTAAAATTATTCAAACTCCATGGAAAAAGAATAATATATGTTTAGTTCTTCATAGTGTAGAAGGTGTTGGGAAATCATTAATATTAGATATGATTGGGGAAATAATTGGAACTGATTATTATTATTCAACAAGTTCATTAAAACATATATTGGGAGATTTTAATGGAGATGCAGAAGGTAAAATATTAGTTAATTTAAATGAGACGAATTGGGGTGGTGATAAAAAAATGGTTGGGGCGTTTAAAGAATTCATAACAGATTCGAGAATAGTAATTAATAAAAAGGGTCTCCAATCATATACAATAGATAATTATTCTAATACTATTATTACAACAAATGAAGATTGGATTGTATCAATCAACGGACAAGATAGAAGATTTAATTTAAGAGAATGTAAAAATGTAAAATATGATAAAAATTATTATAAAGATATTGCCGATACAGATATACAAGAAATAGCAAACTTTTTTTATAATAGAGATATAACAGAATATGATAGTAGAGAATTCGAGAAAAGTGAATTACATGATTTACAAGTCGAGAAGAATATGAATAGTGTAGAATCATTTTGGAATAATTATATTGAAGGTGAAATATTAGACCCTTATTATGGATTTTATAATGAAGAAGAAGAAAATATAATTACACCCAAAGATCATTTATTCGATTTATATACGAAAGATACAACCGCCACACATTCACATAAATATAATAGAACTCATTTTTGGAGAAATATTAGAAAATTATGTCCCAGTATTATTATTAACAAAGCACGAAAAGATAAAACCCCAAGTTATTTAATTCCAAAATTAGAAATAGCACAAAAGGAATATAAAAATTATTGTAGTGGTGGTTAATTATTTCTTTTTTTTCTTTTTCTTTTTAACATTAACATTAACATTAACATTTTTCTTTTGAGTTAAAATTTTTGTTCTTCCCTCAAAAATTTTATTTGGTTCAATTTTCTTTTCGTTTTTAATTGAACCAAAAACATCATGGGGTTCATTTGGTTTAAAATGTTTATGTTTCGGCATATTATATATATATATATATTATTAATATATATAAAAAAACTTTATAAAATTTTTTTTTATAATTTTATATTAATATATATTATATAAATATATAATATATAATGTCGTTGATAATTACCTCAAATGTTTCTCTTAATGATAAACCCGATACATCTAATGTTTTTAAACCTTATTCTTATAGAAATAATTTATTAAATACATTAAAAATTCCAGCAAATTCACAAATCGCATTACAATCAGCAAAATTTAATAAAACTGGTTTATTTGAATTAAATGCCTACAATACAAATGTATTTCAATATTTCGGTGAGACCCCAGCAGATGGTGAAACGACCCTTGATTCGGTTTGTTCTCACCCTTCATTTGGTCGTATTGCCCCCTTAACTGGCGCAACTGGTGAAGTATTAACAAGAAGTCCTATGGATATGGCGGTTGATATAGAAGCTGGATTAATTAAATCAATTTATCATCCAGTTTTTCATCATACTAGCGTTGATGTAGCATTAAAAAGAGGCGGTGGCGGCAACAATGGTAATGGTAATGGAAATGGAAATGGTAATGTCGGCGGTGGCGAATTATTTGATGGATATGATATTCAATATACACAAAAAACATTAAATACATCTGTAACAATAGATCAAGATTTTAGAAATTTAAATATTGATGGAAATACTAATTTTACCGATGATGGAGCTGGTGAAGTTTTAGCTGGTGGTGGTAGATATGACGTTCAATTCACCAAGCAACCAGTTAGTCCGTGTAATGGTGTATGTGAATTTGATATAGCAGAACAAGTCCAAGGTTCGAATAAACCATTTTATGTTGGATTATCTCGTTTTTGTCTTCAATTACCGCTCGGTGGTTTATATGCTCCCCCTTATTTTAATCCACAAAGGGGAGCGAGCGCTCGTGTTGGTCGTGAATGCTTTGGGGATATAATGGTTTATAGAACGGGAACAGAATTAAGAATTTGTCAATCTGTTATGAATTCTGCTGGTGTTGGTGATGCCGATGATCTTGTTTTACAAGATATAGTTTATTACGGATTTACTGGTGCTGCTTATCCCGCAGCATATGATATGCAAGCAGACGCAGACCAATTTACTAAAATACGATTTACTTTAAATAACGAAAAAATAGATATTCACGCATACAGCGGAGATTCCCGAACTTATGTTTTATTATCTTCAATATCTCAAAGTAGTCTGGTGGGTGTTAATAAAAATAGTGTTCCCGCACCACTCCATATGGGAAAGTGGCATTTATATCCCATAATGAGTACAAGGGGAGCGAGAAAATTAACATTAGACAATTACCAACATTTAACACACATAGCGGGAAATTTAATTCAAAATAATCCAGATTATGATTGGTGGTGTGATCTTCAACAGCAAGGATTAGAAAAATGGTGTCATGATATAGAAAATAGACCTTGGAATGATATGAACCATATTCCAAATGGAATAACTGGATTGAAAGGTGGTGGAACTTATTTAGGATATGTCCCCGATGCCGTCCCCACTAATAATGGATACATGGAAGGATATGTAAATAAATTAATAACTGCTCCATCTATTTTATATGGGAAATTTTACACAGCATCAGCAAATACCGCCAACACTCTTGGATTTGTTGGAATGAGTGTAGCACCAGACCCAGCAGTAGCAGCAGCAGTAGTTCAAACAATTTCATCTATATCTGTTCCAAAAGTAGTTAATAATGTTTCATTATTTGTAAGGGTTAATAATTTAACACAATCTTCGGTTAATGGAAAACAAGGGACTTCGTCGTCTAAAATTATCGCTCACCTTCCAAGATTTGATAATGGTGGTAATGAAGTCGGGGGTTTATATTTCGAACCCCATGAAAGAGTATATTTAGATTTAAATAATCCAAATGAATTATTCTTAAATGAAATTGATTTAGATATTGTATATGATAATGAAGTTCTATGTACTTCTCTTACTGGAAAAACAATTGTAGTTTTACATATTAGAAAATCACCATAATATTTTTTATGTTTATATATTTAAAAAATAAAATATATTATATATATATAAGATAATAAAAATGGAATTAAGCCAAGAACAAATTGACATTATTATTAATAATTACAAAAAGAAAAGAAATCGTGAAAAAGAATATTATCATAAAGTAAAAAAAATAGATGAAGATTTCATTTTAAAAAATAGAGAAAGGGCAAAAAATCATTATGAAAATAACAAAGAACAAAAAAGTATATTATACCAAAATAATAAAGAATTTTTAAGTTCAAGACAATTATTTTATTATTATAAAAAAAAAGATAATTTAAAAACATTTGAAACAAAACATCCATTAAAATATCAAATCATGGTAAATAAAGGATATATCAAATCCAATTAATATTAATTTTTAAGTTTTAATTTATTATATATTATATAATAATATAATATAATATGAGCGAATACACAGATATTCAATTAATTAATTGTAATCGCTCGGCATCTGTGGAAGGTAGAGCAGATTTAGAAACCAACACGGGTTCATTTACAAATCCATTAAATCAAAGTGTTATCTTAGATGTGGGTGATATGGTTAGTGTAGAACACGCTTTTATTAATGAAGTTGGGGCGGGTCAATCTCAACCCATAGAATTCCAAGGGTCTAAAAGGTTACAAGATAAATGGAATGTAGATCCAGCAAATCCAAATGAAATAACATATACTAAAATTACACCTTCTAAAAAAATAACAGATAAGACAAGTGATGAATATAGAATGGGATATTTTCGAGCATTTACAACCACAGAAGAAAAGTATAAATATATTCCAAAAGATAATGAAGCAAATATAACTATTGGATATTATATAACAGCAAGCGAACATCCAGAATATATAAATCTTCCAAGAAGGTTTGTATCACCCGATGAAAATATTGGAGATTTGAGTGGTGTTCCACGAGTTTCACCAAACCATCCAACCACAGCAGATTATTTAGTAGCGGGAGCAGATTTTATGGGTTTCACAAAAGATATTCCAAGCGCAACAACGGGATTAACAATTGAAAATGAAATATACAACAAAAATTATTGTGTAGCAGATTGGAATAAGTATCCAACAGCAATTGATGATGCGACATCGGGACATTTAAGATTTAAAATGAGAATAGATGGTTCAAGATATACTTTATATTCAAAAGATTATGTTGATTATTCATATGGTGGAGCTGGTATTGTAACAGATTTGGATTTATTATGGGTTGAACCGAAATATTATAGATATAGAGAATTAAAAACATTAAATGTGGGTGAAGGATTTAACACCCCCGAATCAATCGCAACACAATTAACAAGTCAATTAAACGAACAAAATTCAGAAGATGATTTCCGTATTTTAGACACTCAATTTGAAATTGATGGAACAACACCAATTACATTATTAAATAGATTTGAAAGAAGTTTGGCGAAGACGATTGAATCCACAACTTTTAAACCTTTTAATTGTTCTAATTACTATGAAACGGGAAATGCTGGATACTATCAAGCAAGGACGAATGAAGATGCCCTTTTAAATTATCAATACCAAGCATCTATCACTCAATTTATAGCAGTTAAGAGACCCGAGATTTGGGATGCTGGACGAGATATGTTTAATAGTGTATTAATTCCAACAATAGAACCAATATATTCTAGTGTTTTTATCGGTCAAAGTAAAATATATGATGGAATTGGAATTTATAATGATATACAATTAGCAGCAAGAAATTCTCGCCCCGTTGTTCTTCAATTAGAATATACAAGAGATAATTTAACAAAATTATCTAATTTTTTTAAATCACAAAAATTATATCCCGAAATGTGGGAATCATTACATTTACAAGATGATTTTTCAAGTGATACAACAAATTTAATACCAGAGAAATCAAGATTTCTTCACATGAATAGATTTATGAATTCTTTGGCTGGTGGATTAAGACCCACAGAAAATGTAACACATTTCCCACTCGAAGGAACAGATAAGGTTGTTAAAAGTTTTGGAAGTGGTTGTATGCGTGAAGACAACGGTGTAGAGAATACGGGGACTGGAGCTGTATTTTTTCAATACGACGAAAACACAGAAGATACATATTATAATCCAGTTGATGTAAAATACACTAATACATCACTAAAATTTTCTATGGGTTTCGCACAAGCAGTAAGAAGCGACGACGCGGAATTTGTCCCTTGGGGGGATTATCAACCCGTTAATCCAATATGGTTAATATGTATTAGAACCGATTATTTAGAAGGTATTGGGGCATCACTATTTACAGATAAATCACCAGCTGGGATGAAAATAAATGATGTAGTATTAACATTAGATACACCAGTTATAAGGGTTGGGCGAAGAAGTGGATATGATTTTAATTTAACAGCATTTTCAACATCTGTAATATGTCCGTATTCTGGAACGGCTCCATATTCTATGAGCGCCCCATCTAAATCTAATAAAGATGAAAAAGCACTTGTAACAAACGAAGAAGCTATTGTATATAATATGCCCGTATGGACGAATGCAATTGTAAATACGAGAGCAAAGGGTTTCGCACATTACTATACATCGCCCTCTCATACGGGACAACGAATGAAGCAAATTTTAACCCCAACTATTAAATTTTCAACCCAAGTTTATATGGGGGCCAATTCACCAGCGATTATTTATGATTCAGTTTCTAATCGGTTTAGCTTCACAAGATTTCATACAGCAAATAATCGGGGTAATGATGATTTTTTAGCTGGTTTAGAATTAAATACTGGAAATATAGCGGGTTATGAGAATGTCCCCATAAATGTAAATGAAGAAGATGTAGTTTATAAAATTAATCCAACACAAAATAATTTTGGATTTTCACCAGTTTTAATGCCTTATACGAATGAGAAGCCATTTGTTCGCCCACCCATATCAACTAATATGTCAGACTTTGCGGAAAGGGGGGATAATCTTGCAACAACGATAAATGATTTTAGACCGACCTTAAAGACAAACCTTCAACCACCAATGAAAGCCGTAGATAAGAATGTAATATTTGATAGTCATGGGGGAATATATATTGATAGTTTTGGAATTAAACCGACAGATTGGAAAGGTTGTATATGGGACACTATGGGATTTACATACGAACAATTAAATTCAGTAGCAACATCAACAAATACATTAAGCAATAGAGTTACAAATAATAATAAAGGAAATATATATAGACTTACAACAAATGCGGATGTAGAACCAAATGATATTAAAAATTGGACGATAAATCCCTTTGGAGCTGGATTTTTTAATAATTCAATACAATTTCCACAAACATTATATCAATATGGTTGGGGGTCAAGTAATACCCAAATCGCACCAAATTTAGACAAAGCATGGAAAACCTCTCCATCCGACGCCGACCAACCCGTTAGAGTTTTAGCACAAGCACCCACAGATCATGTAACACAATATCCCCAAGTAGTAGAGAAAACAGAATCAATTATTATATCAGCGGTTAATCTTCCAAAATCTATGACTAAACCATATTATTCAATTCATTCAAGTTTAATATCCAATATAAATGGAATTGGTGGTGGTCGTGATAGTGCGGGAACACAATTACCAATTATGAGTATATGTTCCAAGTTTGATAGTAATAATGATTATTTCTTTACAGAATCTTCATTAGAATTTACAATTACAAAAAAATCTATTTTAAGTGATGTAAGAACTGAAATAAGAAACCCAGACGGAACAATAGCAAATATAGATGAAGGGTCTTCCGTTATATATAAAATATTAAGAAATCAAAAACCACCAGAAAATATAATTGAAGAATTAATTAAAAAATAATTTGAAATATTAAAATATAATATATTATTATAATATATAATAAGAATGACTTTCCTTGGACTTGACACGGAAGAAAAAGAACTCGAATATTTAGCATGGTTAAAAAAACTTGGAATAGATGGTAGTGAATTAGATGCTTCCATTCACAGCATATTTTATAATATATTGGGTGGAGATCTAAAAAAAGCGAATGAATGTACCGAAAAATGTTTAGGAGCAACCGAAGAACAATATGAAGGAATAGTATTATTAATGCAAAGTGGAGCAACCTTTGATACAGCATATAAATCTATTATGGAAGTTTAAAATTAAAATATATATTATTATTATATATATATATATATAATGATTATGGATATTGAAGAAATTATAAGTATCCATGTTAAAAATGGGAATAAAGAAATCGTTGATAAATTAAGAGATATACAATCTCGGGGAATTAAAGAAATTAAATTAAATGATAAAGGTTTTATAGATAGTGAAGATAGTGATAGTGATTATGAAAGTGAAAGTGATATAAGTGATTTAGAAAGTGATAGTAGTGAAGAAGAATATGAAGTTGTTAAAGAAAATATAAAGGTTACATTAAATAAAGATGGGTTTTATGAATTAATTTAAGTTTTTACATATATTTTTTATTATTATTGGTTATTTATGGTTATAATCTATTATTATACCTATTATATCCTTATAATATGGTTATTTAATCGTTATAATCCGTTATTATACCCCTTTTAATGCTTAAATAAACATTAATTTTAAAATTAATTAGTCTTTAAACCCTTTTATATGTATAATATAACGAATAAAGGCGTATAATGATAGATTATAAGGTTATTATATGTATAATAATAGATTATAACCATTTTTTATTAATATTATATGTATAATTATAGATTATGTTTAAAATATAAAGATAATATATTATATATAATTAAGAAATGAAAAAATCTAAATATGAAATGTTTATTTTTTATAAAGATAAAAGATTATGTAAATTTAAAGTTAATACAGATGATATAACTAAAATTTATAATGAGATGGGACATAAACTTGTTATGGATGGATTAAGAAATAATATATCAATTGATAAACAAATTGAAACATATAAAAAAGGTGTTGAAACTATACACCAAAAAAAAGAAGATTGTTATAAAGTTAGAGCCACCGATTATTTAATGGTCTTATCATGTGTAATGTCATTAATTAAATTTAGACAATTTGATCTTGATAATGTTATTATTTTAAAAAATAAATAACTTATCATTAATAATGTGGATTCGAATTATAAAGAAAACAAGATATGGTTTTGATACATATAGAGATTGTTGTAATGGTAAAAATAGATATGAAATATATTTTGATGGTTTGTTCTTTAAAAAAATAATATAAAGTTTATATTTTATATATATTAAAGAATATAAAAAAAAATATGATGTTAATTAAAACCATAAATGATATTGAATTATTTAAAAGAAAACTTTTTAATGAAGAACCTTATAGAATAACTTATTTATTCTTTTGTAGAATTACAAATGATTGTTTGTATGTTGGGATTACAGAACGAGAAATTAAAGGTATGATTTCATATATAACAGCGAGTCATCCAAAAATTAAGAAATTTAAAAAGAATTTGAATAAATATTATTTACGAATTCTTTTTCCAAATGATATTCCATATATAATAACTAATCATTACGAGGGAATGTTTATTGGTTTATGCAATACTAAATTAAATCTCCAAAAAGAAAAGGGTGCTATTGAAACATTTGATAAATATAAAATTCCATATCTTGAATATATGAAACCAAAAGAAGAAGAAACCATTAATCATATAAATAGGTGTGATTTATTAGAAATGTTTTTACAGATTAATCATAAAGATATTTATGATAAACTTTATAATATGTTCCGTGATAGACGAACAAGAACTGGTATAAATACAAAATATGATATTCTTAAATTTTGTAATTTTAAAGATATTGTTAAATCATTTAATTTAATTAATAATAATATACATCTTAAACATGATAAAATAGTTTATTTATTTTTGAAACATAATAAATTGGATGTAAATTTATGGACTGATAGACATTTATTTATTTCAAATAAACTTGTTAGAAATAAAGAAAGATTTGGAATGGTAAATAAACAATATTTATGGAATTGTAATATTTAAAATATCAATTCACTTAATGGTTTAATATATTCTAATTTAATATTTGCTAATCGTTTTCTTTCATCAAACCCTCTATCAGTTCTTCCACCAATCTCATAGAAATATTCTCCATCTTTAAGCTCCCAGTAAAATAAACCATTATTGCATTCCCAAACAAAAAAAACCCGTTTCCCATTATTCACATAATTAAAACCTTCGTCAATTTTACCTTCTTCAAAAAACAAAGTTTCATATTGACCGAAATTAATTCTTCGTCTTTTATATTCTACACCGAAATGATTATTTTGAAAATCTATTTTAGAATATTTATTAATAATATTATTATTAATCAATTCGCCAAATACTTTATCTAATTGGGGTTTAATTCTTTCTTCATTCGAAAATCCATATTGTAAATCTTGTTTCTTAACATCGTTCATATACTTATACAAATGTTTTTTTTTTCATTAATTAAACGGATAAAAACAATTTAATTAAAATATAATGTTACTTTTTCATTCTTAACAATTAATCCATAATAACAAGATTGTTTTGAGATTCTATTATTATTTAATTCTTTTAAAATATGGTCTGGAATAATTGGATTGACTTGATTTATTTTATTTGGATCTTGATTATATAATCGACAAGCACGACGAACACTTGGAATATCTCCGTATGAATGTATATATACAACATCATTCATTACTTCATTATGATTATCATAAACAGATTGATTTAATTTATAACCTTCAACGGCATAATGTATAATATTTTTAGACTTCATCATTATAATTCTTTTCTCATCTGCGTTTAATCTTTTAATTGGTGATTTGGTTTTTAAATATCTTGTTAATTCATCTTCATTTTTAATGTTGTATTCATTACTTGGATAATCAATTCCACTAATCAATTTGGGTATAACTTCAATAATTTCTCTTTTTGATAAAGCCCCATTAACTTTAACTTTTAAAATATCCATCATCTTTAATAAATCTTTTTTCGTATGAGTTTTATGAATATACATTTTTAATTATAATATATAATATATTTTTTTTTTATATTATATACTTATATAAGAAAGATGGTTTATAAAAGCGGAGCATTAAAAGGACAATTAACAACGGTAGAGATTAGGAAACTAATATCAGCACATAATAAATTAACTGATATTAAAATTAAAAAAGGAGCAACTCGCGATGATATAATTAAATTATTAAAAAGTAATGGGTGGAGTGTAGATCATGAAAAACAATCTTTAATTCCAACTGATAGACCACGAAAGAAAATCATTACTTTAAAATCAGCTGAAACAATAACTAAACCAAAACCAAAAACAGAATTACAAAAACAAAAATTAAAAGAGAAAAAAGAAGAAAAAGAAGTTGAGAAGAAAAAAGAAGTTCGTGAAATTAAAAAGAAAGCAATTGAAGAACAAAAATCAATTCCAAAACCAAAACCAAAATCTAAACCAAAAGAAGAACCGAAACCGAAACCAAAAGAAGAACCGAAACCCAAACCAGTTAATAAACAAACATTTAATTTAAAAAATAATAAAGTTATATCTGGAAAATCTCCACCAAAACCAAAACCAAAATCAGTTCCCAAAGATTCCCATGTAATGCCCGATGGTTCTATTATGAAAGATAAAGATATGCCCCAAAAAGATAGTAACCCATTTATTGGAAAATCAACCGCTCCAAATGCTAAACCAACTTACAAACCAAAACCGAAACCGAAACCAAAACCGAAACCATCACCCAAACCGAAATCAGTTAAACCACCACCACCAAAACAAGACACAAGTGGAATTGATACTTATGATAAATTATCAAAATTTATAAGTAATAGAACAAGAAAATTAACATTAGGAATTGGTGATTGGGTTAAGGGAAATAGAAAAACTAAATTTAAATCTCTTAAAGAATTATTTAAAGCAGCAGATAATTTTATTAAACCTTTATTACAACCATTATTTGATATGATTGAAAAAGCATTAGAAGGAGATAAACCTTTTATTAATAATACCCAATATGAAACACTTGATACATTAGTAGAAAAAGTAAGGGAACATATGAGAGATAAACGAAGTGAATTACAAAAAAATATAGAAACAGAACCAGTTGAAGAACAGAAATAATTATTCATCTTCGGGTTGAGCCTTTTTCACATATACACTCATTCCAGTTGTCGCGACATCATGGCCGAGGATTTTAGAATCATTCGCCATTTCTTGTTTAACATCAGCATATTTAGAAGACATATATGCCTTTCTTAATAATGTTGTACTTATAGATTTACCCATATATTTTTGAGAAGTTTTAATTAATAATTGACTTAAAGCATTTCGAGTTAAAGCTTTACCAGTTGATGATTTAAATAAAACACCCATTCCATTTACTTTAATAAAATATCTTAATAACTTTTTTAAATCTTTTGGAATATCTATTTTTAATTCTTCATATTTTTTAGATGTTTTATATTTATTCAAAACAAAATACATATTATTTTTTTCTAAAACTAAATAGTTTTTAGATTTTTTATCTTCTTCATTTAATTTATTATAAACCCTTTTGTTTATTACTTCCATTCCAGCAACATCATTCCGCATAGGTAATCTTACATAAATATTAAATATTGTGAATACTTGTAATAATGCAAGTTCTTTCGAATTTAAATTCTCTTTTTTCTTAATGGGTTTTAATTCGTCAGCCATTTTATTAATCATTTCATATATTTCATCTGTGGTTGAAAAGTTCTTACTTTGTTTATCACTAATAACTCCGCTTTTTTGATCTTCACTATATTTGTTATTTAATTCATCTCTTTTTTTAGAATATGTTTCAATTAATTCATCATATTCTTCTTTACTATTTAGAGCCATTAATAATACAATGATGGCGTTTAAATGATTTCTTTGACTTGTATAATGTAGGTGACTTATTTTATCCATTACATTATCTGGTTCATCTAAAAAATCATAATTATCAGTTTCAAAAATAGTTTTTAATTTTTTTAAATTTGTCATGTATTGTTTAATTGTATTTTCTTTTAGGTTAGGTCGCGATTCTTTAATATCTTCCATAATATTATTTGATTGAATTGTCATTTATATATTATATATATATAAATTAATTTAAAATATAAAACGATAAAAAAAAGATTAATTAATAAATATTAAATCTTTGGGTAAATTCATTTTATAACAAAAGTAAAAAGAAGCATAAGGGGGTGTATAATTTTTATTAGTTGAATTAATATGTCTAAATTTAATTCTGTTGTAAGTAACGATCATTTGTAAATCATTTTT
>ENA-OQVM01002407-OQVM01002407.1-marine-metagenome-genome-assembly--contig:-NODE-2407-length-21867-cov-5.377421_pt1 | contig 21867 bp, 25 predicted proteins | sample MGYA00237776_ERZ505498 | MGnify/ENA primary metagenome ERZ505498 (study PRJEB26159, sample SAMN06265151) | marine metagenome | isolation source: Helgoland LTER site | place: Germany:Helgoland, sampling... | reverse complement strand
GGGCTTAACGTTAAATGAAGCGGTATCCATGATGCGCGGTAAAAAAGGGACACCTGTTGATTTGGTGATTGCACGCAAGGGCGAGAAAAAACCGATTAAGGTTTCTGTAGTTCGAAATACAATTGAAGTGGCCAGTGTCAAAACTAAATTGATTGATAGTCATTATGGCTATATTCGCATCAGTAGTTTCCAAGCAGAAACAGGCGATAAACTGCATGAAGAATTAGCTAAATTAAAAACAGAATCTGATGGTAAGCTCAAAGGTGTTGTGCTTGATTTGCGTAATAATCCAGGTGGTGTGCTACAAGCCTCAGTTGATGTTGCCGATGTATTTTTAGATGTAAATAAAATAAACAATTAACGAAACACTAGCGTGTTTTGTTGTCTATTATATTCTCAATAAAACACTAGCGTGTTTTGTAAATTCATATTCATTATATATATACTTTCTTCCAATTCAAGTTTTTCTGCAAGCAAAGGTATTTTTTCTAATACTAAACTATCATCAACTATATCAATTATTTTTGTAAAGTGTTTACTATTAATTGATATTATATCGTTTACTTTAAAGTCATCCATATTTTTAGGTTTTAATTTGTCTTCAACAAATTCACATTCTATTATATCGTTTTTGATCTTTGTATCATCATTACCATAAATACTGCAAATTTGTATATTTATATTATCATTTATTTTATTTAATACTAAGTCATCATTTGGTATATAAATTCCATAACTATAATTGTTTAAATCGTAAGTTTTTTGTAAATATAAATTAGTATCAATATTCATTTCAGGAATTTTAAATTTTAACATGGGTAATGCAAAATGTAATGTATTTTCAATTGGTATAATTAATCTTTCTAAATTCGTAATGTTTTTTTCACATTTAATATTGTAATCAAAACGATTACTCATTATACCAGTTCTATTTGCTGATGTTAATGTAATATAATTTTTAGGTGTTTCTATATTTACTTTTTCAATAGTTTGTGTAATATTGGGTTTTTCTATAGTTGATACTTTTGTATCATTCATCATATCATCAAAAGATATATCATTATCTATATTTTCAACATTTGGTGTATCATTAAAATTCACAACTTTATTTTTTATTTGACGTGGTGCATCAGGTGTATTTGGTACCATAGGTGGTAAATCTCTACTTTTTAAATAATCATCAAAACTTTTTGATACATCATCATTATTATCATCATTTATTTTTAATGATGTAGTTCTAGTTTTTATAGGTTTAGTTTCTATAGGTGTACTTTTAGGTTTAATTTGTGTATTTTTATATTTTATAGATGTATTACGATAATATAATAAATGATGTTTTATAGTTTCACGATTTAAATCTACTAAGTTATCAGATTTACTATTTATAAATATATCTCTACATTGATTCATATAATATTTTTTAAATTTTTCATCATTCAAAATATTATGATTATGATTTTTTTCTATTAAATCATTTATTAAATTATAAATATGATTTAAATTTTTATCTGAATGATATTGATCATATAAACTTGTCATCTTAATTAAATATTATATAAATCTATTTTTTAAGTAACGCATTTATTCATCTATAGTTTCACCATTTGAATTATTATTACCTCGTTCTGCCATACCATTATTTCTAGTTCTACCAGGAAATCTTATTTGTTCTGTTATTTCACGATCTACACGATAATCTACAGCTTCCTCTAAATTGAACATATCTTCAGCAGTATCTAATTTAATAGGTCTGTATTCATCACTAATTTCACCAGAATATGGCATAATTCCTTGTGCACTAGGATTATAAGGATCTGGTTGTAAATGAAACATGTAACTACCTTCCCATCTATCCGTAGCATCTGTTAACAATTCGCTATCAACATTTTTACCATTCATATGAAATTCACCAAATGTATAAAATGGACTTTTACCTGGCATAATTGCTTTAATGATGTCTTCCATAGTTATTTGTTGAGGACATTTTTGTTGTTCGGGACATTTTGGACAATTACAATCCGGACATTCTTTTTCTTTTAAATTTGACATCTCTCTCTTATATTATTAATCTATAAAAAAAACATTTCTAAACTTTTCTATATATTCATCGCTTTTTCTATTTTTAATATATTTCATAAAATCATTGCCTTCCAACATATATATCATAAAATGTAAACAATACATACCACATTCACTATCTTTACGTTGATGAACTTTATCATTTTGTAAATCTGTAAATTTTATGCCATTTTCTAATCCTTGTTCTTTAATCTTTTCTATTAATGCTTCTACTTCTGGAGTAGCAGGATCACCAGTACTATCAAAATAATATATACAAGGATATTTTAAATTTTTGCCCTTACAATCTACATACATTGCTACCCAATGTTCTCCAGGTTCATCATGATCATCTGTATTAAAAACAACACCTATTTTATCTATACCATTATTTAAATGTTCTCCAAGATTAAACTTACATAAACCGTTTACAGTACATTTATTACCATTTTTTAAATCAAAATCCATAGGTGTTGCTCCATAATAATAAAAATGTGTATCTGCTACACTATATTGTTTTAATACAGCATCAATATCAGTTGTTGATAACCATTCATTAAAATTTTTATGCCATTCTTCAGGTTTTTCTGGTCTAAAACTATTTTTAAATCTTTTCAATTTATTTTTAGGTAAACTGTTTACAACTTTATGCATATCTAATAATGCCGATTCACTATTTATATTTGTTAATTTTTTAATATATTCACATAAATGTTCATGTATAATTTTAGGTGTATCATTTAAATTTATATTAGCATTCATTTTTTCATTAAAAATTTTAGCAATATCTAATATCAAGTCATCATCTAAACATGAATAACTATTATTTTCTTCTAATGGTGAACATTCTTTACGTTTAAACATATAATATATAAATTATTTAAAAAAATATGGATAATACATATTAATAGTATGATGGCAAATCTTGATAAAGATATCGCAGAAACACGTGATACACTTGTCCGACATATTAACAATTTAACACTTAATTATTCACAATTATTACATGAAAGGACAAATATTGAATCTAATAAAAATTCAGAAATACTATTGTTAAATAATCAAAATAGATTACAATTACAAGAAATTCAAACACTTAATGATGAAATCAGTGCATTTAATAAAAAATGTTATGATTATGAAGTTATTATTAATGAATATCAAAAAAAGATGGTTGAAGTTGAAAGTGATAGAGAACAAAGAGACCGAGTATCTATTATGAAAACACAAGCAGATGAATTATATAAAAAAGATCAATATATTGAACAATTACAAGGTAAGATTAAATTTTTACAAAGTGATAAACAAAATATTTCATTAAAATTTATTGATGCTAATTTAGGTGAATCTGATGCTGAACTTGAACCAATGAAAGAAGAAGATATTGATAAAAGTGGTGGATGGTCACCAACTACTAGTAATTCACCTGTTCAAGTAGAAACCACCGATAAAACAGTAGATATGAATATTGTCAATGATAATGTCGGTGATAATGAAAGTGTAGATATTGTTAATGATATTATTAGTGATAATGAAAGCGTAGATATTGAATACAAACGTATTAAATATAAAGGTGAAAAATATTATATTATTGTTGGAGAGGAACCACAAGTTGTTTATGAAATACTAGAAGATGATGATGTTGGTGATCGTGTTGGTATTCGTAAAAAGAAAACTAAAGGCAAAGGATATGATATTGATTTTGATTAATAATTTTCAGATAAGTGTGTAGTAAATCGTTTATTCACATTGCCTTTAAAATATTCACAAAATTTTTCAGGATCTCTTTCATAATATTCTAATAGTTTAGGATCAATATAATTAGATTTACATATTGATGGCGTATGATGTAATTTTTTTGCTACATATTCTATACCATCTTTAATTTTACATTTTTCTTTTAATAGATGAGTTATTAGTAAAATATTAGCTGACCAAGTTCTAAAATTTTTAGTTGTATATTCACCTAAATATTCATTGACATCATCGCCTTTTACAGTATAATTATGGCCATCTTTAGTATATTGAAATATATTTTCAGTATTTTTATACTTTTTCTTTTTTGTTCGTAAATTAGATTTCATTTTTGGATCAACTATTTTACAAGTATTTTGGACACCTTTTTTACCTACAAAATCAACTACAATACCACCATTTGTTTTTATATGTTTACCTAATAATGTACTAACACCAAAACTATTATTTTCTTTTGTGTATTTATCATTACCAATTCTAAAATTACAATCCATAATAAGTTTTAATATTATAGCAATTTGTTTATTTTTATTATCCACTTTAGATTTATAGTCATTTTCAATACGTTTCATAATATTATTATATTCTTTTCCAAATTTGATGAGTTTTTTAAATTTATTTTTACCACGACTTTTTATGCATTTAGTATTATAAATGTATTGTGGTCTGTCACGTTCATCATAACCAATTGCTAAAACTTTTGCATTCATATTTTTGTTTATTTTAACATTATCATATGCTGGAGCAATATACATTTTTAAGTATGGTTGAATGGTTTTTTTAGAAACACGTTTACCATTTTTATCCGTGTATATATGATTTATATTTTTTTTAGTTTTATTTTTTTTACCTTTAGTATCGCTTCGCTTACGAATATAATAATTCTTCATATTTATTATATATTATATATTATAATATGTTTGGTTTAAAGAATGATGAAATGTTGACATGCTTTTTGCTCATCATTGTTGGTTACACACTTGCTAAGATGTTTAGTAGAAGGTGTGAAGGTTTTAGTGTTGGTGCAGATGATTTTGCTCAAAGTTGTGATCCAAATAGTAGAAATAAAGGAGATTATTATTGTCAGACACGTGTTGGTTCAGGAACTAGTTGCAATCAAACTTGTATGGAATGGGATAGTATCATTCCAATTTATCGCTCTTGTAAAGAATATGGACATTATTGTAATTAAATTTATTTATTTAAAGGATATTTGTAATAGTTTATTTATAAAATGAATAAACCTATTGAGATTGATGGTGATGGTGATGATTTTACCGTTTTTTTATTTTCACATCCAGTTAAAGAACCAAATACTATTAAGTTAGAATTAGCACCACCTGAACGGGATGTTCATATTGGATTACATATATTTCAAGAATTATTACAAATATTTGTTGATGGTTTAAAATATTTTTTTAGTGATAAAAATGATGAGGGTAAAGTAGATATAAATAGTTTAAGTGAAGAAAATATTGATTTGATGAAACGTTATTTTTTGAGTATAGGATTTCAATTAATATTAGATGTATTTACACCAGATGATTATGGTAGTAAACCAGACATATTTAAAGACCATAGTTTAATAAAGGAAAATACAATGTTAGATGAATATTTTTATGAAATATCAACATATGATTCTGATGATTCAGAAAAGATATACAGAGTAAGTTTTAAATTTAATAGTTAAGTATATTTTTTTAATTAGTATAAATCTTATAAATAATATAAAAGTTAAATATTATGGAAGATATAAATTCACCTGTTTTTGCTCAAGCAAAAATTGAATATACAAAGCAGTTAATAGATGTATTAAAATTACCCCTTTATGAAGGATTACAAAAAATATATAATGATAGCAAACGTATATTTGCAGATGGATATGAAGATGAATTACCAAATATTTTTAGAAAAAGTATTGAAAATGTTCCTAAATGGAATACTGATATTATTGATAATGAAGTAAATAGAATAATACGTGCTTCAAATTGTGATTGGTTAGATGATTTAATAACAGCTGTATTTATAAGTCATACAAAAATTTTAGCATCATTAGGAAATAATAGTAAACGTGTTAATTTAACTATACCAAAAACATCTAATTTTATACATAAATGTTATATTAATAGTGCTAGAGAAATGTGGAAAAACCCATACTTGTTTGATGAAGGTGTTTCTAGTAGCGAATATCAAAAAAATATTAAATATATTGAAGATTTAATTAAAGAAAGTATTGAACATACGGTTAGAAAAGCATTACCAGTCAAAGAAATATTAAGAGATCATTTTGAACATAGTGAACAAGGTGAACAAAATAAAATGGAGATTGAAAAAACAAAAAATTTACAAAAAATATTAATGAAAGAAATAATGGAAACACGTAAAGAAAAAGAAGAATATATGAATACTATGGATCAAGATAGATATTTTGACGATCATGTAGATGAAAAAATGATCCAAGAAAATACAAAAAATTTAGTTGTAAATGATATTTTGACTGATAAAGATGATATAATTGAACCATATTATGAAAATCCAGATATAGTAGAAACCAGACCTGTTGTTGTAGATACGCCAGTAACTGTAGAAGAAAAATTAAATGAATATAAAGAAGTATTACAAAATAAACCAGAAGAAGAAGTAATTGTTAAAAAAATAGATGATACAAATGTAGCAAATACTGTAACAAATACACTAATAGATACAGTAGTAGCAAATACAGATACAGTAGCAGATGCAAACAATAATAAAAATTTAAATGATGTTGTAGTTGGTAACAGTGACAATAGTAATAGTGATAATACTACTAATAATATAGTAAGTGATGATATTAAAAATATATCAATGGTAGAAAATATAAATGAAATAGTTAAAAATGAGGATATAAAAACTGTAGGATTAGGTAAAGTTGAAACTGTTATAGAAGAAACTCCAATTGTTACGGATGATCGGACAAATGATCGGACAAATGATCGGACAAATGATCGGACAAATGATCGGACAGATGACAAGGATGAAACTATGACATTAGATAATTTTATGAATGATGTAAATGATTTGTTAAGCAATGATAAAAAAAATAAAGATGACTTTACATTATTTAATGATGCTAAAGAAATAGAATCTTAAATATTGATTAAATCTTGAAAATAATATCTTAAACACTATTATAAATGTTTGATAATCCAATATTATTTGCTCTTCTCATTGGTGCAATCTCATCACTATTATTCTTTTTTGTAAATAAAGATAAGGACAAACAGGACAAAAATCCTAATAAAAATACAAAATATCTTGTAGTATTTGGTATTGTATTTGTAATATGTTTAATTGGTAAAATAGTGTATAGTGGTAATACATTAGAAAAAATAGAAGAACATGTTGAAAAAGTTATTGGTGGTGGAATGGATTTACCATCAAGTATAAGTAGTGACAGTTTTGATAAAGTTGGTGGCAGTGTTCAAAGTGGAGAAACTCCTCCATTTTAATATACATATTAATCCATAGTATAAAAGTCCCTTTTAGGAAAATATCTTTTTTTTGTTTTATATTCTTTAAAGATATCATCATTTAATAGTATATGTGGTATACCATTACAAGAATATTTTGCAATATCAATATATAAATCAAAACTATCCGACATATCTTCATATATATTTTTTCCATTTTTATCTATTACAATTTTGTTTAAAAATTTGTATAAGTCTTCACTTTCATCTATATAATCTAATATTGTTGTAGTTAATCTACACATGTCAAAACTTATATTAGGTATAATATCCAGTTTATATCGATCGTCATCATATAATGCTACATTCGGAATAGGATAATGATATTGTCCTTCCGCTTCACCATATTTACTATAAACATCATTAAAATATGTTTTATTTTTAAATGTATATATACTTCTACCAAAATCTATAATTTTAAAAATATAACCATGTGTAGGGACTTTATAATATTTATTATTATATTTATAATAAAGATAAGTATCTTTTGTAGATTTATACATAATATTATTAATATGTAAATCATTATGTGTAAAGTTGAAATGTTTTTGAAGAAGAGTTAATGTAAATATAATTTGAAACAAACAACTTTTCAATATATCATAATTTATATCATTAGTATCTAAAAAATCTTCAAGTGTTCCATCTAATTTTTCTAAAAACATATATTGAACTGGAAAATTGTTTAATTTACATATATAATCATCATTTAAATCAAAACTATCACTACTAGTGTTACTACTAATGCTGTCAACTTGACTACTAGTATCATCAACAAACATATCAATTGTAAAGTTTTTACCAATATTTTTTTTAAACCATTTTTCATTTATAAATTCTGGATATTCTTCAGTAATATCCATATTATAAGTATCAACTATACCATTAACTGATCCATAATAAATTGGAAAATGAATTGATACTTTTTTTAGGACAAGTTCACTCATTAAAAAACTAAAAAATACATCAATATAACTAGTATTATTTAAGTCGTTAATTTTACTATTAAAATTATAAGTATAATTATTTGGTAAATTATTATATTTAAGATTATAATTATTCATCATCATATGTATTGGATCAATTAAATGTATACATTTAATGAAACAATCTTTATTTATATCCATATTTAAAATATTATCATGTATTTTACATTTTGATATTTTGTTACTATTATAATATTTATAACTTTCACATTCTAATATTTCTTTAATTTTGTATCTGTGTTTTAAATCAACGGTATGATTTGCATTTTTTGTATTATGAAAATAAAAAAATAATGATAATATTGGAAAGTAAAATTGAATAGTATTAATATCTAAGTATTTTTTACATGAGTTATTTAAAATATTAAAATCATTTTTATGCCATTTATATTGAATAATGGGAATATCCATTAGAATTAATGTATTCTATTAAAAAATTTAATAAGATTAAACATAATATGTTTATGTTTATAATATTTTATACTTATAAATATATATATAATGGCTGAAATACAATTAAGAAAATTTAATATGAATGAAATAGATGATGATAAGGTAGTTGTATTAATTGGCAAACGTGATACAGGTAAATCTTTTTTATGTAGGGATTTATTATTTCATAAACAACATATACCAGTTGGACAAGTTATTTCTGGAACAGAAGCCGCAAATAGTTTTTATGGTTCAATTGTTCCGAAATTATTTATTCATGGTGAATTTAAAAAAGAGATTATAGCAAATATATTAAAAAGACAAAAATTAATGATAGAGCAAATTAAACAAAATCCAAATATGGATCCAAGAGCATTTTTAATACTTGATGATTGTTTATATGATCAATCTTGGGTTAAAGATATTAATATTAGAAGTTTATTTATGAATGGCAGACATTATAAAATATTATTTATTCTTACTATGCAATTCGCATTAGGTATACCACCAAATTTAAGAACAAATATTGATTATGTATTTATTCTTAGAGAAAATATAGTTAATAATAGAAAAAGAATATATGAACATTATGCTGGAATGTTTCCAACATTTGAAATGTTTTGTCAAGTAATGGATCAATGTACGGAAAATTATGAATGTTTAGTTGTTAACAATAATAGTAAAAGCAATCGTCTACAAGATCAAGTATTTTGGTATAAAGCAGAAGGACATCCAGATTTTAAAATTGGTGGTCCGGAGTTTTGGAAATTTAGTGATGAAAATTACAGTGATAATAAAAATGATGATGCATTAGTCGTTGGTGGTGCTAGAAAACGTGAAGGAACTTATGTTGTCAATAAAACTGGTTAATTATTGTAATTGTTTTTTTATTTTTTCATGCATATCATTCTTTTCAATACTATTAAATGTTCCCGATTTTTTAAATTTACCATCAGGTCCTTGAACTTCAACTACATATGTAGGAAAACCATTTACATCAGAATAATCTTTCTTAATTTCACCTTCATCTCTTTTTTGTTCCAAATCTCTTAATACCATATGATATCCATTTACAACTTTATCATGTATCTCTCCTTTTAATTTTTCCCACTCTGGCATTGCCTTTTTACAAAAACCACACCAATCTGCTCTAACCATAGTTACTCTTGCTTTTTTACTGTTACCACTATTGCCATTGCCATTAGCATTTGATCCTTTGCCATTCGGTGAGTTAAATGCTAATGGTCTAGTAATACCTTGTACACCATCTATATGAGGTGCTGGTAATTGTCCTAAACTAGGATTTAAACTGTTCATACTTGGAATTTGTGGCCCACCAGTAGAAAATTTAATTGGAGCAAATTCTAATTCTGTACAATCTCCATAACCAATTACTTCTTGCGGTGAATTACCAATACCTGCCAAATTTCTACTTACACTATCTAATCTCACGGGTCCATATTCACTATCATTGCAACTACTATATAACATCTCTCCATGAACGGTTGGTCTGGCGCTATTGTATGCTTTTGCATAATTTCCAGGTTTATTATGCGATGGTTTATTGTGTGCTGGTTTATTGTGTGCTGGTTTATTATGCGATGGTTTATTGTGTGCTGGTACTGCTGGTTTATTAGGTGCTGGTACTGCTGGTTTAGGAGCATTTTGACCACCACCACCTTTATGTTTTGAAATAATTGATTTTATTTTACTTAACATATCATCCTCTTTAATACTATTAAACTCTTCGTGTTTTTTGCCATCAACACTTACATAATAAGTTGGGAAACCTGTTGTTTGAAATTTCTTAACAATCTCTGGTTTCTCTTTTTCTTCAGCATGATCAAAATTCATTACACAACCATCAATTACTTTACCATTATATTTTTCCATTAAACTATCATATTCAGGTTTTGCTTTATTACTATATCCACACCAATTAGCCCATACCATTGTAACATCGCATTTACTATTACCGCTGTTTCCAGGTAAATTAGCACCTACTTTAAAACCATCACGACCTTTATATTGACCACCTACTTTAAAAGGTTCACAACTTGTAGCACCTACTTTAAAACCATCACAACTTGTACCACCAACACTAAAATACTCTTCAGTATTATTATTCATCATACACATTAATAATACAATTATTAATACTAATGGAATCAAGATCTCAAAAACACCTTTCATATTTATATTATAAAAAATATTTTATTTTAATAGAAAAGATATATATATATAATTTATAATATCACAAAATCTTCTAATTTTAAATATTCATATTTTCCATTAATAGATCTTTTTATAATAAATGGTATCTTTTTTTGTTTTAATTCTTCTAAAACAATATCATATATATTATCATATTTTTCTGGATTTTTAATAAATGGATCTGATCCATTTGCAATCATTTGATATCTCTCAAATATAACTTTAGTTCGTTCATATTTATTTAATATATTTGTAATACTACTCTTTTCTTTATTGTAAATTTTATAAAATTTATTACTGTCCTCAATACTTGTCAGTATTTCAGTTTTATCGTTGTCCTCGCCACCTATCAGTATTTCACTTTCATTGCTGTCCTCGCCACCTATCAGTATTTCACTTTCATTGCTGTCCTCGCCACCTATCAGTATTTCACTTTCATCTGTTTCACTTGTGTCGTCATCTGTTAGTATTTCTTCATTTTCTAAATTAGATTCCATATTTAATATAGTATATTTATTATTATATATTCAAATTTATTTAAATATTATTTTCATCATTTGTCCATTTTTGATTACAAGTATTACACATATACATAAAATATATATTTTCAGTATCATATTTAATATACTTTACTTCAGGTATACTATTTTTTTTGTTTGTTTCACATTCTACATTAGGACATTTAATATTTTTATTATATATTACTGGTAATGTTGGATCTTCTAAAATATGAGTGTATTCATTTAAAATTTTACTTTTATCTATTTTTTCATTTGATTTATATATACATTTCATATCAGATAACTTGATATTACCACATCTTTTACAAGAATTATATAGTTTTTTATCCTCATCAATATATGTAAACATAAAATTATCACAATTATCGCAAAGTGTACTATTCATATTTTATAATATATATTACTTAATATTATTTTATATATATTACAAATTCAAATTTTTATAATATTTTAAATATCGATTATATAATCTATCATAATCTATATCAATACTTATATAGTAAACTTTTAAATTTAGAGTTAATTTTAAATTTTTATCTTTAATAATATTTTTATTAATACTATCATTATATTTATGTATACATTCTATCATTTTTGTTCTAAATACTTCAAAATCACCTAAATCATATTTAATCCTATTTATAATTAAACTATTTATTGTGTTGTATTTTATTGCCATATTATAATTATCATATAATTCTTTATTCGGTTGCATTTTTTTCTCATATCCCGGTTCATTACATAATGGATCATTATCTAATAATGATTGTATAGTTATTAATACATTTGTTATATCCATAACAGTTGTCCATCCTGGTCCAGACCATGTACCTAATATTGAAAGACATACTTTGCCATTTACATAAATATTTGGATGAATTCTTATACGATTTTGTGGTACATATTTTACTTCTGGTGGTGAAAATGGATAATTATTTGGAAAAGTTATATCAAAAAATAAAAAACCACATTCATAAATTGTATCACTTGGACCAACAATTAATGCCTTTGCTTTAAACATATTTTTTTCATCAAATTCAATATATATACCATTTTCATTTAAATTACCAGTTTGTATACGTTTCATATCAACATTTAATATACGTTTTAATGCAGATTTCATTTTTTATATATATAACTCCATATATTTTTAAATCTATTATATTTACACATTATGTTATTTACACATTATTATATTTACACATTATGTTATTTACACATTATGCTATTTACACATTATGCTATTTACCCTTTAAATCCTAATTTTCCCAGTTTTCCAATAGTAATTTGAAATTAAATAATAAACTATTTGGTATTACAAAAAACATAATAGTGCAAAGGTATTTCTCATCCCTTTAATTCACAAACACTCAATTCAAAGATGGCATCCAAAATGACCGTTCACAACTTCAAGTTCCAACTTGATGACAAGAAGAGCATCTCTCTTCTTGTCGGAAAAGGTGGAAAGAATCTTGTCAACAAGATCATCAAACCCTCGATTGAAGACTTCAAGAAACTCAAGGACACGACACACCAAGAGATCATCGACAAAGTCAAGAAGGGTGAAATCAAGATTCAATCTCTCAAGATCAAATTCGAATATCAAGATGATGTTGCTGAACCGTTCCCATACGCTACATGGAGCGACATCAAAGAACTCGGTGCAGCGAATGTTCTTCTCATCAAATGCATTCAAGAAAAGATTACAGAATCTGCCAAATCAATCAACAAGTTCATCAAAATCAAGAAGAAGGACATGAAGAAAGAAAAGAAATCAGAAGAAACTGCTGAAAAAGTATACCGACAAAACTTTTATTTTCGCATGAATGTACATGAAAATCTGGAGATTGGACGATTCATCGGCAATGGTGGTGAGATCATCAATGCATTCAGGAAAAAGATTGCTGACACCCTCAAAGTTGAAAAAGTTTATGTCAACATTGATGACTTTGACAAAGATGTGTTCATGTATCGTGTCATTGGCGATATTATCTCTGAAGACAGTGATATAATCTTTAAAGTCTCATACCTTGGTGGAACTCGTGAAGACATTCTCAAAATCGAAGAGATGATCATTGAGTTTGTCAAAGAAAATTCAGATGAAGAAGAAGAAGATTATGATTATGATGATTATGATGATTTTGATGCTGATGATGACAAAGATGCTGATGATGACAAAGATGCTGATTCTGATGCTGATGCTGACAAAGATGATGATGTTGATCATGCCGCAGGCGGATGGTAATCATCTACACTATTCAAAATTCAAAAATAAAAAATTCAAAATTCAAAAATAAAAAATTCAAAATTCAAAATAAAAAAATAAAAAAATAAAAAAATAAAAAAATAATTTAATAATTATTTTTTATTTACAAATAATAATTATTTACAAGTAATAGTTGTTGATATTGTAAATAGTTTTTTCATCATGATGTGAGAATAATTGTTCTTTACTATTTATATTACTTAATTGAGTAGATATTCTTACAGTATCTTCATTTACTTTTTTAGTAGTAGAACACATAATTCTGCCGAAATTATCAATACCATCATAATTATAAGGATAGCATATATCAGTGTAATCACTATTATCATAATTTGTATTACAATGATCGCATTTTTTTACACATATACCATTTTCTAATTTGTATTCATCCGGACATACTTTAATATATTGTTCTCCCGGACCATTATCACTGTTAAAATCACCTGGAACAAATCCTTCAATAACTTTATTGTCTTCTGATAATTTAAAATCATCCATTTTTTTTTGAAATGGTATTTTTTTAGGTGGTAAAAAATTTGGAAAATTTGGTTTTGAATCTTTGAATTCTACTTTATTTGTTTGCAAACCATTTGGATTCCAGTAAGTATCAAATTTTACACCATTATCATTATTTAAATCTAGTATATACTTTTTATTATCACTTGATAAATAATTTATTAAATCATGTTGAACATTATTTATATGAGATTTAGAATTTATAGCATCCGTTTTATTATGTTTTAAATTTTCTAATGGAAAATTATCACCATATTTATAATCTATATTTTCTACACTTTTACCATGACAAAAATCACTTGGATTCAAATCTTTTTTAGGTGAAGTATAATTAGGATCATTGATACATGTTTTTAACATTGATATGGCATTGTCTCGTTCTGGATTAATATAATTACATGTTTCTTGATAATTTATATTTTGTGTATAACTCATCTTTATAATATAATTATATATAAAAAACTAAAATTAATTTATACATTTTTTACCTCTACATTTAAGTGGTTTAGATATAGTATCTCCATTAAATTTCTGCCATTCTTCAATACTGTAATTATTCCCCATTGAAAGATTACATCTACTACATATTGGTTTTAAATTATCTATTGTTAATTTCCCACCTTTACTTTCAGGAATATCATGTCCAACTTGAAAATCAAATACATTTATGATATTACTACACCATTTTATATGACAACTATTTTCATATATTTTTCCAAATGTTTGTAACCATACTTGTTCTCTTAATGCTTTTGGTATATTTGCTTTACGATATTTTTTTATTTTTGTTATTTTTGTTATATGTCTCATTTATATTATATTTACATTAATTTTTAAGTTTTAAAATTTGATTTTTAATTTACATAAAAAAACAATTATCAGATAGTTATGGAAAACATTTATTATAGTAGTAATATTGAATATTTGTTTGTTAAAAAAATTCAACAAATGTTAGATTTACAATATGAACCAATGAAAAAAGAAATTGTTGATATTATATTATCAGAACTAGATAAGATACTTAAAAATAAAGAATATATAATAAATATCGAGGATGAGTAAAAAAGCAGCAATTGGAATTGATTTAGGGACTACATACAGTTGTGTTGGATGGTGGAAAGAGAATCGTTGTGAAATTATTGCAAATGATCAAGGAAATAGAACTACTCCATCATTTGTAGCATTTACAGAAAGCGAACGTTTAATTGGAGATGGTGCTAAAAATCAATCTAGTATGAATCCAGAAAATACAGTATATGATGCGAAACGTTTAATTGGTCGTAAATTTGATGACCCAGTATTACAAAATGAAATTAATGGATTTCCATTTGATGTAATTGAAGATAATGGTAAACCAAAAATTAAAATAGAATATATGGGTGAATCTAAAACATATCACCCTGAAGAAATTTCATCAATGATATTAGTTAAAATGAAAGAAATTGCCGAATCTTATATTGGTTATGATGTAGTTGATGCTGTTATTACAGTTCCCGCATATTTCAATGATTCACAACGTCAAGCAACTAAAGATGCTGGACAAATTGCTGGATTAAATGTTCTTAGAGTTATTAATGAACCGACTGCTGCAGCAATTGCTTATGGATTAGATAAAAAAGGTGATGAAATCAATGTTTTAATTTTTGATTTAGGTGGAGGAACATTTGATGTAAGTTTATTATCAATTGAGGATGGTATTTTCGAAGTTAAAGCAACTGCGGGTGATACACATCTTGGTGGCGAAGATTTTGATAATTTACTAGTAAATCATTTTAAAGGTGAATTTAAACGTAAAAATAATCTTGATATAAGTGAAAATAAAAAAAGTATGAGACGTTTAAAAACTGCTTGTGAACGTGCTAAACGCACATTATCAAGTGGTTCAAGCGCATCAATTGAATTAGATTCATTATATGAAGGAATTGATTTTTTTACTAGTATTACACGTGCCAAGTTTGAAGCAATATGTATGAATTTATTTCAAAAATGTATTGATCCAGTTCAAAAAGTATTAAGTGATGCTAAAATGAGTAAAAGTGAAGTAAATGATATTGTATTAGTTGGTGGTAGTACAAGAATTCCAAAAGTTCAAAGTTTATTAAGTGATTTCTTTAATGGAAAAGAATTATGTCAAAGTATTAATCCAGATGAAGCAGTAGCATATGGAGCATCAGTTCAAGCAGCAATTCTTGGAAAAACTATAGATGAAGATGATAAGGCAAATGATTTACTATTACTTGATGTTGCACCATTATCTCTTGGTATTGAAACTGCTGGTGGAGTAATGACAAAATTAATTGAACGTAATACAACAATTCCAACAAATAAGTCTCAAACATTTTCAACATATGAAGATAATCAACCAGGTGTATTAATTCAAGTATATGAAGGTGAAAGAACAATGACAAAGGATAATAATATGCTTGGAACATTTAAACTAGAGGGTATTCCTCCAGCACCAAGAGGTATTCCACAAATTGAAGTAAGTTTTGATTTAGATGCGAATGGTATTATGAAAGTTGAAGCAAAAGAAAAAGGCAGTGGAAAGAGTGAAAATATTACAATTGAAAATGATAAAGGACGTTTATCTGCTGAAGATATTGAACGCATGGTAGAAGAAGCAGAAAAATTTAAGGAAGATGATTTGAAATTAAAAGAAAAGATTGATGCAAAAAATGAATTTGAGGGATTATTATTTCAAACAAAAACAGCAGTAGAAAATGATAAAATAAAAGAAAAATGTAGTGAAGATGATATTAAAAGTGTTAAATCTACTATTGAGGAATATGAAACATGGTATAATAATGATACTGAATATACTGTAGAAGAATATAATAGTAAACGCGATGAATTTAATACTAAAGTTCAACCAGTAATGTCAAAACTACATGAAGATATGCCAGATATGAGTAATATGCCAGATATGAGTAATATGCCAGATATGAGTAATATGCCAGATATGAGTAATATGCCAGAAAAAAATGATCCAACAATTGATGAAATTGATTAATTACTAAATTAAAATATTTTCTTTTAATATATGTCTGATATTAATACATCTAATACTAATTATAATTATATAAATTATATTTCAGATTCATTATTTAATTCATTCCTATTATCATTTATATTATTAGTATTTATAATCTGTATAATTATGTTAACAATAAATTATAATAATGAGAATCAAAATAGTAGTTTATTAATTGGTATTACAATTATTGATATATTCGCAATAATTATATTTTTTATTTTCACAATAAATGATTTTAAAAATATAGAAGAGAATATAGAAACACAAGAAGAAGAAGAAATTAAAGAAGAAAATGAAGAATTATTAGAAGAAAATTCTATATGTAATGTAAATCCCAATTTATGTATGCATGGTGGTAGCTGTCAAAGTTTTGGACCAGATAAGCAACAATATAGATGTAATTGTACTGCTGGATGGAAAGGTAATAATTGTAATACACCAGATAATATAACTATTAAAGATAATGATATTGATGAAAGATGTAGTGATAAAACTACTGGTGAAAAAAAACCAAACTTAGAATGGTGTAATGCTAATTTTGATGACAGAGGAGGTGAATGTGTAGATAAACTAGAATATCAAATTAAATGCCCTGTTAATCGCGATGGTTCTCCGAATTATAAATATAATAAATATGGATGTGATGTTGATAATGATGAAGTTTGGTGTACGGAAACATCTGCAGATAGAATTGGTAAATGTGTTATAAGATCTACCATTGACGCTGGTGAACCTTGTGCGGGCGAAACAATCAGCCAGGATTGTTTAGGTAATCCAGATTTAATATGGGATAATGGTAAACAAACTTGTGTTCCTAATTGTGGTAGAAGAAAAGTATATAATGCTTATGAAAATAAATGTGTATCTTATGATTGTCATAAAAATAATACAAAAGAAAATTGTAGTAGTAGTATAAGTTATTGTATATGGGATAACGGTAATAAAAAATGTAAAATAGATAAATCACGTAAACAATGTCAATCTATGCATAAAAATAAATGTAATAATCAAGAAAATTGTGAATATGATTATAAAATGTGTTATGATAGAAATCCAAACGATTGTAAATATATTACAAATAAGGAATATTGTATAAAACATCCTCATTGTATTTTTAATAATGCATCTGGTTGTAAAATTTGTAATGATACTGAAAAAAATTGTATAAAAAATATAGATACTTCATCATCACCACCAGCAGACCCAGACCCGGCCGCACGAACACCAACAACACCAACTCCTACATCAACTCCTACACCAACACCAACACCAACACCTACACCAACTCCTACACCAACACCAACACCTACAATTGCTGAAAAGTTTAAAGTTAGTGACAGAATTAAAAATACTTTTGTCGTAAGTAGTGATGGATTTGTTGTGAGCGGTTATTCGGATTTTTAATTTATTTCTTTAATATATAATGTTCAAGATTATAAGTTGTGCTATAGCATTTATATTATTATTATCGAGCATATTAATGCATTTTTTTATAGATAAAAAAGATGACTTTTTATTAACATTAAATGATGATCAAAAACAAAAGTATAAAAGCATCATTTTAGAAAGATTTCGTATTTATATTTTTGGCATGATATTAGGTTTATTATTAGGTTTCAGTTATATTTATATTTATAGTGAGGATAAATTTAAAGTTTGTAAATTTGTTGCAATTGTATTAGTCACTAAATTAACATTTTATTATTTTTATCCTAAAAGTGATTTTATGTTATATCATTTGACAGAACGGGAGCAAGTCAGTGCATGGACGGATCTTTATCGTAATTATAAGAATGCCTGGAGAAACAGTTTAATATTAGCAATAATATCATATATATTATTTAGTTTAAGTTTCTAATACTTTAAAATATTTTAATATGTATTAGTATATTATGGAAAACAATAATGATACAGAATATGATAATATGGATCTAGAAAATCATCCATTAATAAGATTAATGATGAGAAGTATTCAAATGATTCCAACAAATGAAAATGATATTTTACAGTCTACATTTGATGAACAAAATATTAAATCTATACCAACGTGTAATAAGTTTATTGAAAATTTAAATGAAATGTATATTACTGAAGATGATGTAAAAAATGGTTTATCATGTAGTATATGTCAAGAAGAATTTAAATTGAATGATAAATGCATTGAATTACCATGTAAACCTCATAAACATTACTTTCATATTAAAAATGAAAATTGTGATGGTGTATTACCTTGGTTAAGTGAAAATAATACTTGTCCTATGTGTCGTTGTGAATTTCCTAAATCTGAAGAACAGACTGATGCAGGACAAACAGATGAACCAACAGGAGAACCGATAAATACAGAACAACCACCATTACCTAATATTGAAGAAATATTACTTCAAGCAATAAATCGTAGAAATAATGTTAATATTATTTCAAGTAATCCAAATGAAACAAATATGTTACCTAATTTACTTTTTCCTAATATTGCTGTAGATACTGTTAGAGATGGTTTTTCTGATAGAGAAGTTGATGAAGCAATACGAAGATCATTAGAAACTTAAGTTTAATACTATTTGTTTTTATATAACATTATACTAAATGAATATTCAAAATATTAGTAATTTGCCAGATTTTATTGACAAGTTTATTAAATTTAATCATGATAAATTAGTAGAAATTTATGATGAAAGTATAAAAATACATAATACAGGTTTATTGTATTTTCAATGTGATAAAATAAAAAACAATGTTGATGTCATATTTTTACATGTAGAAAAAATTATTGAAATGATGGGTAAAGAAAGCTGGGAAATATTGAAAACGGATGCAGGTGATAAAAAAATATTTTTAATTAAAGAAAGTGATAGTATGTATATATTGAAAATTTAGTTTATTTTTATCATTATTGCTGTTTAATGCAATTTATTCAGGACCTTCTAATAATTCTTCATCTACTTCTCCTACTACTTCTGCTTCTTCTAGTAATGCTCCTTCTATACCATATACTGAGGCTCCTTCATTAGCCTCTACTACACTTGTCATTTGGACTTGTTCTTCTTGTTGTTCTGTTAATTCAACTGTTGGGTCTCTATGATTTTCTAATTCATCGATTTGTCTTTGGCTTAATTGTTCTGCAAGCTCATCTGATATAATTGTAGGTGGTCTATCTAAATTTACTGGATCGGCATCTAGATCCCGGGTCAGCCGGGCATTTATATCGACAAGTTGATCACGAGTTAATCTTCTTGCAATATTAGATTTTTCTGGACTTTCTGACGTTGCCCAACACATAAAACAACCGAAAACAAATGTTTTAGATAATAACTTGCAATTGGTTTTATCTTCATCTTTTCCACTTTTAAAATATTGAGTACAAGTAACTCCAGCACCAATTGCTAATATAATAGTGCCGAATACTGGACCAGGGTGCAGCACCGGTTGACCACCTACTGTAAAACCATCACTATCATTTTCATGTGTATATAAATTCATATTATTTTGCTTAGACCAATTTACATAATTCATACATCTATTATATTTTTCAAGATCGCTACCACTTATAATTTCATAAGTTTTTTTTCCTGTTTTCCTATGTATCATTTCTAATTTTTGTAAAATAGGAACATATATTGGTGGAATCTCATTATTTTCATCAGTAAAAACTGTAAATATACTATTTCCAGCACTTATATCTGGAAAATTATTTTGACAAATATTATAGTTATTTAATATTATTTCTTGTTGTGATGTCATATTAGTACTACTACTAGAATCTGCTAATGATAAAAGACAAGATCCACTTAAACTATTTAATCCATATAAACTATTAGTTCCATTACAGCACCTATTATCTACATTATCTTCAGGACATATAACACCTAATATATTAAAATAATCATTACATTCTACTTCTGTTTGTGGTAAAGGAAGACGTCCTTGTGCTGCTGGTGGTGGTGGAGGTGGAGGTGGAGGTGGAGGTGGAGGTGGTGGTGAAGGTGGAGGTGGTGGCGATGGTTTTATAAAAGAAGGAAGACCAAATCCACCTCCACCACCACCAAATCCGGTATGTACATTAATTTGCCCTCCAACTTTAAAACCATCGTTACAAATTCTTTGACAAGTATTATTTTTTTTAAATAATATTAATAGTAATAATATCGCAATCATAAACATTAAAACATGTTCAACACTAAAATCAAAGTCAAGCATTATATTATATATATATATTTTTTTTTTGTATTAATTAATTTTATATATATATATTTTTTTTTTTTTTTATTTAATTTTTTAATTTATATATTTTTTTTTTTTTTTTTTTTTTATTATATTTTTTTATTTTATCACAGGCTATTTCTACTATTTTAAGGTTACAATGAGTGGGTAACAGTATTGTACACTAAATTTTCAACAAAAAATTCAAGCATGACCATTTGAAATGCCAAAGAATTGTTGAAGATGCACTTTTGTTGTGACTGAAAATGTTAAAAATCAGACTTTAAAAGCTTAATCGTAAAAAAATTCTGAATAAATTAATATTTAATAATTATAGGCGTTTTTAGGAGTGGCTAAAAGGGGTTTTGGGGTTTTGGGG
>ENA-OQVM01002405-OQVM01002405.1-marine-metagenome-genome-assembly--contig:-NODE-2405-length-21879-cov-4.772911_pt1 | contig 21879 bp, 31 predicted proteins | sample MGYA00237776_ERZ505498 | MGnify/ENA primary metagenome ERZ505498 (study PRJEB26159, sample SAMN06265151) | marine metagenome | isolation source: Helgoland LTER site | place: Germany:Helgoland, sampling... | reverse complement strand
AGTTAAGTAAAAATTCAGGTAGGCAAACTTACAATAGCACCTATCTCCTATTGTTCCCTGAGATGTTGATGTAGTTTTTTCCAGCCCACCTTGGGCTGGTTTTTTTTGCCTATAATTACTGCTACTCAAGTTAATGCCAGCTTCCCTATACTCACCCTAGTACCAATGATGTGCGCATGTTAGAGTTAACAAAGCGATTAATTAATTTTTTAACTAGGCATATCAATGCGTTTTTATTTTTTACTATTTATTGTTTTTATATTTGTTCCACTAACTAAAGTAGATTGCAAACCGCTCATACCAGATTCAAAATTTGCTTTAGTTATTTTTTGATTTAACGGTGTTCCGCCTACATTAGTTACAATAGGTATTAAATCAGTATCACCACTAAATGATGTTGCTTCTGTTAAATCTGTTATTTTTTTATTCGCCATTATTCTAAAATTAGGTAATCGTTATTTTCTGTAAAAATATATCCGCCGGATTCTAAAATGATAAATTCATCAACTAATGCCGGCGACGATATTATCGGTTTATTTTGTACTTGTAACCCTAAACCAATCATTTTTTTATCTTAAATAACAAATAATTTTTCCACTTACAACCGTAATGTCATCAAAATTTCCATACAATATTAATCCGCTTGCTAAAACTAATGATGTTATTGATGAATCTCCGCCGCTTGCATTATTTGAACAACTAATTGTTGAGTCTTCTAATGATTGAATAGCTGCGAAATTTTCTCCTATTGTTGATGTTTCAGACGCTGAAATAATTCGTAAACCATAGTCACCGAATGATAATCGTTGATACTCATTTGAAAAATTTAAATTTACTCCCATGTTTTATGGTATATTTCACAAATATACAAAATTTAAAAATCATTTTTAACGCATTATTTTTTCCAGGATTTCACGATTTTTTCCGCCGAACGCGCACCAAAATAACCGCCGTAAACTAATAGCAAAAGACTTGACAATAAATCAATCCATTCGGACGCAATATTGAAACCACCAATTGACGAATCTAAAATAATATAAATAAACAACGTCAACGTTAAAAAAGCCAATACCAATGGCCTAATATTTTTTGTCAAAAATGAATCCGTCGCATTGTCCGACGTCCAACGTTTTGTCACTTCTTGCATTTCTATAACGTCAAATTCTAATTCCGCCAACAACATTTGTTTGTCAACTTCTGACAATTGGCCGTCGTTTTTTATTTTGTCGCTTAATAAATTTAAACTTCCAATTCCGGTAATATTTCCGGCAATGTCTAATAATTCCGGCGCAACTTTTTTTCCGTTTGCAACCAACCAACGCAACGCATCGCCAACGCGCGACGTTCCGTTTTTATCTTTATATGATTGCTTTGCCATTATTTATTTTTTAGTGTAATCCCAACGCGATTTTTGATCGCGAATGTCAACATGGGTGAACGTGTTATATTTTCCTATTCCGCCAAAATCCAATTGTCCCAATTCAACCATTTCGCAAACTAATTTATGAACTTCGTTCGCGCTCATTCCGTCAATTACAATGTCCGCCGCTTTGCCCAATTTATGTTGGCTATATTTAGCGCCTTTAATGATGTTATCGTTATAACTTGGACATCTATATCCGGAATTTATTTTGATTGGCTTTCCGACTTTGTCACGCAAAATTTGCAATTGGTCCGCCAACTTAATCATGTTGTTTTTTATGTCGGCGCTAATCTTACATTTACAATCTTTTAAATTGCCTTTGCATTCAAATTCGGAAACCGAAAAATTTTTAGTCATCTTTTTTTTTGTTTAAAAAATACCAACGTTGCGCGGTGTAACCTATTGAAACGGCCAATAATAATATTTTTAAAATTTCGTCAATTGCAGTAAATGAAATAAAAAACGAAAACGTGTTTAATATGTATAATTTCAAATCATTCATTTTTAAAAACTTAATATTGTGATTAAAATATCTTCAACAACCATTGACGCGCCGGATTTGTCGGCTTTGACTTGTATTTTGCAACCGCCGGTTAATTCGCTTGTTTGTGTGAATATTTGCGTCGTTCGAGAATAACGAACTTGATCGCCATTTGACGCAATGTTGTCGTGTGAAAATTCAATTGATTTTCCGGTGTCCGGAAAAAATAAACGCGCGTCAATTCTAGTATTTGCAGCGCCGGCCGTAACGTCAAAATCGTTTCTAACTAAAATTATTTTATTTGCTCCAACCTTTGACGTGTCAATTTTGTTTGCTGCTGAATCCCATAAATCGCCAACAACATAAGACGGCAAATTCGAATACGTATTGGAACCGGCTTTGTCGTTTGTTAAATCGGTCCATGTGTCCGCCGTCAAATTTATTGGCGTCACGCTTGTTGCGGTGTCAACATAATAAGCGAATCCGCCTAATATATCGTAAATGTCATTTACGGACGTTTTTATTTCGTTTAAATCTGCGGCCGTTACTTTATTAATTGCCGGCAATACTGACGTTTGATTGTCTGTTTTATTTGTGTAGGTAATTTTTGCCATTGGTTATTTTTTATGATTGTAATTCGTTTTGCAATTCGCTTTGTAAACCGCCAACCGAATCGATTTGTTCAATTTTATTTGACAATTCAATAATGGCGCGAAAATATGTAAAGTCTTTTAAATCGTCTTGTAAATATTTAACGCCTTCGTTTACGCTTGTATAAACATTAAAACCGTTTGCGGTCAAATCAATATAATTGGCCGAACGTGTGCGTAATTGCTCCAGGCATTGCGAAACCATTAAATTTGAATCCAATTCGCCGCCGTCATCACTTGCAAACCTTGTGACGCATTCAACGCGCGTTATTGTTTCCAAATTGAACGACGTTTGGTTTTGGTCCGTTTCGTCATTTGATACGGAATAAACGCGAATAAATGGATAACTCGCATTTGTTGGAACGCGTCCATAAATCGGAACGTTTGATCCGTCAATTGTAACGTTGCCGTTTAATTTTGCAATGATTGCTTTGCGTACAAAATGAATCGCTTCTAACATTATTTAATTGCTTTTTTTCTCCTAGTTATCGCTATTATTTCTGGTCGCATGACCCTTCATCAAGTCGAAAATACCACAACCGAATAGGCCAAATAAATCCCATTAAATACCCTTTTTATAAGGTTAATTAACCTCATAGATTGAATGCCATATTACTTGTGAATCATATATAAATATCCGATTTTTACCAAAAAAAAGATTGGAATCACTCTTGAAATCATTTCCCCACGGGTTTATTGAAAATGAGACTATTTATCGCAACGCTTGGGCTAAGCACCCCGCTAGAAAAATAGGTGTTGTTAAGGATATAGATTTTTCAATAGACTATTTTGAGTCAAATTTCGAAAAATTCAAAAGTCAAGTTGATCTGCTAGCGGAGAGGGTAAGTCAAACTAAAAATAAAGGAAGCTTTCTCAATAAAGCAAAACATCTAAAAGTATCCTTACCCGAATTAAAGGGTCTGGGTGATTTCCAAGCCTTAGATCATAAAATATTCCATCTCATCGAACTTATCAACAAAACCATCACGGTCCACAGAAATAAAAACGCACAAGACAAGGCCCAATTAATCCAGCAAATAAAAGAGGCCACTGATATCTTACATTGGCCAGAGGCTACCACTCAAATCTTATCTATTCAAAAAAAATGGTTCCACACAGGTCCTGCTGAAGCGTCAAACGAAGCCCACTTAAATGAAGAATTTAAAAATATATTAAATTCATTTTTCAATCAAAAAAAGGCTTTTTATGATGATAAAAATAATCTTATCGCTTTTTATGAAAGAAAATATGAAACACTCATTCAGGAAGCAAAGAAATTAGAAAGCTTAAGCGAAGATCAAAAATCACCGAAATTAGAAAGTTTAAAAATCGCATGGAAAGAAAATGGGGTTATAAAAAAAATCAAATATGATCAACTGAAGAAGGAATTTGACCATGCAAATAAGCCAATAAAGGTAGACCCTAGTCTTGACCAAGTTCTTCAATTGATCCAAAAGTTAAAAATTAAAAAAGAAATTAGTAAAAGCGAGCTGATCAAATACAGGCAACAATTGACTTCTTTTAATAAAAACTACTCCAAACATCCCAAGTTGAAGCTGCTACTCACAGAAGGCCATGAATGGCTCGATCTTTCCGAAGAGCTCCTTTTTATTGAAGGGCTCTGCTTAAAGAGACATATAAAATTTCATGAAAAGCCCATCAAGGAACAGCTGGTGATAAAGTTTCAAATCATTAATAAATTACTCAAAAGGGATCAATCTGAATTGAAAACTTTGGAAGACAATTCCATCATTTTCAAAAGTCAAAACTCCGCTTTCTCTGAAATAGTAGCAAAAAAATTAAAGTTTCAAAAAAGGAAAATAGAGGTAAAAAAGAAGTTATTATCAAAATATGATTTTTAAAGATTTTGATAATACAAAAATTCTCCTTTTTTTAACGAATTTTTTTTTAAATAAAGATAATATAAGTTTGATAAATTCTTTTTAGTTATACTTTTGCGCGAATATTAAATATTACTAATATGTATTGGACATTAGAATTGGCTTCATATCTTGAAGATGCACCCTGGCCAGCTACCAAAGATGAGCTGATCGACTTTTCGATTCGTTCTGGAACCCCTTTAGAAGTTGTAGAAAATCTACAGGAATTAGAAGACGATGGAAATCCCTATGAAAATATAGATGAGATTTGGCCAGATTATCCAACCAAAGAGGACTTTTTCTTCAATGAAGATGAATACTAAGCAGAATCTTTTGATAAAAAGAGTCGAGCTAAATCAAGATCCTCGTCTGTGGTAATCTTGATATTTTGATAAGACCCTTCGATCAAATGAACCTCATGGCCCTCAGAAGCTACTACTGAAGCATCGTCTGTGAAATGGACATCACTAGCCGTTTCATAGGATTTTTTCAATAGATCGATATCAAAAGTTTGAGGTGTTTGAATCAGATAATAATTTGATCTGTCTCTAGATACCGTGTTCCCACCTGATTTTTCTCTGATAGAATCCTTTAGCGCAACCGTAGCAACGGCTGATTTGTGGACGGCTGCGGCCTCATAACCGGCATTGATTAAATGAGAACTTACGCAAGGTCGCGCCGCATCATGAATAGCCACAATACCTGGACCATCCACCCATTTCAATCCATTCCTCACTGAATGAAAACGAGTCTCCCCACCCTCAACTATTTGAATGGCATGTTTAGATAGCCATTGTTTTTTGATGATTGCCCATCGTTCGAAGTGATTTTTAGCCATAACCAGAATCACCACATCAACATCAGCCCTAAAAAATGATTCTAAGGTATAAACCAATACGGGTTTCCCTGATATTTCAATGAACTGTTTGGGCACCTCATTGTACATGCGCGTACCCTGTCCTCCTGCTACTACAACTGCAAAACGACGGCCTACCGTCATATCATATAATCAACATGGCATCGCCATAGGTGAAAAATCGATATTTTTCCTTGATCGCCAACTGGTAAGCTTCCATGATCAAATCATATCCTCCGAAAGCTGAGGCCATCATGAGCAAGGTAGATTCAGGCAAATGGAAATTGGTAACCAACGCATTACATATTTTAAAATCATAAGGTGGGAAGATAAATTTATCTGTCCAGCCCGTACTTTCTTTCAACCGTCCACCTGCCGAAACAGAAGACTCTATGGATCGCATGACGGTGGTACCAATCGCACAAACTCTTTTCTTAGCATCCAATGCCTGATTGACCCGCTGTGCTGTTTTATCCAACACTTCGTAATTTTCACTGTCCATTTTATGCTTGGTCAGGTCTTCTACATCTACAGGCCTGAAGGTACCTAGACCTACATGTAATGTGATGGTTTCGATATCTACACCCACAATCTCGAGTTTTTTAAGCAACTGCTTCGTAAAATGCAAACCAGCAGTCGGTGCCGCCACAGCACCTATTTTATCGGCGTAAATGGTTTGAAAACGCTCTTTATCTGAAGCCTCTGCTATCCTATTCAGCATCTTAGGGAGTGGTGTTTCTCCCAAATTATCAATCAATTTATAGAAGTCATGCTGTTCGCCATCAAATAGAAATCTAATCGTTCTACCTCTCGATGTGGTGTTGTCAATGACTTCGGCCACCAACTCGCCATCACCAAAATACAACTTATTTCCTACTCTTATTTTTCTTGCGGGATCTACCAACACATCCCATAAATGCATTTCCTTATTGAGCTCTCTGAGTAAAAAAACTTCAATTTTAGCACCCGTCTTTTCCTTATTTCCGTATAACCTAGCAGGAAACACTTTGGTATCATTAAGTACCATGACGTCGTCTTCACTAAAATAACTGACGAGGTCTTTAAACGTCTTATGCTCAAACTTTCCTGTATCCTTGTGAATCACCATCAAACGCGATTCATCCCTATTTTCCATAGGATGTGAGGCAATGATGCTTGATGGAATATCGAATTTGAATGCTGATAGCTTCATGAAAAAAAATTATAGGATGACAAAAATTTATGCAATACGTGCGCAAAATTAAACAAATGTTTTTTATAAAATTTAAATTTTTCGTTTCCTGCCAATTATCTTACCCCTTGATATGAAAATAGTCATAAAACTTATTCTTGAAAGCTTTCGATTTGCATGGAATGCATTGAAGATGAATATGCTGCGAACCGTACTATCATTATTGGGGGTAACCATTGGGATTTTTGCTATTATTTCTGTCTTCACGCTCGTTGATTCCCTAGAGCGCAGTCTCAAGGAAAGTTTTAATTTTTTAGGTGCCAATACCATACTTGTACAAAAGTGGCCCTGGGGATTGGGTGGAGATGGAGAAGCTTACCCTTGGTGGAAGTATTTAAAACGTCCGCATCCCACATGGGAAGAATACGAGTTTTTAGCAGAAAATGTTCAGAATGCAGCAAGTTTGTGCATCATGGCCAATAAGGAAGATATTGTGATTAAATTCGAAAATAACAGCAGCAATCAGGGAACCCTCATGGGCGTTTCTAATTCCTACAAAGACGTTTACGAAGTAGCTATCGAAGAAGGTCGGTATTTTACTTCACAGGAATCTATGGGGGGCAGATCGGTAGCCATCGTAGGTCATAGAATTGCTGAAGATTTATTCGCAGAACTCAACCCCATCGGCAAAAGTTTAAAAATTAAAGGAATCTCTTATTATGTCATTGGAAAATTAAAAGAAGAGGGAGAAGGATTTCTTGAAATGCAGTCCAAAGATGACCAGATCATGATTCCTTATCATTCCTTCACCAAGCTTTATTATATAGGTAAGGGCAAAGGCGGATTGGAACCCAACATAACTTTAAAAGGCTATGACTCAGATTTAGGTCTTATTGAGCTTGAATCTGAAGTAAAAGGTCTGATGAGGTCTAAAAGAGGATTAAAACCCAGAGAGGAAGAAAATTTTGCCATCAACCATCCCGATGCAATTGCTAATTTTATAGGTGCAACTTTTGATATCATAGGCATTGCGGGTTGGGTCATTGGCTCATTTTCCATTCTTGTAGGGGGTTTTGGAATCGCAAATATTATGTTTGTTTCTGTTCGGGAACGTACCAACATCATAGGCATCCAAAAATCACTCGGAGCCAAAAATTATTTCATCTTATTTCAATTTTTATTTGAATCCGTATTTCTTTCGTTGATCGGCGGAGCGCTCGGTATCTTTCTTGTTTATTTGTTGAGCTTTGCCAATTTGGGGACCTTAGAACTTAGGCTCAGCCTAAATAATGTGTTCCTTGGATTAGGCGTCTCCGTGGTCATCGGTGTCGTATCTGGAATTGTTCCGGCGGCCCTAGCCGCAAGAATGGATCCAGTAATGGCTATTAGAACGCAATAAATTTTGCTGCAATTGATCCCAAAACTAAGTGTAGATTAAAGATTAAGTGTGATATCAACCATGAATCTTTTCCTTTATCAAACGCTCCAGATCATCCATAAGCTCTACATTATCCTCAAGAAGTATCTTAACTGCATCTCTGCCTTGTCCCAGCTTATTCCCATCATAGGAAAACCATGAGCCCGATTTCTGAATAATTTCTAATTCAACACCTAAATCCAAAATTTCTCCAGATTTACTGATCCCCTTACCGTACATGATATCAAATTCTACGACTTTAAACGGTGGGGCAACTTTATTTTTAACCACCTTCACCTTGGTTCGGTTCCCCAATATATTATCAGCACTTTCTTTAATTTGACCTATTCGACGAATGTCTAACCTTACCGATGCATAAAATTTAAGTGCATTTCCTCCGGTGGTCGTCTCTGGATTACCAAACATGATACCTATTTTCTCCCGAAGCTGATTAATGAAAATACATGCACAACCAGATTTACTGATGGCTCCCGTTAATTTTCTTAATGCCTGAGACATCAATCTCGCTTGCAGTCCCATTTTACTATCTCCCATCTCTCCTTCAAGCTCAGCCCTTGGCACCAAGGCCGCCACGGAATCGATCACAATAATATCAATGGCACCAGACCTGATAAGATGTTCGGTAATTTCTAATGCCTGCTCTCCATTGTCTGGCTGGGATATGAGTAAATTTTCAGTGTCAATCCCTAATTTTTCAGCATAACTCTTATCGAAGGCATGCTCAGCATCAATAAAAGCGGCCAAGCCCCCTTGCTTTTGTGCCTCTGCAATACAATGCATGGCTAAGGTAGTTTTTCCAGAGGACTCAGGACCATAGACTTCTATCACTCGACCCTTTGGAATACCACCAACTCCCAAGGCAAGATCTAATCCAATGGAACCTGTCGAAATGACGGGTACGTCCATCACTTTTTCATCGCTTAATTTCATGATGGCCCCTTTACCGTAGGTTTTTTCTAGCTTATCAATAGTCAGCTGAAGTGCCTTGTGTTTTTGTTCTTTTTCTTTTTCTTGCATTATCTTCTAAAGTTATTGTTTTACTAAAAATATTAGCTAAAATAGAGAATTATTAGCAAATTCAATACGTTTAGCTAAATATTTTAGTTTTTTTTTGTTTCCCTAATACTATAATGAGCTTTTTGATCTTTATATTCTGGGCTATAAAAGTAGTCCCTTCCATGTGTAGAATTAAAGTTACTTCTCAAGTATTTTGCCTGAATAATTAATATTTCAATATACTTGACCTTATTTTTGTTGAGCTACTGCTCATTTTCAAATATTAAGAAGGTAACGCTGACTGAGTAAAATTCGACGGGAGCACTGGGTATTCCGATAATCGCTCATGCTTTAAGCGATCGAAAATAAATCTTTATAGCCCCCATTTTTTTGATTTTGCCTATATTGGGTTACTCATCATAAGTTAAAAACATCCCCTTTGAATGAGATTAATTACGGAAGATGGATTTGAATTGAGTGTTTTATTATTTCGAAAGCCTATGGCAGGATCTATCATTCATTCACAGCAAATACGTCACTCTATCTTGATCGAACGCCAGCTGAATCAGCTTAAAAAGTATCTATAGTTAACCTGATGAAAATCGAAAAAAAAATCTTAATTATACCCCTATTATTCATCCTTTTCTCAGGGTTTTTATATTATCAAGACGTCATCCTTTATGGTGCTCTCCAAGCCAAAGGACAAATCTTAATTCTTTTAACAGCGCGGCCCATTGCTACCTATCTAGACGATGCTGATTATCCTGATTCGCTAAAACTACGCATACAGCAAATACAGCAAATCAAGGCGTACAGCGAGAAAATTGGATTGAAGCCAACAAACAATTATACGTCCCTTTATGACCAAAAAAATAAAGCTTCTCTATGGAATTTATCCGCATGCCACCCTTACAAATTTGAAAATAAAATCTGGTCTTTCCCTTTTTTAGGAAGTTTTGGATACAAAGGTTTTTTCGACCTCAGCCAAGCCCAAATAGAACGTGAATATCTTGAAAAAGAGGGGTATGATACCCGAATTAGAAGTGTCAATGCTTGGTCAACGCTGGGTTGGTTTAAGGACCCTATCTTGTCTAATATGCTGAACAACACAGAAGCCCAAATAGCAGAAACCTTGTTTCATGAATTGACGCATAATACTCTATTTTTAAAAAATCAATTACAATTCAATGAAAATTTAGCTTCCTTTTTCGGTAAAAAAGCAAGCATAGATTACCTCAATTTCTTTTATGGCCCAGATGCAGAGCAAATGACTGATTATTTATCCGACCTTGAAGATTCAGAAAAATTCAGGCAACACCTATTAAGAGGTAAACAAAGTTTAGAGGTTTTATACCAAAGTTTTGGTGATGCGGATGACCTCAATTTTAAAGCAGCTAAAAAAAACAAAACCATCCGTATCATTGTAAATCATCTGGATACCATTCAGTTCCGTAATATTAATTATTATAGCATCTTCAATAAATCATTACCCAATAACACTTATTTCATGTCCTACACGCGTTATTACGCTGAGGAGCACAAGCTTGATTCTATATTTAACTATTATGAGAAAGATTTAAAAAAATTTATAAACCATTTTAAATAGAGTTTGAATATTAATAAATTGTGAAGCATTTCATGTTAATTTGATTTTCAAATAACATTACCCTTGTGATTTTGATTTAGACTTGCATCTATATTATGTTCTTTGCGCTTTTAAAGACTCGTTTAAATTATTCAAATGAACTCAAATACGTATAAAATATTGGTCGTAGATGATGATCCTGATATTGTCGAATTACTAAAATACAATCTGTCTTCTGAGGGCTATAAAGTCAAAAGTGCATCCAACGGTAGTCAAGCCGTGTCTTTAGCTAGGGAGTTTATTCCTGATTTGACTATTTTAGACATCATGATGCCCAATATGGATGGTGTCGAAACTTGTCGCCAAATCCGTTCCATTCCTGAATTAGCAAATAAGTTTATTATCTTTCTTACCGCAAGGTCTGAAGAATACTCAGAGATCGCAGCGTTCGAAATGGGAGCCGATGATTACATTACTAAACCCATCAAACCCCGCGCGCTGATCAGTAGAATTAACGCCTTGTTCAGAAGAGAGGTCAAAAAGGACTCGGGGAGCTCTAAAATTAGTATTGGGAATTTAGAAATTGACCGTGTTTCTTACACCGTCAAACTCGACAACAAAAAGATAATCTTACCAAAGAAAGAGTTTGAATTACTGTTTTTTTTAGCACAAAATCCTGATCAAGTTTTTGGCAGAGATGATTTATTAAAAAACATTTGGGGATCAGATGTGTACGTTTTAGCCCGCACAGTTGATGTCCATATTAGAAAGGTTAGAGAAAAAATTGGTGATGGTTTCATCATAACTATTAAAGGTGTTGGCTATAAGTTTGTTGGGGATCAACTTTCAATATGACACTCAATTCAAAGGGTCTTGCACTTATCCTCGCATTGATAATAGCCGTTATTACCACCACTGCCCTTTATTTAACCCCCAACGTTCCTGATCGGGCTATTTTTTTAACTTTTATTTTATCCTTTATTTCCGGATTCAGTATCATTCGAGTCATGGCCGAGTTATTGTTTTTTAAAGAAATCAATAATATTTATAAAGCCCTAGAAAATGTCCAAGATCAAAAATTGACTTCAATTACTCAAACAAAAAAATCCTATTTTAACCCACTCAAAAGAATAAATCAAGAAATTTCGTCCTACGCCGATAGAAAACAAAGCGAAATTGATGAACTCAAGAAAATGGCAGCTTTCAGAAGAGAATTCATTGCTGATGTTTCTCATGAACTTAAAACCCCAATATTTTCAGCCCAAGGATTCGTCCATACACTCTTGGATGGAGCGATTGACAATGAAGCTGTAAGAGAAAATTTTCTAAAAAAAGCAGCAAAGAGCCTGGATCGACTTGATATCTTAGTTCAAGATTTAATGACCATTACTCAAATTGAAAAAGGGGAGATTAATATGCATTTTGAATCCTTTGATTTAGTTGAACTTAGTATTGAAGTAATGGATCAGCTTGAAAAAAAGGCCCATCAAAAACAAGTGAAAATACAATTACTCAATTCAAAGGACCACCCTGCCTATGTCAGTGCTGATTATCGCAGAATCTATCAAGTAATTCTTAATTTACTGGCCAACGCCATCGATTATGCCGGTACTGGAGCCGAAGTAGTCATCAAAATCACTACTTCAGCTAAAAAGGTTGTTTTTGAATTGGGTGATAATGGCATAGGGATTCCAGAAAAAGATCTCTCCCGAATTTTTGAGCGTTTTTATCGGGTAGATAAAAGTCGCTCTCAAGAAACCGGGGGATCAGGATTGGGTTTGTCCATAGTCAAGCATATCATTGAAAGTCATCAATCAAAAATTAATGTTGAAAGTAGTAGTAAAAAAGGGACAAAATTTTGGTTTCAACTCAAAGCAAGCGCTGCACCCAAATCAGAAACCATAATAGCTACCTCGACGACATGAAGAAAAAATTAACCTCTCATTCCCCATTCAAGGAAATCATTATTTTTGAAAATGCTGATTTCATCATTATTAATAAACCCCAGCATATTTCTACCTTAGAAGATAGAAGTTCCCCAATGAATATACTTAAATGGGCCCGGACCTATTTTAATGACGCGAAAGTCTGTCATAGATTAGATAAAACCACCTCAGGCATTTTGGTCATTGCAAAAAATGATGCTACATACAAGTATTTCTCTATGCTGCTAGAGCAAAGATCTGTTACTAAAATTTATCATGCCCTTGTCGAAGGCGACCAAAATATTGAAGAATTAGAGCTTAATAAACCTATTTATTCCTCCGCCAGTCGCTCAAAAGTTGATTTTCAAAAAGGAAAACCCTCCGTGACCTTGGTATCAACCATTGAACGATATAAAAAGCACTCCCTTTTGGCATGTATGCCCTTTACAGGCCGTATGCATCAAATAAGAGTTCACTTGGCAAATTACGGCCTCCCTATCATTGGAGATGAGCATTACGGCGGAAAAAATCTTTTCCTCTCCGAAATCAAAAAAAATTATAAAACTTCTAAAAATAAAGAGGAACAACCATTAATGGGTAGACTGGCTCTGCACGCTGCGGGCATTCAATTTGAGGATAGAGATGGGAAAATAATGAAACTAACGGCGCCTTATCCCAAAGATTTACAAGCTGCAATTCGACAACTTGAAAAAAACAAGCGTTAATAAAAGTAGGTATCTTGTTTTTCCAAAATATAAAATCTATTTTTGTGTCCCTTTTCAAGATAGAAAAAGGAGCAACAGTATAAAAAAAGTACTTGTAAATTGGAAACATTAAGTTATAAAACCATTGCATCAAACAAATCAACAGTCAATAAGGACTGGGTGATCATCGATGCAAGTCACAAAGTATTAGGAAGATTGGCCAGCGAAGTAAGTAAAATTATTAGGGGCAAACACAAACCTTCATTTTCTGCACATGTCGATTGTGGAGATAACGTCATTGTTATCAACGCAGACAAAATCCGACTCACCGGTAAAAAATGGACGGATAAATTGTATATACGTCATACAGGATATCCAGGGGGTCAACGAAAGCAAACTTCTAAAGAGCTCTACCAAAAATCGTCAACTCTTTTGATAGAAAGCGCGGTACGTGGTATGCTTCCCAGAAATCGATTAGGAAGGCAACTATTTAAAAATCTTTACGCTTATGTGGGCACTGAACACCCGCATGAGGCTCAAAAACCAAAAGAAGTCAAAATATAATTTGAATGGAAGTAATCAAAACAATTGGTAGACGAAAAACTGCCGTAGCTCGTGCCTACTTGTCGAGTGGAAAAGGAGAAATCAAAGTCAACAATCGTGATTTTAAGGAATATTTCCCATCAGAAGTACTTCAAATCATTGTTAAGCAGCCTTTAGTGACTACAGAGCAAAACGATAATTTTAATATCAGCATCAATGTTTTTGGTGGTGGACTTTCAGGTCAGGCTGAAGCCATTAGGCTCAGTATCGCTCGTGCTTTGGTTGAGTTAGATCAAGAAAGCAGACCTGCCTTAAAAGCAGAAGGATTTCTTACAAGAGACTCAAGAATGGTTGAACGTAAGAAATACGGACGTAGAAAGGCAAGAAGAGCATTTCAGTTTAGTAAACGATAAGTTTATAATTAAAAAATGGCAAAAATTACAACAAAAGAATTGTTGGATGCTGGCGTCCACTTTGGACACCTCACTCGTAAATGGGATCCTCAAATGGCTCCCTTCATATTTATGGAGAAGAACGGCATTCACATCATTGACCTTAACAAGTCACTTAAGCACCTTGAAGAGGCTGCTGCTGCACTACAAGGCGTCGTGCGGTCTGGACGTAAGGTAATGTTCGTAGCTACCAAAAAGCAAGCGAAAGAGGTCGTAGAAGAACAGGCTAAAAAATTAAAAATGCCCTATGTGACCGAAAGGTGGCTTGGAGGTATGTTAACTAACTTCGCTACGATCAGAAAGTCATTGAAAAAAATGACCTCAATAGATAAGTTGCTCAAAGAAGATGCGTATAACAACCTCGCCAAACGTGAAAAGCTCATGCTTTCTAGGGAGCGAGCTAAATTAGAACGTGTACTTGGTGGTATCGCTGATCTCAATAGATTGCCTGCTGCCCTTTTTGTAGTAGACATCAAACGTGAGCACATCGCCATTGCAGAAGCACAGAAACTAAATATCCCGGTCTTCGCCATGGTGGATACCAACTCCAATCCAAATGAAGTTGATTATCCCATCCCTGCAAATGATGATGCTTTCAAATCTATCTCCTTAATCACTGATTACATTAGTAATGCAATGGAAGAAGGACTTGGTGAAAGAAAGAAAGAAAAAGAAGATTCTAAGATTGCTGAAGAAGCCAAAAGGCAGAAAGCCGAAGAGGTTGTAGAAAAGAAGGACTAACCACTCAAATTCTTACAGCTTAACAAGAATTTAATCAAATATTAAAATTGAACATCAACACAAATGATGTTCAATTTTTGTTTAAAAGAATTTATAATTATCATAAATAATAATAAAATGGCAATTAGCGCTCAAGAAGTAAATAAGCTCAGGCAAATGACCGGTTCAGGTATGATGGACTGTAAAAAAGCATTGGTAGAAGCCGATGGTGATTTTGACAAAGCAATTGAATTTTTAAGAAAAAAAGGTCAAAAGGTCTCTGCCTCAAGAGCAGATCGAGAAACCTCTGAAGGTATTATTTTCACTAAGACCAGCGAAGATGGTTCCAAAGGAGTTTTGGTTGCCTTTACCTGTGAAACTGATTTTGTAGCCAAGAATGATGCATTTATAGCATTAGGAGAAGAGATTTTAGCTTGTGCATTTGACCACGAACCGGCAGACATCGATGCCTTGAAAGCTCACAAGATGGGTGAACTCACCCTTGGTGAAAAAATAATTGAAAATACGGGTAAAATTGGAGAGAAGCTAGAAATCAGCTCTTACGAAATATTGAAGTCAGAAGGAGTGGTCTCCTACATCCATTCAAACAAAAAGCTGGGAGTATTGGTAGGCCTGGGTCATACCAATGGAGCTGCTATTGAAGATGCGGGTCGAGATGTCGCCATGCAAATCGCAGCTATGAATCCTGTAGCGGTGAATAAAGACAGCGTCGATCCTTCAATTATAGAAAAGGAAATTGAAATTGGTAAAGACCAAGCACGACAGGAAGGAAAGCCAGAAGCCATCATTGAAAAAATTGCAATGGGAAAACTGAATAAATTCTTTAGTGAAAATACACTCATGGGACAAAAATTTGTGAAGGATAATTCTATGACCATCGCTCAATACTTAGATAATGTTTCTAAGGGGATGACCGTAACTGAATTCAAAAGAATCACCATAGGATAAATCTTTTAAAACAATTAAAAAAAAGTTATTCATTAATTGGGTGACCTTTTTTTATGTAGCAGTCGTCGAAGTAAATTGCCCCAATACGGAAACTCACCTTTCGAGTACACAGCTCGCAATGATTGAAAAATGGCCCTATATCAAATGGCGTTTATGGTACTCAGTTAATTAATCCCATCAATTTCTTCCATGACTCCCATCTCTTATCAACAAAGAATCTATTCGCCTTTTTATAATCTTATTGTCCTCGAGAATCAATTTATTCAGTGTAGGCTGACCACCATCTACCCAGCAGGTAAACCATAAATCGGCAATTAATTTAATTGATGCCCGCATTTTTCGTTCTACCATTCCTTGTAACCGTTGATGGTAGGCCTCAGAAAATTCATATGAATAAACTTTAACCGTCTGGTTCCCCCTTACCTCAAAGCTGTATTTCTTAGTTGGAGAAAATTCTTGACTAATTTGAGCTTCGAAAATCAATACCGAATCTAGGGCCAAATGTGCATTGGCTACGGCATTCCAAGCGGCATCATTGACGTTCTCGATATATTCTGCCTTTCCTACAAACAAATCATATTGCTGGTCAAATAATTCTGGCAGGCGAGATTCCCAGAATCCATGGATACCCCTCTGATTTGTCTTTTGACCGTTATAATTGCTGGTCGTGTGCAAGGGTACGTGCGCATCTCCAACATAATGACCTAAATCCGCCGATATTTTTAAAATTTGGTCGGCATCCTGATTTAAAAACGCCTGTGTTAAATAATATTTTACCCGCACCATATGCCAAGGTACGATCCCGTGCTCTGTTAAAGTACTGTCCCCATACTGCTCAATCGCTTCTTGCCATTTTTCAGGTAGTTGAGCTAAGGGATCACTTCCATATGCATCTAAATCAATAAAATGCCTGGGACCTTCATTTTCATTTATATATCGCCGCTTATCTGGATTCACCGATCTTTCAATAATCGTACTCATATGATGTTTATAAAATCCAATCATTTCAGGTGGTAGCGAAAAAATAGCAATCTCATTTATTTTTTTATGTGCGTGAAATCCCCATTCGGCCTTCCTATTGGGCTCAAGATGTGTGGAGAAGAATATTAAAAGTAAAGGATATAATAAAAAATGCATGAAAGTAAATATAGCTGTTCAGAACAAATACTTATAAATCTATTTGGCTTTTGTTTTTTCAATAAAAAGCCTAACTTTGCAGTCCTTCAACAGAACAAGGTAATAGAAATGGCAAATCACAAGTCGGCAAAAAAGAGAATAAAGTCAAGCGAAGTCAAAAGGCTCAGAAATCGTTATCAACATAAAACGACACGAACTTATCTAAAAAAGCTTCGTGAATCAACGGACAAAGTTGAGGCTGAAAAATTATTAAAAGAAGTGACCAGCATGCTAGACAAGCTGTCAAAGAGAAACATCATACATAAGAAAAAAGCAGCTAATTTAAAGTCAAGCTTGACCAAGCAAGTAGCTACTCTTTAAAAAAAAACTAATGAAAACAAAAAAGCCTCGATATATCGAGGCTTTTTTGTTGTAAATTTATTTGACTTATGTCAAGTAACGTTTCATATCAATCTTCATTAAATATTAAAAATTGGCCCGAAGAAGACCGCCCTCGGGAAAAATTATTAAGTAAAGGCCCTTCAATATTAACGAATGCTGAATTATTAGGGATTTTGTTGGGCTCCGGATACCAAGCACAATCTGCTGTAGGCCTTGCCAAAAACATTTTGACCTTGGTAAATAATGACCTCCATCAATTGGCGCAATTATCAGTAAACGATCTGATAAAATTTAAAGGAGTAGGACATGCCAAGGCCATAAATATCATCAGCGCCCTTGAATTAGGCCGGAGACGAGATGAATTCAAACTCAAATCAAACAAAATAATCACCTGCTCCAAGGATATTTATGAATTCATGCGTGCCGAAATGATGGACATTCAACATGAAGAGTTTTGGATTATTTTATTGAAAAGAAATAATGAAGTCATTGCCAAGAAGCAGATATCTAAAGGTGGGATCTCAGGAACCTTAGTGGATCCTAAAATCGTTTTCAAGCATGCGCTCGATGGGCATGCAAGTTCCCTAATATTGATTCATAACCATCCCTCGGGAAATATGAGTGCTTCTCAAGCAGACATTAACTTGACAAAAAAACTTAAAAAAGCAGGAGATTTACTTGATATTTCTATCATTGATCACATCATATATACCCATGCTGGATATTATAGCTTTGTAGATCATTCCTTAGTTTTTTAACCACTGCTCACAATGAAAAAAATAATTTGGCTCTTAATCCCAATACTCTTACTGCTTCTTTTTTATTCATTTTCGGATAATGAAACTGACGAAAATTATCTTTCAGTAATTGAAAAAGAAATTAGTAATAGGCATAAATATTTAGCTTTCAATGAGGCTTCCCCCTTCAAGCAGTTTGATGTCGTTTACAAAAAGCCCAGCTACTATCCTATTGATAAAAAATATAAAGTCAATGCCTCAGTAGAAAGAATCCAAGAACGTCAAATCGTGGTTTTAAATGCGAGCAATGGTGAGCCAGAGAGATATCAAAAATTTGCTTGGTTGAAATTCTCATTAGATGGGCAATTATTAAGGTTACTCGTACTTAAACCTGTAGGTTTCGGCGCTGATAAAACCCTCTTCTGCGGCTTTGCAGATGATACCAGCAGCAAGGGTAGTTATGGGGGTGGGCGCTATTTAGATGTCACCATAGGAAAATCAAATAAAACGAGCCTTGACTTCAATTTAGCCTACAATCCCTATTGCGCCTACATTGATGAATACATCTGCCCACTTCCTCCGACCGAAAATATTCTTGCCATAGCCATAGAAGCGGGTGAACGAGCATATAAAATTGAATAGTTAGCCCATTTTAATGCCAACACTTTATATTTTTGTACCCAAGCTCAAAAAGGAGCCATAAATATGAAAATTTCGCACAACTGGCTCACTCATTTTATTGAACTTCCTGAAACTCCGGAAACCATTTCTGAGATCCTAACGCAAACGGGCCTAGAAGTGGAGTCCGTCTCAAAAATTGAAAAAATAAAAGGGGGACTTAAAGGCTTAATCATAGGAGAAGTTATGAGCTGCACACAGCATCCCAATGCTGACAAATTAAAATTGACACAAGTGGATGTTGGATCAGATGATCTAATCAGTATCGTTTGTGGTGCCGCTAATATAAGCGCGGGACAAAAAGTAGCCGTTGCTCCTGTCGACTGTTTGATCTACCCATTGAAAGGGGAACCCTTTCAAATAAAAAAAGCAAAGATACGCGGTGAAATTTCACAGGGTATGATTTGCGCCGAAGATGAAATCGGCTTAGGTTCAAGTCATGAGGGCATCATAGTTTTAACAACCGATTATGCCAATGGTACCCCCCTAAATAAAATCTATGAAAGTGAGGAAGACATCGTTTATGAAATTGGCCTTACCCCCAATAGAGGAGATGCTACTTCTCATTTAGGAACGGCAAGAGATCTCAAAGCTTATTTGAATCGAAGCTTAACCCTACCTGTTCTTAAAGATTTTGATCTCAGTCATCCGAAAAATCCAATAAAAGTAACCGTTGAAGATCACGAGGGTGCTCTTAGGTATTCTGGGGTGACGCTACGAGGTATTCAGGTTTCCACATCACCAAATTGGCTCAAATGGAAGCTCAAAGCCATTGATTTAGAGCCCATCAACAATATAGTAGACATAACTAACTATGTCTTACACAGCCTGGGACAGCCTATGCACGCTTTTGATGCCAGAGAAGTAGGAAGTTCAATTATCGTCAAGCGTTTGCCAACCGATACGCCTTTCATCACCTTAGATGGTAAGGAAAGAAAGCTCAGTGATCAAGACTTAATGATCTGCAATACCGAGGGTGGCATGTGCCTTGCCGGGGTGTTTGGTGGCCAAAAATCTGGAGTTACTAATAAAACCACAGATATATTCTTGGAAAGTGCCTGCTTTTCTCCTGAATACGTGAGAAGCACCGCGCAGCGCCATGGATTAAATACAGATGCCTCCTTTAGATTTGAGCGGAGTACAGACCCAGAGATGACCATTTTTGCTCTAAAGTATGCGACACAGTTAATTCTTGAAATCGCAGGTGGGTACATCGCTTCTGACTTTATAGATATCTACCCACATCCGGTAGCTACCAAGACCATCCCTACTGCCTTTCAAACCTTTGATAAACTCATTGGTGAAACAATAGATAAAGAACGCATTATAGACATCTTAAATAGCTTAGACATCAAGACCACCGATATTAATGCAACTACTTTTAATGCCCATGTTCCTCCTTATCGAAGTGAGGTAACCCGAGAGGCGGATTTAGTTGAGGAAGTCTTGCGTATATACGGAATCAACAATATTGCTTTCGATGACCACTTCTCTAGCGAATACCTTGCGGAATTCAATGAGATAGAACCCTATAAATGGCAAGAGAAAATATCACATTTCTTGTCCGGCAAAGGTTATCAAGAGATTTTAACAAATTCCTTGACCAATAAGAAATACGAAGATGATTTAAAACTAGCTAAAAATGAAGTTGTCGAAATCTTAAATCGATCCAGTGAGGATCTGGGCATACTTAAACCTACCCCTCTGTATACGGCACTGGAATCTGTACGTTTTAATCTCAACAGGAAACAAGAAAGTCTTAAATTCTATGAGTTTAGTAAAACCTACGGCCGTAAACAGGGTCAATCAATCGAAAAAAACAATCTGTGCTTGTTTCGCATTGGAAACAAACAAGAAGCATCATGGATGGATGAAACTACTCCTGTCACTTTTCATCACCTTTCTGGAGACATTGAAAATTTGATTCAAAAAAGTGGTAATCGGTCACCGAAATTGATCCCAACCACCTCTACCGTTTTTGAGTATGGCATAGATCTTTATCTTCATGACAAGCTCATTGGTCATATTGGAAAACTAGCTTCTAAAATCACACAATATTTTGAAATTAAAAGCACGATTTTTTATGCTGAAGTTGATTGGGATCATTTAGTAAAAAATGCTCAAAATAACGTCTCATTTCAAAAAATATCGAAGTATCCAGAGGTTCGTAGAGACCTATCTTTGGTCATAAAAAAGACGGTAAGCTATGATGAAATCAAGCAAATCGCGCAGTCAACTGAAAATAAGTTATTATCCAAAATAAATGTGTTCAGTATTTATGAAGGTGATAAAATTGGAAGTGAAAATAAAGCTTATGCCATCGCTTTTTATCTTCAAGATCAAGAAAAAACCTTAAACGATAAGAAAATTGATAAAATAATGAGTAAACTTATGTATCGATTTGAAAATGAATTAAATGCTGTCATCCGCAAATGAGCTCTGAATCTTTAAATAACGAACTCAATAACCTCGAAAGAAGAATAAAACTCATCATTTCTGAACAGGCGAAGTTGAAAAATGAGGTGGAAATATATCAAAATGAGAACCTCCAGTTGAGAGAGAAGATCAGTCAAAAAGAACGTGAATTAAATAGTTTCCAAAATAAGTTTAAACTAAATCAAATTGCAGATAATGCCATAGAAAGTGCGAATCCGGATGAGCTCAAAGGATTGCTTAATAAGTATATTATGGAAATCGATAAATGCATCCTGCATTTAAGCGAAGCTTAAAAAAAATGAAATGTCAGAACTTTCTATAAAATTAAGAATCGGGAATAGGGAATACCCCATGCGCATAAAGGCTGAGGATGAGGAACGAATCAGACGCGCAGGGCGCATATTAAATGAAAAATCGCAAACCTACAAAGAAAGATTTGGTATTGATGATCAACAAGATTTATTGGCCATGGTAGCCTTTGACTGCCAAAATGAAAAAATGAAAAATGATGAAGGCAAAAATGAAGGAGATACTTCAACTTTCGAGAAAATAAAAAGTCTAAATCAATTAATTTCAAATTTCTTATAACAAAAGAAGGGCCATGATTCATAGACCTTCTTTTGTTCTTAAAAAATAATAGTTCCTACATATTGGATATGATCTCATCTCCAAATTCTGAACATTTTAAAAGGGTTGCCCCTTCCATCAGTCTTTCAA
>ENA-OQVM01002401-OQVM01002401.1-marine-metagenome-genome-assembly--contig:-NODE-2401-length-21916-cov-3.818581_pt1 | contig 21916 bp, 18 predicted proteins | sample MGYA00237776_ERZ505498 | MGnify/ENA primary metagenome ERZ505498 (study PRJEB26159, sample SAMN06265151) | marine metagenome | isolation source: Helgoland LTER site | place: Germany:Helgoland, sampling... | reverse complement strand
TTGAAATAATTCTATAATGTCAAGTATATTTTCGAGAATATATAATGGTGAAATACCGGGCTATTTTATAGCCAGGAATGAAGAGTTTTTTGCAATCCTCGACATTAATCCATTGACTATGGGTCATGTATTGGTAATTCCAATTGTAGAAACAGATTATTTATTTGATCTAGATGCTGAATTTTTAGCAAGATATATGGCTTTTACTCAAAAGATTGCCAAAGCCATTAAGGCAGTAATAGATTGCAAAAGAGTGGGAGTAGCAGTAATTGGATTGGAAGTTCCTCATGCACATATTCATTTAGTTCCCATAAATCATGTTGGAGATATAAATTTTGAGAAAGCCAAACTTTCTCCAGGAGAGAGCGAAATGAAAAACACCTGTGAATTAATTGCTCAGGCTTTTACTTCACTCGATTAGGGTTTTGAGATATAAAGCTCGCCCAACCCTTTTTACTTCCACCTGATATAATGTTTGTTGACTGATAGTGATGGCATAATGCAACAGCTAATCCATCTGTAGCATCAAGATGTTTAGGCAGTTGATCGATTTTTAGAATGCTCTGCAGCATTCCAGCTACTTGTTCTTTTGAAGCTGCTCCACTTCCAGTAATTGATTGCTTTATTTTTCTTGGACTGTATTCTGTTATTGGAGTATTTCTATAAAGAGCAGCTGCCATTGATACTCCTTGTGCTCGTCCGAGTTTGAGCATTGACTGGACGTTTTTTCCATAAAAAGGTGCTTCAACTGCGAATTCATCAGGATGATACGAATCGATTAACTGCAATGTCCTCTCAAAGATTCTTTTTAATTTATCAGAGTGCTCTGGAAGCTTATTTAGGTGTATCACCCCCATAGTGACCAAGTGGAGCTTCTTGCTCTTCACATGAACTATTCCATATCCCATGAGCGTTGTACCGGGATCCATACCTAGAATTATTTTATCCTCCATTTACTTTTTCATGCTATACTTTTGAAGCGGTCAAGATAATATTTTAAAAGAGGACGTGAATTTATCAAATCGCACATACGTATTTTTTGCATTCAAAATAATAGTGGTCCTTGCTGTATTCTATTGGGTCCTATCAAAATCGCTCTACCACTACTCTTCCAAGGAAATTATTGATTTTCAATATTCTATTTTTAATAATGGTGGAAATTTTCTTTGGTTAGCTTTTGTACTTATTCTAATGCCATTAAACTGGTTCATAGAAAGTAAAAAATGGTCGATTTCTTTGAAAGGGGTCTACAAAATCTCACGCATTTCATCTTTCAAATCAGTTCTTGCGGGCGTTGCTCTTGGAATATTTACACCAAACAGAATTGGAGAATTTGCAGGACGAGTATTGACGCTTCCATTAGGCCACAGAACACAAGGCATTTTTTCAAATGCAATATGCAGCTTATCGCAACTTACAACAACGCTAGTCATAGGATCAATAAGTCTCATTGCACTTATTCCTAATTATTTAATATTTGAAACTAATCTCATCGTTACGCTAGTGCAATTGATCTTAGCCACTTTCTCTATTCTAGTGTTATTGTTTTATACTCGATCTACACGATTGTTAAAGCTAATCTCCAAAATAAAATGGCTTAAAAAAATCCTAAATCAACCTGCACTCAAAGTCAAAATACCAAAAGAAATATTGCCAATGCTACTTGGTAATAGTGTCGTTAGATACACTGTTTTCTTTCTTCAATTTGTTTCCATTCTTACTTTTTACGAAGTAGAACTCAACGGATTTTTTAGTCTTATTTATATTCCCATAATTTATCTAACACTAGCAATTGTGCCAACCATCGCTTTATCTGAACTTGGAATAAGGGAAGGTGTTTCAATCGCTGTTTTATCTGGAATTTCAGACAATACATTGGGTATTATATCGGCTTCTTTTACATTGTGGATAATAAATATAGCAATACCGGCTTTATTTGGCAGTTTAGTGCTTCTTCAACTTAAATATCAATCTAAAATTGCTAAATGATTCTCTTTGTTACTGTTTTAATAGCAATGCACTTCCTATTGCTTTGGAAGTTAAATGAAGGTGTAAGAAATGTTATTAAATCTACTCAAGGGAACAATTTCCCTACCATTTATAAACCCAAAGATTTCACAATTATAATTCCTATTCGGAATGAAAAACACAACCTTAATTTACTAATTCAATCGCTAAGAAATCAACGCTTAGAAGATTATTCAAGCAAAATCATTTTTGTAAACGATCATTCTAATGATGGCTCATTATCCAACTTACAAAGCCTCATTGAAGATAACTTTCCTTTCGAAACTTCAATCCTAAGCCTTTTAGAGCATGAAGGTTCTGGTAAAAAAAATGCATTACTCAAAGCGAATAATGAAGCAACTAGTGAGTTTATTATTCAAATTGATGCAGATACAATTCTAACAGAGAATTGGTTAAACTCTATAATGCACAACGTGCAGTTAGACACTGACTTATTAGTTCTTCCGGTTAGTATTGAAGGTAGTGCTCAATGGTTCGAAAAACTTGAATTTAGCGCCTTACAATTTGTAACGTTTGGAATGGCAGGAAACGGTTTTCCGATTCTTTGTAATGGTGCTAATCTCGTGTATAGAAATTGCCATTGGATAACATCTTTTGGGGCCATTCGAAACGGCGATTCTGGAGACGATATATTCTTACTGCAAGATTTTATGCAGAAAAACAGAAATATAAAATATGCCTACTCGCGTAATCTTTTTGCAAAAACGCATGGAGCCAAGCGCTTAACCGATTTTATGCATCAACGATTACGTTGGGCTGGAAAAAACAAAAACGTATCAATCCCAAAATATAAATCCGTCATGATCTACCTAGGAATATTGCAGTTTATGCCTTTAATCATTTGCGTTTTTAACTTATCAATTGGACTTGTATTCCTAGTATTTAAAATTGTACTTGATTATTATTTCATCAAAACTTACCGTCTTCACAATGAAGAAAAAACTTCATTTAGTCTATTTGCTTTATCCGCTTTGTTAATGCCTATCTATCTATCAACTCTTATAGTTGGACCTACTTTGATTAATCCAAAATGGAAAGGACGAAAAGTAAATGTATAAGTCTATTAATCTTGTTTAATTTATTCAATTAGCCTAATTTGCAAGCTTAATTCAAAAGCAACATAAATGGTATCTGGAAGGGATAGAGATCCGGGGTATAATAAAAAGAAGATAACAAAGCCAGCTGCAAAAAAGCCTATTGCAGCAAAGCCTGCTCCTACAAAAAAAGTAGAGCCTGAAAGTAAACCTGCAGCGGCTCCTGCCCCAGCAAATGCTGAAACACCTAAAGTTGTTACTCCGGTACCCTCTGAGAAGAATATTCCAAATTCGGCCCCTGAATCAACATCTAAACCTTTAGAAAAGGAAACTGAAATTAAGGAAGAGAAAACCGAAAGCAAACCTGTGCCTCCTCCTGTAACTCCAAAAACAAAAAAACACAATCCACATAAAACAAGCAAAAAGAGTAAGCTTATAGGTATACTCATCGCAATATTTTTTCTGATTGGAATAATTGCAATTGGGTATACTGTTGTAACCTCAATCATGGAAAAAGAATCCATAGAAAAGCTAGATGATTCCTTCACCGACGATGGCCCGAAGTCTACTGGACCAAAGACTACAAATGCCATAAGCGGCGACGAAACATCTGATGAAGAAAGTGAAAGTACAGCTGAAGCACCTCAAGAAGGAGCTATTGGTCAAGAGTTAGAATCAGAAGGTAATAACAAAACTGAATCCTCAAAAGAAACAGAACTTTCGAAGGATAACAACATGGAGTCTGAAATGGAAGAAGCTAAAGAAGAATATTCAGGGAAATCTTCTACTGATCAAGAAAAAGAGGCCATTAAAACTAAAATTATCCGTAAAAAAGGTGAGTTTGAACTCCCCAGTTGGATCATTGCTTTTAGCGCTAATTCTAAAAAGCCTCTCGCAAATACAAATTACAGTACGCTTGAAGCTTTGGGTTATGATGCTGGAATTTATTGGATTCCAAAGTACTTTCCTGGAGGAAGTGAAATGTATAAAGTTTACGTTGGACCCTATAAATCGGCTCAAGAAGCTGAAAGCATGTTGCCTGCAATTAAAAATCTACAGCCAGATGCTTATGTTATGAAAATTGAAGAGTAAATCGATACTTTTATTTGACCTGTTATCAATTTTCTAGCTCATTAAATTTCCAAATTGAGTAATCTTACTTTGTATTAAAACGCTTTTTCATGAAAAAATATTTTGCCCTTATTCTATCCGTTGCCATTAGCTTCAATTCCTTTTCTGCAAAAGAAAAAGAGTCGGAAGAAAAAAAAGACGAATCAAAGCTCAACAGTGGCGCGCTTTCTACTTTTAAATTCAGAGCAGTTGGCCCTGCCTTAACCTCTGGAAGAGTTGCAGATATTGCAATCAATGAAAAAATTCCTGGAACGTACTATGTTGCATCAGCAGCTGGTGGTGTTTGGAAAACAGAAAACTGGGGAACTACATACGAACCCATTTTTGATGGCGAAGGCTCCTACTCTATTGGCTGTATAACTATTGATCCTAATAATCCACATACGATTTGGGTTGGTACAGGTGAAAATAACAACCAACGCTCAGTAGCATACGGAGACGGTCTGTATAAATCAATGGATGACGGAAAATCATGGAAAAATGTAGAACTAAAAAATTCTGAGCATATCGGAATGATTAAAGTTGATCCTAGAAATTCCAACCGTGTTATTGTTGCCGCATACGGGCCGCTATGGAGCGCTGGCGGAGACCGTGGACTCTACCTGACTGAAGATGGCGGAGAAACTTGGAACAACATTTTAGAAGTAAGTGAACATACCGGTTTCAATGAAATTCATTTTGATCCAAGAAATCCAGATGTGATTTATGCAACTGCTCATCAACGCAGAAGACATGTTTTTACCTACATCAGTGGTGGTCCCGAATCTGCAATTTACAAATCGACGGATGGTGGAAAAACCTTTGATAAACTAGAAAATGGATTACCAAAGGGTGATGTTGGAAGAATTGCGCTGGCCATAGAACCACAAAACCCCGATGTACTTTACGCCATGATTGAAGCAACAGAGAAAACTCAGGGCTTATATCGTTCTGAAAATCGTGGAGCAAGCTGGAAAAAAGTAAATAAGTATGCTTCTAGTGGAAACTATTACGTCGAATTGGTCTGTGACCCGCACATTGAAGGAAGAATATACAGCATGGATACTTGGGCTCAGGTCTCAAACGACGGCGGGACTACTTGGAAAAAACTTGGAGAAAAAAATAAGCACGTAGATAATCACTGCATGTGGATTAATCCAACTAACAAAAACCATTATTTAATGGGTTGTGACGGTGGAATATATGAAACTTTTGACGCTGCGGCAACATGGCAATTCAAACCAAACTTACCGATAACACAGTTTTATAAGGTTGCAGTGGACAATGCAGAACCATTTTACAATATTGCTGGAGGAACTCAAGATAACTTCTCTTTAATGGGTCCTTCAAGAACTAATGACAAACGTGGAATTGCAAACTCCGATTGGTTTGTAACAAAAGGTGGTGATGGATTTGAATCGGCGATTGACCCGAAAGATCCAAATATAGTTTATGCTCAAAGTCAATACGGCTACTTAGTGCGCTACGATAAAGCATCTGGAGAAACTGTGGATATAAAACCTCAGCCTAAAAAAGATGAAGATGCTTTTCGTTGGAACTGGGATGCACCACTGATTATATCGCCGCACAATAATGAGCGACTATACTTTGCTGCAAATAAACTTTTCCGCTCTGATGATAAAGGAAATACATGGAAAGCGATTAGTGGCGACTTATCACGACAAATTGATCGAAACACCTTACCGGTTATGGGCAAAGTATGGAGTATTGACGCAGTAGCAAAAAACAAATCAACGACCATCTACGGAAACATTGTTGCGCTCTCAGAGTCCCCAAAAATGCAAGATCTACTTTATGTAGGAACCGATGATGGTCTTATTCATATTTCACCAGATGCTGGAACAACTTGGAAGAAAATAGAGTCCGTTTCTGGAGTTCCTTCTAAAACCTATGTGAATATGCTATTGGCATCGCAACATAGCGAAAACACAGCATATGCTGTTTTCAACAATCATAAAAATGGCGACTTCAAACCCTACGTTTATCGTTCAAGAGATAAAGGAGCTGCCTGGACGTCAATAACTGGTAATTTACCTGAAAGAGGCTCTGTTTATTGCATTGCTGAAGATCATGTAGATCCAAATTTATTGTTTGTAGGTACTGAGTTTGGCGTTTTTGTAACCGTTGATGGCGGTGCTAAATGGACTCAGTTAAAATCGGGCATACCGACAGTAGCTGTAAGAGATATGGAAATTCAAAAACGTGAAAACGATTTGGTATTAGCCACTTTTGGAAGAGGATTTTATGTGTTGGATAATTACGCTCCGCTCAGAGAAATTACTGAAGAAGTGTTAGAAAGTGAATCGGCAAAAATCTTCGCTATTAAAGATGCTGAAATGTATTTAGAAGGCTCAAGGCTTGGTCGAAGAGGAAAGACTTTTCAGGGTGAATCTTACTTTACTACTCCCAACCCAAGAATTGGAGCAGAAATTCGGTTTTTCGTAAAAGAAGCTCCTAAAACGTTAAAAGAACAACGGATAGAAAAAGAAAAAGAACTAATTAAAAACAATGCTAATGTTCCTTATCCAACCCATGAAGAAATAAGAGCAGAGGACACCGAAAAAGATCCTTTCTATATTTTAGAAATAAGTGACAACTCGGGAACTGTAATTCGCAGAATTAAACAACCCGCAAAAGCAGGAATTCAATCTGTAATTTGGGACTTAAGATATGATTCGCAATCCCCTGTTACGACTGAGAATAAAGCACCAAAAAACATTTATCAAGGTTATGATTTTGGTAGAATGGCATTACCAGGAAAGTATAATGTGAGTATTTTTCAAATGTATCAAGGCAAAGTTTCCAAATTAGTTGGCCCTCAAGAATTTTCATTGAAATTTCTAGAAATCAACAAACAAATGGGTTACGACCGCAGTGGTATCGAACAATTTGCTAAAGAAGTTGCAGAGGCTAGAAACCAAATGGGTAAAATGAATAATGTTAGAAAAGACTTTATAAATCGATACAACTATTTGCAGGAAGCTGTTATTGCTACTCCAAAAGCAGACAAAAAACTAATGGAAGATTTGACTAAAATTTATGAGCAATTGGCAAATATTGATATCCGGTTGTTTGGAGACAGAAGTATCTCAAAAAGAGAATTTGAAACTTTGCCTTCTGTTAATTCTAGATTGGGAACGGTAGTTTATTATTTATGGAGAACAACATCTGAACCTACTTCAACTCAGCGGGAACAAGTTCAACTTGCAATAGCAGAATTGACATTTATTGAAGATGAATTGAAGAGCATACAAACACAATTAATAGATATTCAAAATCAATTGAAGGCTGCCGGGGTGAGTTATACACCAGGTTGGATGCCAGATATTGAATAAACGACTATTCAGATGTTTCCTAGAAAAAAGGTTTTTGTTTTAATTTTTGGTTCAACTCTGCTATTCGCATGTAATAAAGAAACATTAATTGTAGACCCAAGAATAGCTGCAATTAATGCACAAGATCCCAACAAAACTATACGAATACCTATGTAAATTGTAACGAAATAGACACCATTATCAATTCGAGTTACATTGAAGGTTACTCTGACAGACAAAGCTATTTTCCCGGAGAAACTATTCGGTATTACATTCATTGTAAAGAGGTGAATTACCGGGTGGAAATTTATAGGCTTAGAAAAGAAAACAAGCTGATAAGTAGATCTGTTAATCTGCCACGCTTTACCCAAGACTACCTATGTTATAGTTACTCTTGGGGCTGTAAATGGAAAAATAATTTTAGTTACAAATTACCTGATAATAGCACTAGTGGTATGTATTCCGCCAAGCTTATTTATAATGCAGGTCGTTATTTTTGGGACACATTTATAGTAAAACCACCAATAGGAAGTTCAGGAGATATTTTACTACTAGCATCCACAAATACTTGGCAAGCCTATAATAATTGGGGTGGTGGATCATTTTACTCAAATAGAGTAAATAGCGATGTTCCTTCATCTTCAAATGTCAGTTTTTTGCGTCCAAACCCGCAAGCCAATCCCGAACAAAATAAGGCTGGCATGCACTTAGCTGATGCTGAGTTATTTATGCACCAATGGTTGGAAAAAAATAATTACAATTATCATTCTTATGCTGATATAGACATACACAATGACCAATCCATACTATCAAAATACAAATTACTTATAATTCATGCCCACCCAGAATACTGGAGTCAACGTATGTTGGAATACCTGAAAGAATACTTGGATTACGGTGGAAGTTTAATGTACTTAGGTGGAAATGGATTATACTGGAAAGTAGTAATCAATACAGACCTTAATATTTTAGAGGTAAGGAAAAAAGGGGATTTACATTACTTCAACGCCTCAACTGGCGGGCTTTGGAAGAATTTAGGGTTTCCTCAATCCACAATTCTTGGTGTAAGCTACACCAGTTATGGGATTGGAACATACCATCCATTTGAGGTATATAATGAAGATCATTGGATATTAGAGAACACAGGATTAAAAAACGGTGATACTTTTAGTTCCGAATGTTTCAATTGTGCTGGAGGCTCCGGACATGAAACAGATAAAATCGACATCTACTCACCCGAAGTTGATACCATTGCAGTAGGTACAAACCCTAATAATGGTGGCGCTCATATGATTTATTACAAGAGAAGCAATGGCGGACAAGTGTTTTCAGCAAGCTCCATAAGCTTTACTGGGACTTTGCAGCAGGATGAAAAAAGCTCAATGATTGTAAAAAACGTAATCAATCGGTTTATTAAATAAAAAAATCAGGTAACAGTTCATTACCCGGCACCTCATAGTACTTGCTAAAGTCAGAAACACCAGCCGCCTTAAGCACTTCTTCATCAATAAAATATTTTCCTGAAGTTTCTTTACTGGGTTTACTCAATATCTCAAAAGCAGCATCAGCAACAATCTGTGGTTTTCTAGACCGCTTAACTACCTCTTCTCCACCCAATAAATTTCGAACAGCAGCTGTCGCAATTACAGTCTTAGGCCAAAGCGCGTTTACTCCTATTCCCAAAGGTTTTAATTCTTCAGCCAAACCCAAAACACACAAACTCATTCCGTACTTCGCAATTGAATACCCTAAGTGTGGTCCAAACCATTTAGGTTCAAAATTCAATGGTGGGCTTAGATTCAAAATGTGTGGATTGTCTGATTCTTTTAAAAATGGAATTGCAAATTTGCTGGTCATATACGTTCCTCGAACGTTTACCTGGTGCATAAGGTCAAAACGTTTCATATCTAAGTGTTGGACATCACTCAAGTTTATTGCACTAGCATTATTGATCACAATATCAATTCCTCCAAAATGCGCCGCAGCCTTTTCCAAGGCACTTTTAACTTGATTTTCATCCCGAACATCCATGCCAATACCCAAACCATCTCCACCTGCGTCTCTCATCTCTTGAGCGCTGGTAAATATCGTTCCTTCTAATTTTGGGTGTGGTTCAGTGGATTTACCCGTTATTACGATATTAGCTCCTTGTGCAGCTAATTTTAGCCCTATTGCTTTTCCAATTCCACGTGCGCCGCCTGTGATAAATACTGTTTTGTTTTTGAACATAAATCAAGATTGAGGTAAGCCCTAAAATTAAGCATAAAAAAAGGGCTTCGAAAAGCCCTTTTAATATTGTAAAAATTTCGATAACCTTAGTTATTCTTCCTTCTTTCGTTTTCTTTCAATTTGATTTTACGCATTCTAATACTCTTAGGAGTAAACTCGCAATATTCATCTTTTTGAATGTATTCCAATGCTTCTTCTAACGAAAAAATAATTGGAGGAGCCAACCTTACTTTATCATCAGTACTCTGTGTACGCATGTTCGTAAGCTTCTTTGTTTTAGTAATGTTTATCGTTAAATCATTAGCTCTAATGTGCTCGCCTAATATTTGTCCTTCATAAATTTCAGTTCCTGGAGCAACATAAAACTTACCTCGATCTTGTAACTTGTCCAATGCAAATGGAATCGCAATTCCAGTTTCTAAGGCAATCAATGTTCCGTTTTTACGTGTTGGAATATCTCCTTTCCAAGGTTCGTATCCCGTAAAACGATGAGCCATAATTGCCTCACCTGCAGATACATTCAAAATACTAGTTCTTAATCCAATAATACCCCTTGAAGGAATATTGAATTCTAAATGCACTAAATCACCTTTAGGCTCCATGATTACCATTTCGCCTTTTCGCTGATTTACCAATTCAATTACTTTTCCAGAAGCAGTGTCAGGAACATCAATGGTAAGCAGTTCAATTGGTTCAGATTTTTTTCCATCAATTTCTTTAATGATTACTTGAGGTTGCCCTACTTGTAATTCATAACCCTCTCTACGCATTGTCTCAATCAAAACGCTCAAGTGCATAATTCCGCGTCCATAAACCATTAGCTGGTCAGGAGAAGCAGTATCCTCAACTTTAAGGGCTAAATTCTTTTCCATTTCTTTCATCAAGCGATCTCTCAAGTGACGAGAAGTAACAAACTCTCCCTCTTTACCAAAGAAGGGTGAATTGTTAATAGTAAACATCATGCTCATTGTAGGCTCATCGATAGACATAGCCTTCATTCCTTCTGGCTCTTCAAAGTCGGCTATTGTATCGCCAATTTCAAATTCGGGAATTCCAGTTAAAGCGCATAAATCACCCGTTTGTACTTCTTCTACCTTTTTACGAGCCAGGCCGTCAAAGGTGAATAGCTCTTTTGTGCGTGATTTAATTATACTGCCGTCTCTTTTAACAAGACTAACCGGCATATTTTCTTTTATAATTCCGCGACTTACACGTCCAATCGCAATTCGTCCTACGTAAGATGAATAATCAATGGTAGTAATCTGCATTTGCAGCGTTCCTTCAGGAAATACAGGAATTGGAACTTTGTCTAAGATCATGTCTAGCAAAGGCTCAATATTGTCCGTTTTAACGTCTGGATCATTGCTCATCCATTCATCTTTTGCAGAACCATAAACACTAGAGAAATCTAGTTGCTCTTCAGTAGCATCTAAGTTAAACATTAAATCAAAAACCATTTCGTGCACTTCTTCTGGTCTACAATTTGGCTTATCTACTTTGTTAATTACAACAATTGGTTTCAATCCCAATTCTAAAGATTTAGAGAGTACGTAACGCGTTTGAGGCATGGGACCTTCAAAAGCATCTACTAATAAAAGTACACCATCGGCCATATTCAATACGCGCTCTACTTCACCACCAAAATCGGCGTGACCAGGAGTATCAATAATGTTGATTTTGGTTCCTTTATAGTTTACTGAAACATTCTTTGAGAAAATCGTAATTCCACGTTCTCTTTCTTGATCGTTATTATCCAATATCAAGTCTCCTGTTTCCTGATTCTCTCTAAAGAGTTCACAGTGGTGGAGTATTTTGTCAACCAACGTTGTTTTTCCGTGATCTACGTGGGCGATAATTGCCACATTTCTAATTGCTTCCATTTTTCTAAAATTGGCTGCAAAAGTAGCCTTATTCTAAGCGTTAAAAATCAAAAAGAACGAATATTTAAAGGAACCAAATTTTCAAATGAATTGTCTTGTTTAAAAATTAAAGATGAATAGAGATTTTGACTTAATACAGCTCCGACCTCAAGTTCAATTTAACACTAAAAACATTAAAGAGACTGAGGCTTTCCAGAACAAAACACTGCGCCCTATTTTAAAATTTCAAAATCAATTTATCTTGTTCAATTTCAAGAATAACATAAAGATTAAGGAGCCTCTTTTTAATGCATACAACTTGCTTGAACAAAAAAGGATAATTCGAAAAATAATGAAAGAAGATCTTCGTTTCAAAAATCACCTTACATCAGCGATAGTTTCATTCTTTACTATCGAAGAATTGCAATTTTATAACGCGAATGCTAAAGAGGTTTCTAAACGCATTACGAACATGATTCTTCAGCGAGTAGATGATCAAATAAGCTTCCTTTATTAAAAAACCAATAACCCAATAAGGAAAATTATTGAACCTAAAGCAAATAGCAATAAGGTATAAGGCAAAATTTCTTTTGCTTTTAATCCAGTAATCCCCAATAATGGCAAGGCCCAAAAAGGTTGCAACATATTCGTCAGTTGGTCTCCATATGCCAATGCCATAATACTTTTTGAAAGTGAAACACCCAAGTCACTTGCCGCCTGAACTATAATAGGGCCTTGAATTGCCCATTGTCCGCCTCCACTTGGTACAAAAATGTTTACGATTCCAGCAGAAATAAAAGTGAATATAGGATAAGTTGTTTCATTCGAAATACCAACCATACCTTGAGAGAAGACATCAACTAACCCACTACTTTTCATCATTCCCATTATTCCAAAATACAATGGGAATTGAATCAAAATTCCCGAAACTCCACCAACTGCAGATTCCAGTGCTTTTAGAAATGCTGAAAAACTCTGGTGAAATAATAGCCCTAAGCTCAATAAAAGAAGGTTGATATTGTTTGCAGTAAAAAAAGAAAGAAGCTGACCACTGTTTTGGTTAAGCAATTTTAGCATGGCAACCAATAACACAATCAACCCAAAAGCTATCCCCACCCATTTTGAGTAATCTAAGCGCTCTGCTCCACTAGAGATAATTTCTTCTATGGGCTTTTCAACACTGTTCAATGTTGGAATTACTGAAGTTGAATTTTTACCCAATCGATACAAGGCAAGTGGAAGTATGACTAACAAAGCTGCAGATATTACAATATTCATTGGGCTGAACACTGTTTCAGCAAAAGTGATTTGATTGGGTAACAAGACTGCAAGGTCGGGATTAAAGTCAGCAACTAGCTTTTTTAAATGCCCTGTTTCAGCAACCTTTGTAAGTGAAGAACCACTCAAACCTCCATGCCAAACCATCATTCCCGAATACCCAGCAGCGCCAATTAAAGGGTAGTTAAGTGGCAGCTCCAATCGAGAAAACTTTTCTCCTACTTTTCGCGCAAAAATGGCCCCAAAGATTAATCCGAGGCCCCAATTAAAAAGGCCAACGGCCATGGTGAGAAAAACAACTGTAGCGGCAGATGACGCAGTGTCTTTGCAATAAAACAGTGCCTTTTGGATAACCTTGTCAATGGGTTTTGATAGCGCTAAAACATGGCCTAAAACCAACATTAGCATCATTTGCATGGCAAAAACGAGTAACCCGTTATTCCACAAACCAGATTCCCAAGAGTTAGCCACTGCTACAAAGCGTTGCAGAAGATTGCCTTCAAAATTCCCTAAAAAGAAAGCTAAACACCAGGTAAACACCGTGAGGATTACAGCAATTGTAAATGGTGCAGGTAAAACTGCCTTTACCACATTAATAAACCGATCGCTGAATGTCATGTTGCTAAAGTAGTTCAACCCTTTAAATATGTGCCGTCATTCTGGAAGCGATGTTGAACCAATTTTCAAGAAAATTTCGTGAAACAGCTGTTCAGAATCTCTCTTTCATTAAAATTGAGACCCCGATACTAATTGAGATGCTGAAATAAATTCAGCATGACCCATGCGAGGAGGCCTAATTAAAAAGGGTGCTTCTGCACCCTTTTTAATTTCAGTTTATTTACACGTCATACACATAAAAATGGGAACCTTTAATTGAACTTGAGATTCCCAGTCAAGCTGGGAATGACGACAGTATTAGTTTTAGCTATAGAATTACTCTAGAACGGTAAATCATCTTCTTCTTCAGAGCTGTTCCCTTTTGCATCCGCCGCTTTTGGAGCAGGGATATTAGGCATTGCAGCTGGTGCCGAAGCAGGAGCGGCTTGACTTCCGCCTTTAGCAATTCTCCAACCATTTACACTATTAAAATACTTTACTTCTCCTTGAGGGTTAGTCCACTCTCTACCTCTCAAGTTGATTTGAACAGTGACATCTTCACCTTCCTTGTAACTATCGAGTAAGGCTGTATTGTTTTGAGTAAACTCAATCATTATAGACTGAGGATATTGTTCATTGGTAGTAACTACCATTTCTCTTTTTTTAAACCCATTACTTCCAAATTCTTGAGTTTCCCCAATCATTTTAATTTTTCCTGAAACTTCCATTTTCTGTTTTAATTTTTTGAGGATGCATCCTCATTCATTTTTCGTTTATTAATCGTTATTAAAAGCAAGCAAGGTTTTCCATGCCGACTCTACTTTATTCTCTTCTAAATACTGTTTAGCCAATTTATGCAATTCTATTTCCAATTTAGGCGCATTATCTTCAAATTCCTGAAAAACTTCACTGAGCTCAATTAGTTTAAACTCGTTCACCGTGGTTTCATTGGGCAACGACTCTACATTTCCTAATTGACCTAAGTTATTCCCCGTTAGAATATTAGAGTTTTTGATATCATTAGGAATTTGATCTATGCCTATTCCTAAGGTTGTCAATGGTTTTGCAACCTCAAACAAGGCAGCACCACTTGCTCTAACATACCAATTAGCGCCCATTCTTCCAACTAAGTCCAATTTTTCAGTACTCAGCTTTCCTTCGCTATCTAAAAACTCTTCTTTTATATGAATTCGAACTACTTCACAAATAACCAAGTTGCCAGCTCCTCCGTTTGAACCGAGCTCTTTCACTTCCAAAACTTTACATTCAAGCTGAACCGGTGATTCAGCTACTCTTGGAGGCGTTATCAAATCTGATTTAAGCATAGTCAACCCTGCTTTTTCAAATTCATTCACCCCATTAGCATATTCCGTACTACTCAAACTCATTTGCTGAACAATAGAGTGATTCACAATGTTGATAACCACCTCTGGATGTTCTTTTACGTTTTCGTAAGTATGCTTAGTAGTGTTATCTCTGCCTCTTCGCGCTGGAGAAAAAATCGCAATAGGAGGATTTGCACTGAATACATTAAAGAAGGAAAACGGAGACAAATTAACCTCTCCTTTAGAGTTAATGGTGCTAGCAAAGGCAATGGGTCTTGGGGCTACAGCACTCAATAAATATCCATGTAATTTAGGAACTGGTATTTCCTTTGGGTCTATACTTAACATTAGCTCATTTTTCTATATTCAAATGTAGTTTTTTGAATATCGAAGCACGGAAATTTAATGCACTACTTTTCTACAACTTATAAAGGATTTGTCAATAAAAACCTTTCATAATTAAGTTGTAAAAAAGAGAATTAATAAGAAAAGGAAAATTATATATTTGCCGCCCGATTTAGACGCGATGTTTAATTGGATTGTTCTAAAAAAATGCAGGCGTGGTGGAATTGGTAGACACGCTAGACTTAGGATCTAGTGCCGCAAGGTGTGAGAGTTCGAGTCTCTCCGCCTGTACTTATAGAGAAGACTTATTACGAAAGTGGTAGGTCTTTTTTTTTGCTCTTTATTTTTATTATTTGAAACAGAGAGACGAGAAGTTTATACTGAGCGAACAAAGGAAGCCGAAGTGAGTCTCGGAGTTTATCCTGATGAAAATCGGGGCCTTGACTTATAGAAAGACTCTTCATTTATTTGAAGGTCTCTATTTTTGACCTCATGTTTAATCAACTTCACTTAACTTGTCAAAATCAATTTTGTAACTTCTTGATGCAATTTCTTAAAATTGAGGAATACATGTTTCAACCTAAAATTTAGAAAAATGAAAACTATGAAAAGAAGTTTTAATTGGTTACTGACTGGCCTAATTGGAATTGTTTTTTTTAGCGCTTGTGAAAACTCATCGGCTCCAAAAGCAGAGAATAGAATTCAAAAACGTCCAAATATTTTATTTGTTTCCATTGACGATTTAGGGCCCAATTTGGGAATCTACGACAATAATGTTATTGTTTCTCCTAATATTGATGCATTTGCTAAAACAGGAACCACTTTTAGAAACACCTATTGTCAAGCAGCAGTTTGCGCGCCTTCCAGAGCGAGTCTAATGACAGGTTTACGACCAGATTCAACTCGTGTTTGGCACTTGGGTGATAAGTTCCGAAAACTTCATCCTAAAATTGTTACGATGCCTCAACACTTCAATAAGAACGGTTATCACACGGTTTGTATCGGTAAAATATTTCACAACTATATGCCAGACTCGGTTTCTTGGGACGAACCCGATTTGCGCCCAGCCCAGTATTTAAAGCCAGAGTGGTTAAAAAGAGATGGTGAAACGTTTTACGTTAATGAAGAAACGCAACGCCTACAGAAAATAAAGAGAGATAAGAAAATAGCAGAACGTCCAAATTATTATGCTGATGGCTGGAATAATGGCCCTGCTTGGGAAATGGAAGACGTTAATGACACTTTATATTTCGACGGAGCGCAAACTGAACTTGCTAAAAGAACGCTTACTAGACTTAGTAAAAAGAATGAACCTTTTTATTTGGCCTTGGGATATTTTAGACCGCACTTGCCCTTTGCTGTTCCTAAAAAATATTGGGATTATTACAACCGTGACAGTATTCCATTAGCCAGTAACCCTTTTATTCCCGAGCAGTCGCCTATTATGTCCATGAATTCTATGTATGAATTAAGAGGGTATGATGGATTCTCAAATCTTAAACATCCGACCGAAAACGTAATGAACGAAGACACCGCAAGAATTTTAAAACATGGCTATTATGCTAGTGTTAGTTATGTAGACGAACTCTTTGGTCAAGTCATACAACACTTAAAAGAGCTAGACATTTATGACAATACTGTAGTGATACTTTGGGGCGATCACGGATGGAAGCTAGGCGAACATAATGGGTGGTGCAAGCAATCCAACTTTAATATTGACATACATGTACCAATGATTATTCATTACCCCAGCCAGCCAAATGCAGGGCAACAAAGTTTTGAGATTACTGAATTGATTGATATGTTCCCAACTCTCTGTGATTTAGCTGGAATAGATAAACCAGCGTATTTACAAGGCAGTAGTTTTGTTCCCCTTGTGGAAAATCCAAAAAGGAAATGGAAACAGGCAGCTTTTAGCCAGTTTCATAGAAGACCAAAGGTTACTCCAGATGGAAAACGATACATGGGGTATTCCATTAGAACCAAAACACATCACTATGTTGAATGGTATTATTGGGATAATAAAGTGGGCGTGCGCGGTGACTTTGTTACAGCAGAACTATACGATATCACCAATGATCCAGAGGAGAATGAAAATGTTGCAAATAGCAACAAATATGAGTCTATCGTTCAATCATTATCGTTACAGTTAAAGGAAGGTTGGAAATCAGCTTTGACTGCAATAGACCCAATAAAAAAGGGCACTATTTAGTGCCCTTTTTAAATATTTTAGATCTGTTGACTAAATTCTATGCAACTTTCAAATTCTGAATACTCGAGTTTTTCAGCTTTTCTTTAGCGTAGCTCAGAGTAAGTTTGAATTCTTTAGTATCCTTTTCAGAAGGAAGATCGTACATAGCATCCATCATTACTGCCTCAAAAATCGAACGCAAGCCTCTAGCTCCTAGCGCAAACTCCATTGCCTTTTTAACCATAAAGTCTAGAACATCCTTATCCACTGTTAGCTTGATTTCTTCCATTTCAAACAACTTAACATATTGTTTGATAAGCGCATTTTTTGGCTCCGTAATAATTCTACGCAATGCAGATTCATCCAGTGGATTCAAGTAAGTAAGCACTGGAAAACGTCCAATTAACTCTGGAATTAATCCAAACTTTTTCAAGTCTTGGGGAGTAACATATTGAAACATGTTATCGCTATCTACCTTACTTACACGCTTTGTTTTAGAGGCATAACCTACAGCAGATGTATTAAGCCTAGAACTAATTAATTTATCAATTCCAACAAATGCACCTCCGGTTACAAAAAGGATATTTTTTGTATTAATGGTTACGAGTTTTTGCTCTGGGTGTTTTCTCCCCCCTTTTGGTGGAACTCCAATTTCAGCACCTTCCAGCAATTTCAACATCGCTTGTTGCACACCTTCACCAGAAACATCTCTCGTAATAGATGGATTGTCACTTTTGCGAGCAATTTTATCGATTTCATCAATAAAAACAATACCTCGCTCCGCAGCACTAACATCAAAGTCAGCTGCTTGTAACAACTTCGCCAAAATACTTTCTACATCTTCGCCTACATAACCAGCTTCAGTAATTACTGTAGCATCAGCAACCGCAAATGGAACATTTAAGATTTTAGCAACAGTTTTCGCTAAAAGCGTCTTTCCAGTTCCAGTTTCTCCCAATAGAATAACGTTTGATTTTTCAATTTCAACGTCATCGTTATCATCCTTTTGAGTTATTCTTTTATAGTGGTTGTATACTGCAACAGAAAGTACTTTTTTAGCTTGTTCTTGACCAATTACAAACTCATCCAAGTGAGATTTAATGTCCTTTGGCTTCAGTAAATTCAACGATTTTGAAATCGTTGATTCTACCCGTTGGGTAACCTCTTCTTCTACAATATGCTGAGCTTGCGAAATACAACCATCACATATGTGACCTGATATTCCTGCTATCAGAATGTTTACTTCGCTTTTGCTCTTTCCGCAAAACGAACACCTTGGTTCATTTTTAGCCATTGTTTTACTTTGTTAGTACTTCGTCAACCATACCGTAAGCTTTAGACTCGTCTGCCGTCATCCAGTAATCGCGATCGCCATCTTCCCAAATCTTGTCATAGGTCTGACCAGAATGTTTAGCGATAATTTCGTACAATTCTTTCTTTAATTTTTGAATTTCCCGTGCTGTAATTTCAATATCACTAGCCTGTCCTTGAGCTCCGCCCATAGGCTGATGAATCATTACTCTAGCATGAGGCAATGCTGATCGCTTACCTTTCTCGCCAGCACATAATAACACAGCACCCATTGATGCAGCCATACCAGTACATATTGTAGCTACATCTGGTTCTATATATTGCATGGTATCGTAAATCCCTAGACCTGCATATACTGATCCCCCTGGACTATTCAAATAAATTTGCACGTCTTTTGTTGCATCAGCAGAAGCTAAAAACAACAATTGCGCTTGCACAATATTAGCTACTTGATCATCTATTCCCGTTCCAAGAAAAATGATTCTATCCATCATTAAACGCGAAAAAACGTCCATTGCCTGAACATTCATTTGGCGTTCTTCTAAAATATATGGAGTCATTCCACGCATAGGTCGAACACTAGACTCAATATATTGATCAATCGCCATGCCGCTCATACCCTTGTGCATGGTGGCGTATTTTCTAAATTCTTTTCCGTCCATTATTACATTTTTACCAAGTTAGATAAACTATCTAGAATACCTTTTTTGGGGTTATTGCCAGTTGCTAATTTAACGAAATCATCAAAGCTTACTTCCTTGGTTTTTAAGTTCAAGGTTTCTTTATATACATTTAACAGCTTTTCTTGCATCAATTGCTCATAAATCTGACGCGATTCTTCGTTCTTAGAAAGGTAATTTTTTGCAGCACTTTCAATGTCAGCTTCCGTTACTTCACTGCCATATTGCGCCATTTGCTGACCGAAAAGTGACTTAGTTCTTTCCAGCGCCTCTTCAAACTCAACTTTTATTTCTGTCTCAGTAATGATTTGATTCTCAATTAACTGACGTTTCATATTTTCAACAAAACCATCAAAGTCTTTTTCGATATCCTCAGCGGCAACATCCTTATTGGTTAGCACTAACCATCTTTTTAAGAAATCCTTTGGTAAGTCAATCTTATGCTTATCGTTTAATTTTTCAAACAAATGTTTTACCAATAATTTATCCGAATCACTTTCTAATGTCTTTTCTAGATCTTCAGCTAATCTCGTTCTAAATTCTGCTTCCGTTTTTACAGTTCCAGGTCCAAAAAGTTTATCGTAAAACTCTTGATTGATTTCACAAGGAGTTACTTGGTGAATCTTCTTAATGATCAGTTCGAATTTTTTTCCAACGGAATCAAGATTCTTTTTGTCTACGTTTAACATTGCCGCCAAATCAGCATCACCCTTACTATAATCTCTGGGGTTTACCACCAATTTATCTTCTAAGCCCTTTCCTAATAACGCCTTTTTTGCTGCTTCCTTTTCTAAGTATTCTAGGGCAATACTAGCGTGGTTATGTATTCCACCTTCTACTTTTTCTCCTTTACTATCTAGCTCATTTAAAACCGCGTTGACCATGTCGCTTTCACCAACAGTTTTAACTTCCATTATAGAACCGTATCGACGCGTTAAATCTTTTGTGTATTTATCAATCAACTCATCATCGACCTTAATCTTATAAAAGTCTATCTTGAATTTATTAGATAGACCTATTTCTAATTTTGGGGATAAACCTATGTCGTATTTAAATTCAAAAGATTCTCCGTCTGTAAGAAATTCACGAATTTCCTCATCCTTTCCAGGAATTGGATTTCCTAGAACTTGTAGTTTTTCTGTTTCGATATATTTATATAAGCTGTCAACCAACATCTTATTCACTTCTTCGGCCATAACGCCGTCGATGTACATTTTCTTCACTACTCCAAAAGGAACTTTCCCCTTTCTAAACCCTGGCAAATTTGCTTTTGCTCTATAGTTTTTTAGAACGGTATTTACTTTCTCTTGATAATCTTCTGGAGTCACTGTAATACTAATTACAGCATTAAGGTCGTCTATTTTGTCTTGTTTAATATCCATTTCAAGATGTATTTTCTTTGCTAAAAGCCTTTATTTCATTCAATACCCAATCAATTCTTCCAATAAGAATTTGGGGCTGCAAAAGTAAGGGTTTTCATGAATTAATGACTCGTTTTCGTAAGCTTCAAAAGGTTTCAAACCACAAATTATATTTGATTAACCATAAATCAGTATTCAATCCATTTTTATTAGCACATATAACTAAGCATTTCATAAAATGCCAATCTTTCAGGCCAAACAAACTGCTACTAAATTCTATGAAAGTGAGTGTTTTTTCAACTCCCAAATAATTCGTTCAAATTCAACCATTTAATTTAAGCATTCGGCCTTTTCCCAAATTAGAAATTGTACTTTGGTATTGATTTCAAATTTGAAACTATGAAAAACCTTTATTCAGCAATTGTACTCTTTATGACTTCGGCATTAGCTCTTGCCCAAGTTGACACAGTGGACAATGGAAAAGTTGTTTACATCGATTCTGCACAAAACTTAAAACTTGAAATTCCTTTTAAGGGAGGGCAAGTTAATGGCACTACAAAGGGTTTTGACCTTGAATCAGGAAGCCTGATTATAGAGGGTAAAAGCAAAGACAATCAAAAAGTAGGCGTTTGGAATTATTATCAATACAACGCATTGGGAGATAAATTAATAGCTCAATTTTTTACTTATAAAAGCGATACGTTGAACGGGCCTTTTAAAAAACGTGATGATTCTCTATTAATAACTGGAAGTTTCATAAGAGACACATTAGATGGCCAATATAAGGAAGAGCTTGTTTCATTAGATGACACGCTGAATTTTATACTCACTCCAGTAGATTCTGGACAATTCAAAATGGGAATTAAATACGGGCTTTGGACATTCTTAAAAAATGGAAACTTGTCCAAAGTAGGTAATTACGAAAACAACCAATATCATTTACATTGGAAAATTTACGATACGATAAATCCAATCCCACAAAAATTAATGCGCGATATTCAATACTTTGAGGGGGTAAAAACTGGTAATGAAATTGTTTATTTCAGCTATAAAAACGGTAAGAAAATAGAAGAACAAGAAACCATTCCTTGGCAAATGGGCAAATTGAGTGGTAATTACTCAAAAAAAAATGCGAATGATGTTGTACTTGAATCGGGAATGTATTCTGAGGATATAAAAATTGGAAAATGGACCTACCACAATCCGCTTGAAAATACTACCGAAACAGTAACC
>ENA-OQVM01002399-OQVM01002399.1-marine-metagenome-genome-assembly--contig:-NODE-2399-length-21956-cov-9.349239_pt1 | contig 21956 bp, 21 predicted proteins | sample MGYA00237776_ERZ505498 | MGnify/ENA primary metagenome ERZ505498 (study PRJEB26159, sample SAMN06265151) | marine metagenome | isolation source: Helgoland LTER site | place: Germany:Helgoland, sampling... | reverse complement strand
ATGAAACATCAAAAATTATCGGTAGCAAAACAGCTTCATCTACTTTATCAGGAAGTGCTACTACTAAGGATAAATTCAACCAATATATTACAGATTTTGCTTCAAACGTAGCGCCAAACTGGAATATGGATGCAGCTCCAGGCATGCCTGGTTCTATTACTTCTCCTGATGGAGGTTCTACATACCAAATTAATGCTGTAGGTCAAGAATTAGATCAGCTATTCTTCAAAGGGTTAATTGGTGCATTTACTTTAGATCAAATAGTTAACAATTATATTCATCCAAATCAATTAGATTCTGGATCAAGAATCGATGACAACGATAGTGGCGTATTATCTGATGGTAAACCTTATACTGATATGGAACACAAATGGGATGAAGGATTTGGATATTTATATGGTCAAGAAGGTAATTTGGATGACGTAGGTTCTACTATAGGAAGTGCGCCAGCAGGTTCAGGTAACTTACTTATGAAATATTTTAAAAAAGTAAATGCTGAAGGTGGTTACGAGCCAGGTATTGGTCAAACTGTATACGATGCATTTATAATGGGAAGAACTGCAATTGTAAACAGAGATTATGACCTTAGAGAGGCGCAAGCTGACATTATTCAAGTTGAATTATCTAAAGTAATTGGATACTATGCAATACATTACTTAAATGATTACATAGCAAAAGTTGAAGCTGGTAATATTGCTAAAGCTCATCACTCACTCTCTGAAGCTTATGGTTTTATATTAAGCCTACAATTTACTAATAATGGTAATGATGAGCCATATATGTCTAAAGCAGATGTTGAAAGTTTTTTAGACACATCTTTAGCTGACTTTCATAATGTCAATCAAGCTGATATCATAGCAAATGGTAGTGGAATGATTGATATAATTAAAGCTGCTTACGGAAACACTTTAATGATTGATTAATTTTAACTTTTTTTTAGAACTCAGTATCATTATTTAGATACTGAGTTCTTTATATTTGCAAGCTATGATAAAAAAAATATTTTCATCTTCATTTGTATTAATTTTACTAATTTTTTCTTGTAGTTCTGACAGTGATGACAATTCTAGTGAAGTATGGGAACAAAAATCTGAAATGCTTACAAATTGGGCAGATAATTTTATTATCCCCTACTATACAACTTTGACTAATAAACTAGAAAACTTAGAGGCATCAGCTAATACATTTACTAGTTCTAGAAATCAACAAAATCTTGAAAATCTAAGAAATAGTTTTATAAATGCTTATTTATCATGGCAATATGTAGAAATGTTTGATATAGGACTTGCTGAAGAAACCTATTACAAATCAAAAATGAATATTTATCCAACTACAGCTTCTAAAATTGAGTTAAATATTCAAAATGGGAATACCGATTTTAATAATAGTAATAATTTTTCAGCACAAGGTTTTCCTGCGCTTGATTACTTATTATATGGTATAGAAACTAGCGATGAACTTATTATTTCAAAATATAATTCTGATTCACGATATTTATCCCACCTATACGAAATTATCGATCAAATGCTCCAAAACACCTACCCTATTGTAGAAGATTGGCAAAATTACAGAAATCCCTTTATAGGCTCGGTTAGAAATACCGCTACTTCTAGTGTTAATAAAATGACAAATGACTTTATCTATTATTACGAAAAAGGATTTAGAGCAAATAAATTTGGTATACCAGCTGGAGTATTTTCAGGTGGTGCTTTACCTGAAAAAGTTGAGGCTTTTTACAATCAAAACATTTCTAAAGCATTAGCCTTAGAAGGTTTTCAAGCAATTAAAAACTTTTATAATGGAAATGGAGGAGTTAGTTTGAGACAATATATTTCTGAAGTTGCAACAGAAGAGTATTCTGAATTATCTACAGATATATTAGATCAGTTTAATATTGCTGAGAATTTAATAAATGATCTTAATGAAAATTTTTATAATCAAATTTTAACAAATAATATTAAAGTTCTTGAAACATATGATGCAATTCAACAAGGAACTATTTTATTAAAAACAGATATGCTTTCTGTTTTACAAATCCCAACTGACTATGTTGATGCAGATGGTGATTAAATCATATTAAACAAAACAAATTTAATTTAAGATTCTCTATCTATAATAGAGAGTCTTTTTTTTTAAACATGAATTCGAAAATTAATAGTTATATAAATTCATACACCAATGCTAGCCCTTTAGCTGTTTTTAGAATTGGGTTTGGTTTAATGATGCTATATAGTATACTAAGGTTTTGGAATAAAGGATGGATCTACACACTTTACATAGAGCCTAAATTTCATTTTAAATACTATGGATTTGAATGGGTTAGAGATTTAGGAGATTTCACTTACATATTATTTGTAATCTGTATAATTAGCTCAATTTTTATAACAATTGGTTATAAATATAGATCTTCAATGGTTTTGTTCTTTTTGTCCTTTACCTACATAGAATTAATTGATAAGACTACATATTTGAATCATTATTACTTTATAAGTATTCTAAGTTTTTTAATGATTTTTTTGCCTGCTAATGCATATTTTTCATTAGATAATATTTTAAGAAAAAAAAGCTACAAAGAAATTCCCAAATGGTCAATTGATTGCATTAAACTATTACTTTCAATTGTATATTTTTACTCTGGTTTAGCAAAAATTAACACAGATTGGTTGTTAAATGCTATGCCTTTAAAATTATGGTTACCTTCAAAATATGATCTTCCTTTAATTGGTGAAACATTTATGCAACAAGAATGGGTTCATTATTTTATGAGCTGGGGTGGTATGTTATATGATTTATCAATACCATTTTTATTGTTATACAAAAAGACTAGAATAATTGGATTCGTTCTTGTAATATTTTTTCATCTCTTTACTGGAGTTCTGTTTCCGATTGGAATGTTCCCGTACATTATGATAGTTGGGTCTCTTATATTCTTCGATTACACTGTTCATGAAAAAATAATTAAATGGATTCAAAAAATAATTGAACCAATTAAAAAACAATTCAAAATTGAAGAAAATATAAAAGAAGAAAAAATAACAATAAAAAATAGAAAAATTGTATTATCAATAATTTCTGTGTTTTTTGTAATTCAACTATTTTTACCCTTTAGATATCTCTTATATCCAAGCGAATTATTTTGGAGCGAGGAAGGTTATAGATTTTCCTGGAGAGTTATGTTGGTTGAGAAAATAGGTTACACAACTTTTAAAATTAAAAGTAAAAACAGCGAATCTTACTTTTATGTAAATAATGAAGAGTTTTTAACTTCCTTTCAAGAAAAGCAAATGAGTTTTCAACCAGACTTTATTTTAGAATATGCTCACTATTTAGGAGATTATTATTTGTCTAAAGGTTATGGTAGAGTTGAAGTTTATGCAGAAAGTTATGTGTCATTAAACGGAAGAACTAACAAACGGTTTATAAATTCTGAAGTAGATCTTTACAAAGAGAAAGAATCTTTTAAAAATAAAAAATGGATAATTCCAATAGATGATGAAATTAAGGGTTTTTAGAATATTTATTTTTGTAAGCTTACTCTCAATATATTCCAATGCAAGTAATAAAGTTTTTGGAATTATCACTGAAGAAGGCTCTAATACAACAATAAGTAATGTAAATATTTATGATGACGATATTGGTTTAGTTGCAGTCTCAGACTCAAAAGGCTACTACGAATTTTATTCTGATTCTAAATCATTAAGTCTATATTACTCAATTGAAGGAAGACCCTTTATTGAAAAACAAATTTCATTAGAAAATGATTATAATATTGACATAGTTTTTCCAGCTTCAGTTGAAGAACTTTCTGAAGTTCTCGTGACCTCGATAAATAGAAAAACTTTTGAATTAAAAAGATTAAATGACGTCGTTGGCACATCTATTTATGCTGGTAAAAAATCTGAAGTTGTTCTTGTCAATCAATCAATGGCTAATCTAGCCTCAAACAATTCTAGGCAAATTTATAGTCAGATAGCTGGGTTAAATATTTTTCAAAATGATGATGCAGGCTTGCAAATTCATATAGGAGGAAGAGGCTTAGATCCAAATAGAACATCAAACTTTAATACACGTCAAAATGGATATGACATGAGTGCTGATGTTTTAGGCTATCCTGAAAGTTATTATTCTCCTCCAGCTGAAGCTCTTGAAGAAATTCAAATTGTAAGGGGGGCCGCATCACTACAATATGGAACACAATTTGGTGGTCTTGTAAATTTTATAATAAAAAAACCAGTAAAAAATAAATTTATGGAGGTTATTTCTAGAAATACACTAGGAAGCAATGGCCTGTATACAAACTTTACAAGTGTTAGTGGAACTAATAAAAAACTAAGCTATTACGCATATGTAAACAGTAAAAAAGGAGATGGTTTTAGAGATAATTCAAGTTACGATTCAACAAACTCACATTTATTTTTAGCATATGATTTTAATCAAAAAACAAAACTATCATCCGAGGTAAGTTATCTTACTTATTTGGCTCAACAAGCTGGTGGTCTTTCTGACAATATGTTTAATCAAGATCCATTTCAGTCTAATAGATCAAGAAATTGGTTTGAATTGAAATGGCTTCTTTACAATATAAAATTAGATCATAAATTTTCTGAAAAAACAAATTTCACATTAAACTTTTTCGGTTTAAATTCACAAAGAAATGCTTTAGGGATTAGATACAATCGAGTTGATCAAATAGATTCGGGCGAAGAGAGAGATTTAATTAAAGGTGATTTTAATAATTACGGTTTAGAATCTCGAATATTGCACAATTATAATTTTCTGAACAAGAAATCTATATTCTTGTTTGGTCTTAAATATTATAAATCTGATAACTCATCTGTTCAAGGTCCTGGAACTGATGGATTCGGTCCTAATTTTGACTTCCAATACCAAGACTATCCGTACTACAACAATCAATCTAATTATAAATACCCTAATAAGAATATATCACTATTCACAGAAAATATATTTTATATTTCAGACAAAATTTCTTTAACTCCAGGGATTAGATATGAAAACATAAGAACAGAAAGTGATGGATACTATAGTCAGATTAATTTTGATAATGCAGGAAATGTTATATATGACAATACAGTTTTTGAAAATAAAATTAGAAACAGATCTTTTTTATTATTTGGGCTGGGTAGTAGTTATAAACCAAATAAATACATAGAAATGTATGCTAATGCATCACAAAATTACAGGTCTGTGACTTTTTCGGATATCAGTATTTTTAATCCTGCATTTGTAATAGACCCAAATATTTCTGATGAAAAAGGATATACAGTCGATCTAGGAATTAGAGGAAATAATAAAAAATTGATTTCATATGATATTAGCCTATTTCACTTATTTTACAATGATAGGATTGGTTTTACTCAAATCGTTTCTGATGACGGAAATATAAAAAGTCAAAGAGGAAATGTTGGAAATGCAGTAATTTTTGGAGTGGAGTCTATTATAGATTTTAATCTAAACAAAATATTTATACGAGATAATAATTTCATTTTTAACTACTTTATAAACACTTCAGTAATTGAATCAGAATATATCAAGTCAGAAATCAATGGAATTACAGGAAAGAGGTTGGAGTTTGTCCCAAAGCTAAATATAAAAACTGGAGCAAAAATTGGATACAAAAATCTTTTGTTAAATATTCAATACACCTATCTTTCTAATCAATTTACTGATTCATCTAATTCTGTTGAAAGTAATTTAAGTGGGGTTATAGGTCAAATTCCAGCTTATGACATATTGGATTTCTCTTCATCATATAAACTTAAAAACTATAAATTAGAATTTGGAATAAATAATATTTTAGACAATCATTATTTTGTAAGACGAGCAACAGGTTATCCAGGGCCTGGAATTATTCCTTCTCCACCACGCAATTACTACATAACTTTACAGCTTAAATTTTAAATAATATCAAAAATAGTTAAGACAATTAGGTGGGAAATAAATCAAATCTTCTTTTTCAAAACTTACACAAATGACCTCATCTTTTTTGAAAGGTACAGAGCTAAATAAATTCCAATTTTCTTGTCCATGCTTAGCAGTAATATTATACTCTTTACCTTGAAATAATGACTTTTTTACTACAAGTTTAATATCAGATTCTTCAACGATATTTATTTTTTCAGGTCTAATATAATAGGGTTTACTATCCATCTCATACTTATTGATATTGCCTAATATTCTTGCACAATAGCAATTTGCTGGCTTACAATACATCTCAACTGGATCGCTATATTGTTGAAGTTTACCAGCTTTAAAGACTAATATTTTATCAGCGATATTAAGAGAATCATTAATATCATGAGTTACTAATATTGTCGTAGTTTTAGTAGTTTTTATAATTTGATAAATCTCATCTCTTATCGAATGCTTTATAGCTACATCTAAATTACTAAATGGCTCATCTAACAGCAATAAATCGGGCTCTCTAATTAATGCTCTAGCGATACATGCTCTTTGTTGCTCACCACCTGAAAGTTCATGAGGAAACCTATCGACTAAAGAAGATAAATTTGTCAAAGACAACATGTATTCTAAATTTTTAATATACTTTTTATCAAGGTTAAAAATTATATTATCTTTTAAATTTAAATGAGGAAAAAGTGGATAATCCTGAAAAACAAAACCTATTTTTCTATCCTGAGGTCGAACAAAAAAATCTTTATCATTAAGAGTTTTGTTATTTAAAACTATAGATCCTGAATTTATATTTTCCAAACCTGAAATGCATTTTAAGAAAGTTGTTTTACCTACTCCACTTTCGCCTAAAAAAGAAACTATTTCACCCTTTTCAACTGAGAAATTTAAAGACTCAATAAGAGGTTCTTTTTTATTATAAAACTTGACAAGATTAGTTACTTTAAGATGCATTTATCTGTTTGTTAATAACATATTTTAAAAAAACCAACATAACACTACCAATTAAAATAATAGCCAACGAATAACTACTTGACTCTAACATCATCTCCTCAATAGCAAACTCATAGGTTTGTGTCGCCAAGGTATCAAAATTAAATGGCCTTAAAATTAATGTTATTGGTAATTCTTTCAATAAGTCAACAAAGGTAACAATAAATGCAGTTATTAGCGCAAGTCTATTAATTGGAAAATGAATTCTTTGAAGTATTTTAAATGGTCCTAACCCAAGTGTTTTAGCAGTTTCATCATATGATTCAGGTTGCTTTTCAAGACTAGATTTAATTGGAGATTTCCCTACAGCTAGAAAACGAAAAACATATGCGTAAATTAAAACATAGAATGATCCAACTAAGGAATAAGAATTAAGCAATGGTATTTTAGTAAATAACAAAATAACCCCCAAACCTATTACAGCTCCAGGGATAACATATCCTAAAGATGTAACTTGACTAATAAATGTGTTAAATTTTAGTTTAGATATTTTTTCAACATAAAGAAACAGTAATGCTGTGACAATTATTAAAACAGTCGAAATTGTTGAAACTTGTATTGAATTTAGACTAAGGTCTATTAATCTGGAAAAGTCAATATTTTTAATATTGAGAATACTATTGTTTAGTATGTAAAAAAATGGGATTAAAAAACCTAATATAAAGGGAAGAGAACATAGACTGTATATATATAAATATTTATCAGCAGTTGGAGTACTTAGTTTTTCTATTTTTGAATTTGCAGAGTAATAAAATTTAGATTTTTTATGACTTAATTTTTCTAAAAATAAAATTGTGAAAACTATAAAGATAAGTAGGCACGCAAGCTGAATGGCGGTATTTTCATTCCCCATTGAAAACCATGCTCTGAAAATTCCTGTTGTGTAGGTATTAACACCAAAATATTTTACAGCTCCATATTCATTTAAAACTTCCATAATAACTAAAAATAAACCAGAAAAAATTGCAGGTTTTGATAGCGGAATAATAACCTTAAAGAATAGTTTTGTAGAAGAAAGACCTAGATTTTTAGACATATTTATGTATGTTGAACCAATCAGACTAAAAGAAACTCTGGAGGCTGTATATACATATGGATATAATGCTAAACCTAATATAATTCCTAAAATTTCTATCTGTAAATAATCCTTATTGAATATGTCTGAAAGATCAGGATAATTATTTCGTAGAAAAGATTGAAATGGACCGGTATAACTTAACAGATCGCTGTAAGTAAAGGCCATTATATATGTTGGAATTGCTAATGGTAAAAATAGAGCTATATCAAAAAATACTCTAAACTTAAATTTATAATTACTAACGTACCATGCTGGAAAAATGCCAAATAATAAAGCAAAAAAACTTGTTATAGCTATTAAATAAAATGTATTAAAACTATAATCTAAAAGAAGGTTTTTCCATAAATAAACAAAAGCGGTTTGTTCAATTTCAAAAATATTACTAAAAAGAAATATTATAGGTAGAAGTAGGAATAAAGCTATTAAACTACTACCAATAATCCATCTCTTATGTTCTAATTGAACAATTTTTTTTATTATTTCCAACCTGATTTATCAAATATTTCAATGGCTTTATTTCTAAAAACCCCCAATTGGTTCAAATCTAGAATATCTTTTTTGAAAGAGCCCCATTTTTTTATAATTTCGTTTGGCTCGACGTTTGGATTAGCTGGATATTCATAACTAGTATTAGTGTAAGTTTTTTGAGCAGACTCACTTGTTAAAAATTCCATTAATTTAATCGCATTTTCTTTGTTAGGAGCGTTCTTAGCCAACCCAATTCCAGAAACGTTAATATGACTTCCTGATTCTTCTTCACCCTGATTAGGGAAAAAGACACCAACAGAATTACCCGCTTTTATTTCTTCATCATTTTCTGATGAAAGTAAAAGTCCAATGTAATATGAATTTACTATAGCAAGGTCTCCTTGTCCAGCTGTAATAGCCTTTACTTGATCTCTATCATTTCCTTTAGGGTCTCTAGCAAAATTTTTAACAAGTTCACTAGCCCAATTTGTAGCTGCTTCTTCCCCTCTATTGGCTACAATTGAGGATAACAAAGCTTGATTGTATGCGTTAGATGAAGATCTAACTAAAACTTTATTTTTCCACTTCTTATCTGTTAAATTAGCATATGTAGATAATTCACCTACATCTACCCTATCTTTACTGTAAACTATAATTCTGGCTCTATAGGTTATTGGTATCCAGTATCCATTAACATCTTTTAAGTCAATATCAACATTTTGATTAATTATTGGTGAAGATATTTTTTGAAGTAAATCTAAATCTTTTGCTTTTTGAAGTTTACCAGCATCTACAGTGATAAATAAATCAGCTGGACTATTATCACCTTCATTTTTAAGACGCTCTATAAGTTCATCAGCATTAGCCTTTACAACATTGACTTTTATTCCAGTTTCTTTTTCAAAGGTTTCATATTGCTTCTCATCAACTTTATAGTGTCTTTGACTATATAAATTGATTTCATTAGACTCTTTAGTAGTCTCAACACAGCTTGACAAAATCAAAATCGACGATATAAATATTATAACTCTTTTCATCTGATTAAATTTTTAAATTATTAGTGAGACAAAATTATGTTTATTTAGAACAAATCCAAATAAAATAGAGGGTTTTTATTCGATAGAATCTAAACTCACAGTTTCTTTAAAAAATGTAATGGCTTTACCACCGATAATGACTCTTTTTCCTTTGTTTTCACAAATTAATAATCCACCTCTGTCTGAAATTTGTAGAGCTCTTAAAGTGTTTTTTTTTAAAATAGTAGACCAGTAAGGGACTAATGAACAGTGTGCAGATCCTGTGACTGGATCTTCTAATATTGAAGATTGTGGAGTAAAAAATCTTGAAACAAAATCAGAACTATTTCCCACAGATGTGACACATACACCCCCAGGGTCAAGATTTATTTGATCTAATATTTTTTTATCTACAGAAATATTTTTGATATCGGATTCACATTCATAAATCAAAATATAATCTCTTGACTTTAAAACAAATTTTGGTTGAATACTTATAGCTTTTTTTATAATATTGGGAAGTGTAGTTTGTAAAGGAATTCTAGATGGAAAGTTTAATTGATATACATTTTTTTTCACGTGAACTTCAAGTATACCACTTAAAGTTTCAAATATAATTTTATCAGAATTATATTTGAGCTCATTTATTAAGCAGTGTGCAGCAGCTAAGGTGGCATGACCACATAAATCCATTTCAATTTCAGGTGTAAACCATCTAAGTAGAACTTTATTTTTCTTTTTAATTATAAATGCAGTTTCTGGTACAGAATTTCTTCTACTTATTTGTAAAAGATCTATGTCTTGAAGCCAATCATCCAAAGGTACAATACATGCGGTACTCCCTTTGCAAGATTCACTAACAAAGGCATCAATATGAAATATCTTTAGATCCATTAAATACTAAATTAATTAATCCTTAAATTAGATTATTCAAATAAAATGAAAAAAATGAAAAAGTTACTATCTATTTTAATGTTAATATTAGCTATTATATGTTTTATATGGGCTGGTGAGGTAGACCTTGAACTATTTAGTATCGCAGTTATGACTATTGGCTCTGGAACAACTATCTGGAAAACAATTATATATATTTCATTAGGAATTGTTATATTAAAAGTTAGAAAAAAAATTTACAAAATATGATTTTCTTCGATTGGCATAAAAAAATGGTAAAAAAAAGTTTAGACTATTGGAAAATAAGTAGTTATACAGCATTGTGGGTCTCTTTTTTTAAAGGCCTTATTATTGGAGCTATTATTATTTATTATTTTACCTAATAGAATATTATATTTGCATCGCATAAATTAGACTATGAAAATTGAACAGATATATACAAAATGCCTAGCTCAAGGAGCTTATTATATTGAAAGTGATGGAGAAGCTGCAGTAATTGATCCACTCAGGGAAATTTCCGAATATATTGAATTAGCTAAAAAATCGAATTCAAAGATTAAATATGTTTTTGAAACACATTTCCATGCTGATTTTGTTAGTGGACATTTAAGCCTTGCAAAAAAAACAGGTGCATCAATTGTATATGGACCAAATGCAGAACCTGATTTTGAGGCAATAATAGCCAGTGATAATGATCAGTTTAAAATTGGTAAAATAACTTTAACAGCAATTCATACTCCCGGTCATACTTTAGAAAGCACTACATATTTACTAAAAGATGAATTCGGAAAAGATCACTGCATATTTACAGGAGATACTCTATTTTTAGGAGATGTTGGTATTCCTGATGTAGCTCAAAGATATATGGGTGTTTCAAAAGAGGAACTTGCAGGCATTTTATATGAGTCTGTTAACAATAGAATTAAACCACTTTCAGACGAACTAATGGTTTATCCAGGTCATGGAGCTGGATCAGCTTGTGGTAAAAATATGATGAAAGAAACTGTTGACACTTTGGCTAATCAAAAAAAAATCAATTATGCGCTTAATGGCTCCTTCTCAAAAGTTGCTTTCATAAAAGAACTTACTGACAATTTACCTGAACCCCCAACATATTTTCCATTAAATGTAAAACTTAACCAAGAGGGTTATGTAGATTTTGAAACAATTTTAGAGAAAAATTTAGTTCCTTTAGATGTCAATGATTTTGAATTACTTTCAGAAAATAATGATACAATAATTTTAGATGTTAGAAATCAAAAAGACTTTATAGATGGACACATCCCTAATTCACTTTTTATTGGATTAAATGGCACATTTGCCCCATGGGTTGGAACTTTAATTAAAGACATTAATCAAAAGATTCTTTTAATAACTCCAGTTGGAAAAGAAACGGAGGCTATAACAAGACTCTCGAGAGTAGGATATGACAACTGCATAGGATATTTAAAGGGAGGATTTAAAACCTGGAAGAAAAGCAAAAATAAAATTTCAACACTTAAATCAGTTTCAGCTACTTCATTTGTAGACACTTTAAAAGTTAATAAAATTAATATTTTAGATGTTAGAAAAGTTTCTGAGTACAATAATAATCATATTGAAGCAAGTCGAAACAAACCCTTAAGTAATATTAAAAATGAATTAGATGATATCGATAAAGAAGGTGATATTTATGTTCATTGCGCTGGTGGATATCGATCAGTAATTGCTATCTCTATATTGAAACAAAAAGGATTTAAAAATCTAATTGATGTTGCTGGAGGTTTTGGAGCAATAAAAAAAAGTGACCTTAATAAAAGTTGCTATAACTCTGTTGTAAAATGCTCTGGCTAAGAATTTATTTTAGTAAATTTTAAAGCAACCCATTGATTTTTAACTTTAGAATCGACCAAAGAAAGATTAGAAATTTCTGCGACTTTTTCGATACTTTTAATATCTTTTTTATAAAATCCGCTTACATAAAGTACTCCATCTTTATTTAACATTTTAGAATAAATTGGTATATCAGCTAACAATACATTTAAGTTAATATTAGCAAAAATATTATCATATTTAAAATGCAATAACTTTTCAACTTCACCCTCGTACACATTAATATTTTCAGAGTCGTTTCTTTTTATATTCTCAATAGAATTTAAGTAACACCAATTATCAATATCAATTGCATCAATTCTATTTGCACCTCTTTTTTCTGCTAAGATTGCCAATACTGCTGTACCACTACCAATATCACAGACTGAAGAATTATAAAAACTATTCGCTAAAATGAAACTTATCATCATTGAAGTTGTTTCATGATGGCCGGTACCAAAACTCATTTTTGGTTCTATGACTAAGTCATATTTAAAATTACTCTTTTTATGAAATGGAGCTCGAACACAGCAAATTTTATCAATATATATGGGTTCAAAATTACTTTCCCATTTAATATTCCAATTTTGCTTTTTAACATTGTTAGATTCGAAAGATATATTAAACTCAGTTGAATTTAAAATTTGAATATCCTGAACTTTAACTGTAGATAAAACAGAAGAATCGATATAAGCGGATATACCATCATTATTTTCTTGAAAACTATCAAAACCTAATTGACTTAACTGAGCTATTAAAATTTCACAACCTGGATATAGAGGGTCAACTTTGAAGTCATAACAAACAAAAAGACTCTCAGACATTAAAATGAGTTTACGATTGAAAAGAAATCTTTAGATTTTAATGAAGCTCCACCTATCAGCCCTCCATCAACATCTTTCATAGAAAATATTTCTTTTGCATTATTAGGCTTTACACTACCACCATATAAAATAGATATTTTTTGTGCTAATTCATTGCTATATTTTTGTGCAATAAAATTCCTTATAAAGCTATGCATTTCTTGAACTTGATCCGAGCTTGCTGTTTCTCCGGTTCCTATTGCCCAAATCGGTTCATATGCTAAAATAATATTATTCCAGTCTGAGGAGCTTAGGTGAAATAAAGATTCTGAAATTTGATTAGAGATAATATTGAAATGATTATTAGTTTTTCTGTCCTTTAATTCTTCACCAAAGCAGAAGATAATTTTGATAGAGTTTTGCAGTGAAATATCAACTTTATTTTTTAATATTTCATGTGTTTCACTAAAATACTCTCTTCTTTCACTGTGACCAATTATTGTAGTCTTAATTCCAATACTTGACAACATTTTTGCAGAAACCTCACCAGTATAAGCTCCATCATTACTTTGGTGTACATTTTGAGAAACTACTTCAATGTCATTATCGTTTAAAGAATCTATTGCAGTTTTTAGACTTACAAATGAAGGCGCAACCATAACTTCACACCCAGAGTGGTTAGTTTCTGCTAGTAATTCATTTATTAAAATTTCTGTTTCTTGTAAACCATTATTCATTTTCCAATTTCCTGCTACAATTTTTTTTCTTGTCATTTTTTTATTTTTTAATTTAATTTAACTCTAGGGTCTAAAAGTCTATATACGAAATCAACTATAATATTAATTGTAATAAACATAAAAGCTATTACAAGTACAGAACCCATAATTACTGGCAAATCTAATGTATTTAAGGCATTTACTATCTCTTTACCTAAGCCATTCCAACCAAATATATATTCAACAAAGACTGCACCGGCTAACATAGAGGCAAACCATCCTGAAATTGCAGTTATTACTGGGTTTAAAGAATTTTTTAAAGCATGATATTTAATAATCTGGTATTCAGTAAGACCTTTAGATCTTGCCGTTCTTATATAATCTTGAGACAAAACATCTAATAATTCATTTCTCATTAGTTGACTAATAACTGCTAGTGGCCTAATTCCTAATACAATTGATGGAAGAATTAGATTTTTTAACTTAAATATGTATTCTTCTCCAAAATCATCAAGCTCGTAAATATTTCCTGTCATATTTAGATTCGTATATTCATTTAAAATAAAACCAAATACCCAGGCAAATATTATTGCACTAAAAAATGATGGCACACTCATTCCTACTGTACTAATAAATTGAATGAAATTATCAATAAATTTATCTTTATTAAGTGCAGAAATAACACCAAATAAAATTCCAATAACTATAGCAATAAAAATTGAAGAAATTGCTAAAATAAGTGTGTTGGGAAGTGTATTTTTAATAATCTCGCTAACATTTTTACCTTGTTTAGTAAAGGATGTTCTTAAATAAGGGAATTTAATAACAAAAACACTTGAGTTAGTTTGAAAAATAGTCTTGTAATTATATTTATTTTTTTCTAAGAAAGTATAATCATCAATATTTTTAGAGTGAATTGAAAGTGGAGACAAATCATTTACATAAAGTAAGTATTGCTCACTAACAGGTTTATCAAAAGCATATTTTTTTTTGATATTAATAAGCTGCTCTGAATTATCATTCTGACCTAACATCATTTGTGCAGGGTCTCCTGGTAAAACACTAAAGAGAAAAAAGATAACAGTAACAACACCAAATAAAGTAATTATAGAATATAAAAATTTATTTAGTAAGTACATTTAAAGGTTAGTTAAATTTAAGGCTTGAAAATCATTCCAATGAGTTTTTTGAATAATTGTACCCTCATGTAATTTTATTGCAGCAGGATTAGATCTAACTATGGTTTTAAGTGCAGTTTCATCACAAAAATAAAAATCAATATCAATGTCATTTTCAGATTCAAAACTATTAACGTCAATTTCTCCAGATGCGGTAAGTCCAATTACTTTGTAATCATTTATAACAGCTAACTCAACAGTCTCTTTCAAACCAACTATCGCATCGCTATTTGTTTTTGAAATATTATAAAAAACAAAAATTATTAGTTTTTGTTCTTTCATAAGCACATCTGTATAATCAATATCTCCTAATTCCATTGAAAAGTCAAGGATAGGAGGTTCATAGCCTTCTTCAATAAGTTCTGTATCTACAGAGACAAAAGTTCCTTCCGAATCTGGAAAATTACCGGATGTTGATATTACTTTCTTTTCTCCATTAATATTAAAAAGCCAATCATATCTAAATACCGCTTTTTTTGAATCTTCAGGAATCACCATATTATCAATAATATTAGCTCCCACTTTATAAGGTCTAAAGTCAATTAATGGTAAATGAGATAGTACTTGATTAACAATTACTATGCATAAAATCAAAGAAATTGATGGGAAAATATATAATAATTTATTATTGAAAAGCGGCTTAATATACTTTAAGCCAATCATAATTATAACGATTAAAACTAGTAGTATTACATCTTTTGTAAAGGATTCCCAGGGTGTCAATTTAATAGCATCACCAAAACATCCACAGTCAGTAACCTTATTAAAATAAGCAGAATACCAGGTTAAAAAAGTAAAGAAGACTATCATTGCAAAAAGACTGTAAATAGTGAATTCTTTTTTTAATCCAATCAAGAGAAATACCCCTAATAAAACTTCTAAAACCACGATAAATATAGCCAATGGCAATACATAGGGCAGTAAAAAGTCAATATTAAAAACTGTAGGTCCAAAATACTCCTCAAGTTTAAAAGAAAACCCAACAGGATCATTAATTTTTATTAAACCTGAGAATATAAATAATAAACCAACGAGGATTCTCGAAATATTAACTAGGTACTTCATATATTATTTTTTTAAATGTATTAGAGCAAAAACAGCATAATTAACAATATCCTGGTAATTCGCATCAATGCCTTCACTTACCAATGTCTCTCCTTTATTATCCTCAATTTGTTTAACTCTTAAAAGCTTCTGTAAAATTAAGTCTGTCAATGAACTAACTCTCATATCCCTCCAAGCCTCACCATAATCGTGGTTTTTATTTACCATCAAAGATTTGGTTAATTCACTGTGATTCTTAAATAAATCTAAGGATTCATCTAAATTTAAATCTGGATGTTCAACAATACCTTTCTCTATTTGAATAAGAGCCATTATTGAATAATTAATTATGCCTATAAATTCAGAATATTGACCCTCATCAACTTTTCTTGTGTCATTTTGTTGTAAACCTCTTATTCGTTGTGCTTTAATAAATATTTGATCTGTTAATGAAGATAATCTCAAAATCCTCCATGCAGAACCGTAATCTTTCATTTTCTTTGAAAAGAGATCTCTGCACTGGTTAATAACATAATCATATTGTTTTATAGTATTTTGCATAACTAAGATGAATTTTACGTAAATTTCGCTTAAATATTTTTAAACTTCAAACATTCAATATTAAACTTTTAAAAGTTATTAATTTTTATATAATCTACAGATGAAAATGAACATAAATTGTAAAGGAAAATTAATTGACATTTCATCACCAAAAGTGATGGGTGTTTTAAATCTTACTCCAGATTCATTTTATGATGGAAATAAGTTTAACAATGAAAAAAAAATATTAAATCAAGTTGAGAAAATGTTAAATGATGGAGCAACATTTATTGATATTGGAGCTTACAGTTCAAGGCCTGGAGCAACTCATATTTCTGAAGATGAAGAAAAAAGTAGAATAATTGGTATTGTTGAATTATTGGCTGCCGAATTTCCAGATTCAAATTTATCTATTGATACCTTCAGAAGTACCATAGCAGATGAATGTTTAAATGCTGGTGCTTCAATTATTAATGATATAACAGCTAGTGAATATGATTCTAATATATTAGAAATTGCATACAAACATAATGCTCCTTACGTGATGATGCATATGAATGGTATGCCTAACAACATGATGAAACAAAATAAATACAATAACTTAATAAAAGATATACTTTACTACTTTTCAAAAAAAATAGAAGCTGCTAGAACTGCCAAAATCAATGATATAATTATAGATCCTGGATTTGGATTCTCTAAAAATATTGACCAAAATTATGTCTTACTTAAAAATTTAGATTTACTAAAATCTTTAGAATTACCTATCCTTGTAGGTTTGTCGAGGAAATCAATGATTTACAAATTACTAAAAACCACCCCTGAACTTGCGTTAAATGGAACCACATCATTAAATACTATTGCTCTATTAAATGGTGCTACAGTTCTTAGAGTTCACGATGTTAAAGAAGCCATGGAGTGTATAAAAATTACAAACCAATTTAATAAACAATAATTATGTGTATATTTATCAGTCAATGGATGTTTTTAAAGAAATATTGAATTTTTCTCTGGTTGATTTTGCAGATGTGTTTTTAGTTGCACTTCTTTTATATTCTTCATATAGACTACTTAGAGGAACTGTAGCTATAAATATATTTATAGGAATTATACTTATTTACTTTACATGGAGAATAACAGATTTTTTGAACATGAAGTTATTGAGCATAATCATTGATGGGTTTATGAGTGTTGGTATAATAGCTCTTATTGTAGTTTTTCAGCCTGAAATAAGAAAATTTTTATTAATGATTGGTTCAGCAAATATTTCAAAAAAAGGTTCTATTATAGAAAAATTCAATTTTATAAAAAATCAAGAAAATATAGATACTGATATTAACTCTATTGTCAATGCAAGTCAAAATATGGCTGAATCTAAGACAGGTGCATTAATAATTATTGAAAGAAACAACAGTTTAAATTTTTTACTCGAAACTGGAGATCAAATGGATATTTCAGTAACTCAACCAATTCTTGAAAGTATCTTTTTCAAAAACAGTCCTCTTCACGATGGAGCTGTTATCATAGCTAATAATACAATAAAAGCCACAAGAGTTGTACTTCCTATTAATAATGATAAACAAATACCTAATAGATTTGGGTTAAGACATAAAGCAGCTGTAGGTATAACAGAAAAAACAGATGCATTGGCTATCGTCGTTTCAGAAGAAACAGGACATATATCTTATATAAAAAATGGTGAATTTATTTCTTATGATAACCAAAAAACTCTAAGTGATTTAATAAAAGAGGATTTAAATTAACTTACATTTTTTACTTGAAATTGTACATCATATAATTTTTTATAATAACCATCTAAATTACTGATCAACTCTTTATGTGAGCCCTGTTCAATAATATTACCTGAATCCATTACTATAATATTATTAGCTTTTTTAATTGTAGCTAACCTATGAGCAATTATAAGAGAGGTTCTATTTTTTGTCAATTTTTCAGTTGCGTTTTGAATTAATATTTCAGATGTAGAATCTATGGATGAAGTAGCTTCGTCCAAGATTAATATTTGTGGATCAGAAACATATACCCTTAAAAATGCAATTAACTGTCGTTGGCCAGAGGATAGCATAATACCTCTTTCTTTTACATTATAATAATAATTATTCGGTAAACTCATAATAAAGTCATGAACTCCTATTTGTTTTGCTGCAAGCTTAACTTGATCTAAACTAATACTATCATCTTTTAAGGTAATATTATTAAATATCGTATCAGAAAATAAAAACACGTCTTGCAATACAATTCCAATATTTTTTCTAAGATTAGATAATTTATAATCTTTAATATTTATTCCATCAATAGATATTTCCCCAGAGTTAATTTCATAAAAACGATTCAATAAATTTATAACAGAAGTTTTACCTGCACCAGTAGAACCAACTATCGCAACAGTTGACCCCTTTTTTATATTAAATGAAATATTATTTAAGACCTGTGTATTTGGAACATAAGAAAAGTTTACATTTTTAAAACACACATCTCCTTTGAACGTGTTTACTAAGATTTCTCCGTTATCAATTATATTAGAGTTAGTATCAATAACTTTAAATACCCTTTCTGCTGCAACCATTCCCATTAATAAAGTATTAAACTTATTAGCTATTTGATTAAGAGGTCTAAACATCATAGGAATCATCATAATAAATGCCGTCAACTCACCGATTGAAGCAGTATTATCAGTTATGATATTAATTCCGCCATACCATACAATAACTCCTAGAGTTAAAGAGGATAAGATTTCTGCAATTGGAAAAAAAATGGAATTATACCAAACTGTTTTTAGCCATCCGTTTTTATGTCTTGCATTGATTTTTTTAAAGTTTTCAAATTCGACTTCTTCTCTAGTAAATAACTGTAAAATTTTCATTCCTGTGACTCTTTCTTGTACAAAAGAGTTCAAATTTGAAACTTCTGACCTAACTTCCTCAAAAGCAACTTTCATAAACCTTTGAAAAACTTTAGTTGCATATAATATTAAAGGTAAAGTCAAAAAAACTATTATACTTAATTCCCAATTCATAAGAATCATAACAATTCCAACAATTAACATTTTTAAAATATCACTGAAAATCATGAAAAGACCTTGGCCAAATATATCAGCAATTCTTTCCATATCTGTAACAGACCTAGTAATAAGCACTCCAACTGAGGATTTGTCATAGTACTTCATTTTAAAATTTATTATATGTTTATATAATAGAACTCTAATGTCTTTTACAACAGATTGACCTAACAAACCAGCAAAATATATAAATAAATAGTTTGATATAACTTCGAATAAAAGAAGTACAGCCATTAAAAAAATTAATTGTAAAAATCCATCACTTAAGCCTTGAGAAATATTTTCATCTAATACTTTTTCCAATACAACAGGGCGAAGGGCACCAAAAATAGCTAATCCAAAAACAGAGAACAATGATGAAATAAAAATATAGTAATAAGGACTCACAAAAGTTAGAAGTCTTTTAAACAGATAAATGTTTAATATGTTTTCTTTTTTATTCATTAAGTATCATTTCTTTAGGGTAAGATATATTTGTTAAATAAAGAGCATGGGCTGGGGCTGATGGCCCTGCTTTAGTTCTGTCTTGAGAAATTATAACTTTTTCAAAGTCTTTTAAACTAACTTTTTTTAACCCTACATGAATCAATGTCCCTACAATTGCTCTTACCATATTTCTTAAAAATCTATTTGCTTTAATTGTAAAAATTAGTTCATTATCATTTATTTTCCATTTAGCATATTTCAAATCACAATTATAAGTTTTAACGTCTGTTTTAGATTTAGAAAAACATTTAAAGTTTGTGTAATTTAATAGAATTTTACAAGCGTCGTTCATCAATTTAATATCTAAATTATTTTTGATGTAGTAACTTCTGTTGTTATTAAAAACATTTTTAATTAGTGATATTTTGTACTCATATTCTCTAGATAAGGCATCAAATCGGGCATGAGAATCTAAAGTTACTTTATAAATATTATTAATAGAGATATCTTTTGGTAAAAATGAATTTAAGTCATGTAGTAATTTATGCGTATTGATGAGCTCTGTAACATCAAAATGAGCATACATTTTTACTGCATGAACTCCAGAATCTGTTCTACCAGCACCATAAATCGGAGTTTCAGCTTTAATTAAAAGGCTTAAGGCATTTTCGATACAACTTTGTACAGAGATGGCTTCAGGTTGATTTTGCCAACCATGATAATTAGTGCCATCATAAGAAAGATCCATGAAATATCTCAAAACAAATTAATATTTTTGTTATCAAACAAATATAGAGAGATTAACTTGATAAAATAAAAATGAAAAAGATTCTTTTAATTTCAGATACTCATGGATATATTGATGATAGAATAATTCAATATGCAAAAGAATCTGACGAAACATGGCATGCTGGTGATATTGGAGAATTAAAAGTGGTAGATGAAATAAAAAAAGTAACTACTTTAAGGGCGGTACATGGAAATATAGATAATAGTAAAATTAGGGCTGAGTATGCTGAAAACTTAAGATTTAAAATTGAAGATATGAAGATATGGATAACTCATATTGGTGGTTATCCTAATAAGTATAATTTAAGAATTAGGCAAGAAATCAATTCTAACCCGCCAGATGTTTTCATATGTGGTCATTCACACATACTTAAAGTTATCAATGACAACAAATTAAATCTTTTACATATTAATCCGGGTGCAATAGGTAAACATGGATTTCACCAAGTAAGAACTATGATAAGATTTCAAATAATAAAAAGTAAAATTCAAAACTTAGAAGTAATTGAATTTAAAAGGTGAGGAGTTAACGAATCCTATCTATTGAATTTACTAAATCATCATCCTTTCTTATTAATCTTAGAGCGTAAAAAATTAAGTAACTACATAAAAAAGGATTCAAAATAGCCGCATACATGAGGAGTTCTAAAAATCTAGAAGGCATTAAATCAATTAATGCAACAAGCGAATGATAAAAGTAAAAGACAGTAAATAAACACATGATCAGACTTAATCTAAAATTTATCAATGATAATTTAATCTGAGTAGACCTAGATTTAAATAATAAAATCGTCAAAAGACATAATAGAGAAATAAGCAATGGGATAAAAGAAATTATTTCTAAAATAACATCAATCCCTTTTGCATTATTGAAAAAATCAATTATGATTGGGTATCCCTTTTCATACCATTCTAAACCAAAAAACCAATAAAGAAAGTAACACAAACCAGCTGCAAATAGATATAATGACTGTATCCTTTGAATCATAACCAATAATTTAAATTAAAAATCAAAAATAATAGTTTATTGACAAAAATAATCAATATTAAAAAATAAGTTGTATAATTGCATTGTTATTACTTACTTCTTACTAGTAATAGAATTTTTACTTCTAAAAACTATACTTCAAAAAAATTTCCCAATTAAATA
>ENA-OQVM01002397-OQVM01002397.1-marine-metagenome-genome-assembly--contig:-NODE-2397-length-21986-cov-5.368798_pt1 | contig 21986 bp, 42 predicted proteins | sample MGYA00237776_ERZ505498 | MGnify/ENA primary metagenome ERZ505498 (study PRJEB26159, sample SAMN06265151) | marine metagenome | isolation source: Helgoland LTER site | place: Germany:Helgoland, sampling... | reverse complement strand
AAAGAGCAGCCTGACCCAGTAAATAGCCCACCACACTATACGCAAGGCGATATAGAAACTATTGACTATATTGTAGATGTCCTTGGTGTAGAGGGAGCTATTGAGTATTGCCACGGTAATGTGATTAAATATACTGGCAGTAGATTAATGACTAAAGATAACCCAGTACAAGATGCCAAGAAAGCGGTATGGTATCTAAACAAAATGATCGACTTAATGGAAAATTAGGAGAAAATTATGCCATCAGGCAAAGGTACATACGGTAGCAAAGTAGGCGCACCACCAAAGAAGAAAAAGAAAAAGCCAATGAAGAAACCAAAGAAATGAATTTCAAATCTATAAAAGGGATTATAGGCGCTGTCGCACCAGTCTTAGGTACTGCTTTAGGTAGTCCTTTAGGCGGTGCTGCTGCGTCTGCAATTGCATCAGCCCTTGGTTGTGGCAATGACCCTAAAAGCATTGAGAAAGCCTTACAGAGCGCCTCACCAGAACAATTAGTTGAAGTTAAGAAAGCGGAGATTGATTTTGAAAAGAAAATGGCAGAACTCGACGTTGATGTCTTTGAATTGGAGGCAAAAGACATACAAGACGCAAGGCGAGCGCATAAAGGGGACTGGACGCCTAGAATCGTTGCTCTCATCTCTCTTGTGGGCTTCGTTGGGTATATTTTCCTTGTTACTATCCAGCCACCTGATGCAAACAGCGACACAATTGTCAGCCTAGTATTGGGTTACATGGGTGGCGTAGTTTCGGCTATTACTTCTTTTTACTTCGGTGCGAGTCATAAGCCAGATGATAAATAACGACAGATTAGTCAAGCAATTAGTGGTGCATGAGGGTTTAAAACTTGAGCCATACAAATGCACCTCTGACAAGCTAACGATCGGTGTAGGGCGAAATTTAGATGATTTAGGCATATCTAAAGACGAAGCCGAGTATATGCTCAAGAATGATATTCTCCGCGTCCAGTGCGAGTGTATGAGTTCGTTTCTATGGTTCGACCGTCTAAGCTCACTACGCAAAGAAGCTATTATAAATCTCGTATTTAATATGGGTATTACTAAGTTCAAACAGTTTAAAAAGACTATCGCATATATTGAGAGCGGTGATTTTGATTTAGCTGGTGCTGAGTTGTTAAACTCCCGCTATGCTGACCAAGTAGGCCAGCGTGCAATAGAAGTTGCTAATCAACTGTCGTCAAACAGCCTTTAATAACTATATCGAATAACGCCCTTTTGTGCTTATACCAGTTTATAAGCGTCTGAGGGCTTTGCCCCGTTAGCTCACTCACTTCTTTTAATGACTTTAAGCCTGAACGCTTAATAGTCTGACTCGCTGTAATTTCCTGCATAACAAAACCCCAAAGCCTATATAAGACGGCATTGTACACTATATTTAAAATAATTTAAAATAAACCTTTACAATTATCTTAATAGGGTACATAATGACCCTATCAACTTAATTAATACTTAAATAAAGGGAATACAAAATGTACAACTTAACTGACTTAGAAACTAACTTTTTAAAAACAATGATTGAATCTGACGATAATATTTTTGACTGCCTAACTACCAACTTGGCATTTTTTAGCAGCGATCTAAAAATGGAAAAAAAGCAAATATCCGGTGTAGTTTCAAGCTTAGTTAAAAAAGGAATTTTACACGCATGGATTAGCCCAGACGAAGCGGCTTACAACAACAGTAAAGGACAGATGCTAGATATATCTGACGAAGCATGCGAGTTTATTTTTGCAAACTTTACTTAATTTAATCGGGGCGAAAGCCCCACCACTCAAGGGGAAAAAATCATGAACCGAGTAAATTGTAGCGAGTATAAAGTTGGCGACAATGTTCGATTGCAGTTAACTGATGGCGATCTAAAGTATTACGGGAGTGTCGTTGAAGCGGGTAGTAGCAGTATGAAGGTTGAAGTGCCTTTCTATAACTCTGCCGTTACTTATAATCTAGCCGAAGGTCAGCAGGTAGAATCCTTACATAAAGGTTAATCAATTAGGGGCGAAAGCCCCACTATTAAAGGGAAAATAAAATGACTGAATTACAGAGCGCTTTACATAGTGATAATCAGCACGAAGGTTACGCGGTTGGAAACTGGCGCACGCATATAATAATCGACTGCGCGCAATGCCATAAGCCAATGGCAAGCCATACCAGTGATGAGGCCATATGCAATCAGTGCTCAACTAATAATTTAAAAGAGGGCGAACGATGAAAAGCTTTAATTTAGAAGTTGGCGATATTCATATATGGACAGGCACAAACAATAAAATAATGGTTAGTTGCGAGGCCACAAAAAAGTTAATGTCATTCGATACTTTTGATAATGCTATAAACGGTTTATTTTTGAGCGGTAAAAGAGAAGCGGCGCGAGCATTGAATAGTGCTGTTAATAATTTAAAATAGTTTAAAATAATCCTTTACATTTGAGTGAATAGGGTTGATAATGACCCTATCAATTAATCAAAGGGGCTACGCTATGCAAAATCAATATCTTACTCAATCTCAAATTATGGAAATGGTAGAAACTGGCTTTAATGTTTATATTATGACCGCAGACAAAAAAGCTACTATCCGCTCTATAAGAGAGCACAGCATGGACGAGTTTAATATCAAACCTAATCATTCAGCTGTGTTTAGCGCCTTTACTCAGGCCATGGCGATGTATGAAGTCACTGTCGGTAATACTAAAATTCAAATTAATAACGCATAAGGGTAAAGTCATGAAAAATAAATACGAAAATTATCAAATGAAGCATGATTATAAAATTAAAGAAGAAAAAAATGATGAACTAGAGCCATTTACAATGGGTTCGCCAGTAGAGATTTTATCTACCCTTATCATCGCAGCTACTTTCATCGTTATTTTCACAGCTTACATGGACGGTAGATTCATATGACGCCCACTAACTGGCTCGATGCAGTATGGGAGAGCGATTTAACGAGCTCTCAGAAGTTATTGGCTTGCTATCTACGCAAATACCTCCATGGAAATAAAAGCGTATGCTGGCCGTCTAAGACGCGAATGGTAGCTGAGACTGGATTAACAAAGAAAACAGTTCGCAAGCATATTGACTTACTAGAAGATGCTGGCTGGATAAGCATCGACCGATCCAATGGCGGTCGTAATAACCGCTATACGATACAAGGTAAAAATGTAACGGGAGTCAAAACGCCCCTAGGTAGGGTTGAAATAGCCCCTAGTGACGGGGTAAATATGACTCCCCTAAAAACCAATATAAAAACCAATAAAAAATATATAAGTAAAAAGTCTTCTTTTGAGAGATTAAAAGATAAAAGCTGGGCAGACGGCTTAAAATTAACTTAAAATAATTTCAAATAAACCTTTACTTTTATACAATAACGCGCAACAATGAGCACCTCTTAAATAAATGCTTTAAAGGAGCATCAAATGATAAACGACAATCCAGCACGAGTAGCACCACCAGAGCCAGTAGAACCGCCTAAAGGGTGGACTATGGATAAAGCTAAAAGGGACTTAGTTGATCTTTACTTAGACTCTGATAAATACGATGGTACATTCCATGACCATTTAGAAACGTATATTGTCGAAAACGGTTTAATTCATCACTGGATGCGTAAGGTGTTTACCAAAGAAGCTGATCAAGTTGAGCTAGATATGCAGGATGTTCTTTACTCAGTTGCAGTTAATTATATAGAGAGTGAGTTATGAAGTATTCAGATTTAACTCGACTTCAGTTATTTGTACTGGAGGGGATAGTTCAAAAAGTAATTGAAAATAATGTTTGTCCATATACAACCAATTCCGATATTAGATACTTTGAAACGGAAAAATACCTAAAGGCGGTTAGCAATGAAAACTAAACAATTAGCAGAAGAGCAAAGCGCGTTAGTTGAGCAGTCTATGGGTGATCAAATGGCTGCTCACGATTACGAGGGCTGGCTAGAATGTAATTTAATAGCAATGATGGCCGATTATGCAAGAGAGGCCAGCTACCCCAACGGCTATGAGTTCGCCAAGGCAATGCAGCTTATAGCACTAGAGGCTTTTGCGGCCTCGGTATCTGAATCTGATACTCATGGATTACCGTTTTAATGGGTAGAGATACTACATTTAAGGCTGTCAATTTAGAGTATCGCGGCACCGTTTACCAAAAGCATCATCATAAAATGGTAGGCGGTGGCAAGAGATTTATATCTGATACAGCTTGCCCGAAGTGTAGAGAGTATTTAAGGGTATGGAGGAGCCAGCGTAACGGCGAAAAGACTTCTTCATGCATTGGTTGCTTAGCTGATAAAAAAAATAAAAAGATAGATAGCATAAAGGCTAATAAACGCAGGGCAATAGAGGCTCATCAAGATAGAACTAAAGATTTAGACTGGTTCGATTTTAATTAAAACAAAGGGGAAGAAAATGAACAAATCAGATCAAATTAACCACTTAGCAACCGCACTATGCAAAGCTCAGTCAGAGATGGCAGGTGCTAGCAAAGATGCAAGCAATCCGTTTTTCAAAAGTAAATACGCCGATTTAGGCTCAGTTATTAAAGCGATTAAAACGCCATTCGCTAATAATGGTTTATCTTACTCGCAGTTTCCAGTCACTAGCGCCGGAGGTCAGGGTATTGGTGTATCAACCATACTCATGCATAGCAGCGGCCAGTGGTTACAGTCAGAGTTCTTTTTGCCTTTAGCTAAGTTAGACCCACAAGCTGGCGGCGGTGCTGTTACTTACGCTCGTCGTTACTCACTTATGGCTTTAGCTGGAATTCCCGCAGAGGATTGTGATGCCGAAAGTGCCATGAATCGAAAGCCAGCCAGTAGAGGGAGAGAAATCAATGGACTTTTATGATATTGAGCAGAACACAGAGCAATGGTATCAAATGCGGCTAGGTAAATTGACGGCATCGCAATTTGGCACTGTTATGGCTCATGTTAAAAAAGATTTCGGTGACCCAGCTAAAAGATACGCAGTTCAAATAGCACTCGGCCAGATAACTGGCGTTGTCCCGCCAGCTGGCTACCAAAACGAGCACATGATTCGCGGGCATGAGCAAGAGCCTATCGCTAGGGCGCAGTATGAAGTCAAATACGATTGCGAAGTAACTAATGGCGGTTTTTTCTGTAATGAATTTATAGGTGTATCGCCAGATGGCTTGGTTGGCGATAAAGGTGTTATAGAAATAAAATCCGTAATAGCAGCCAAGCATTTCGCAACACTTAAAAGCCAATCTTACGATAAAGGTTACAAGTGGCAGCTTATCGGCAACCTGTTTTATACAGGCTCAGACTGGATAGACTTCGTTAGTTACTGCTCAGAGTTCCCCGCAGGCGGCCAGCTCTATACATATAGATTGCATAGGAAAGACTATGAAACTGAGATAAGTTTAATGCAAGATAGATTTAACGATTTTAAAATTCTAGTAAGTGAAACGAAAGATATTATTCTAAATTCTACAATTTTTAATTAAATAGTTTAAATAAAGTATTTACATCTACACAATAGCGCGTAATAATGTAATTCTAACTTCAATAAAGGGAAGAACAAAATGAAAGATGAAACAGCAGGATACTTAGCAATCGCAACAGTCGTTACTTGTATTGGCGCATGGATAACTCACATTATTCATTGTTTAGTTACCGCTAAATACTTATTACTAATTGCTGGCGGGTTCTTTTTTCCCATCGGTATGATTCATGGATTCGGTATTTGGTTCGGAGTAAATTGGTAATGGGGACTAAGGGTATTGATCAGCGCCCTTATGATCGAGAAAAGTTTAACGATAACTTTGATTCTATTTTCGGTAAGAAAGAAAAGAAAAAAGAGGAGGTCAAAGATGGAAAGCCCGATAGAGATGAAAATCATAAAAATAGAGGATGAAGATTTTTTCGTTCTCTCAGTTATGGTCGATGGAGTCTCTACGCTTTACGAGATGGGTTCAGCGGTAGAGTTAATGGCTTTTCATAGGGTTCTAGCAGAGGTTTCTTTATCTATCGTTAATGTCGCTAAACAAAAAGAAGTAAAAATAAAAAAGGATTTACACTAATGTTTGCAGAACTAGAGAAAATAAATAAAGAGGGGGCTTCACATATGTTTGCAGAGCTAAAGAAAATAAATGAAGAAGCTGACCAGTTTTGGGCTGGTCAAGAAAAGCTATCACAGCGCGGTATGATGCAAAAAGCGTTAGAGGATGGCAGGTTATTAACTAGAATGGATTGCTTGAGAGAGTTCGGCATTATGAATCCTACAGCAAGAATCTCAGAGCTAAGGGCGGCAGGTGTTCCCATAGTTACTAGAATGGTTGGAATTCATAACCGATGGGATGTAAAGGTAAAAGTCGCTCAGTGGTTTATACCAGATCAAGATAAACCTTTAACAGCAACTAAAAAACGTAAGTAGCCGCGTCCTTTGCGCTGCCGCTGGTCAGTCTAGGCTATTAACCAGCACCTAAACTAACTTAAAAAGAGAGATTAACATGCAACAATATGACGATAATAATAAAGGCGCTTTATGGCCAGCTAAAGAAAGAGCCTCTGATAAGCACCCGCATTTTACTGGGCGAGCTATGGTAGGCGGTGTAGAGTATTACGTATCAGGCTGGAAACGTGACCCGAATGGTAATCCTAAAGCGCCAAGTGTAAAGTTTAGCTTTAAACCAGTCGATGAAGTTAAGCAGCAAGCACAACAATATCAGCCCCAAGCAACTCCGCAGGCGCAATATCAGCCCCAAGCAACTCCTCAGCAATACGCTCAAGCAACTGGCGACCAAGCACCACCAGCTAATGAGGTTCCTGACTTTCATGACGATATACCGTTTTAGGAGTAGGTAATGGTAACGGCTAGAGCAATAACAAACGAGTCTGGGCATATAGATAGCTTCCATATCAAAATGGATGGATTGGCTACTGGCTTCGAATTTGACCCTTGGAAATTCCAGACTCAGCCGTTCGGTAGGAAAATGATGCTAGTAGAGTTACGGAATAATGTTAGGGGCATCGATAGGCTTGACCAGTTTGGCACTCTAGTCATGTACGCCCTACAAATGGGATTTAAAGAGACTGACTGGTGTACGCTAGGCGATAACAAAAAGAATGTATGCCATGATCTTTATGTTGGCAAATACCTTTTTAGAAAGCTAAACGGCAGGATGTATAAGAAGAAATTACAAAAAGGGAAAAAGAATGGCTGATTATATTGTAGTTCCTAGCGATGCTAGGTCAGTAGTTGAATCAAAGAAAGCATTATTTGATAGGATAGATGCGGGTGAGTCTTTTGGAATGTCGTTTAAAGGGCTTAGCAAGCGCACCTTATCTCAAAATGCTTTACTGCACGTCTGGCTAAGAGCATATGCCGCCAAGTTATTGTTAAAGCCACTTGAGACTATATCTGAAAAAGAAGTTGGTTATATGAAAATGACTGCAAAGCGTAGGTATTATGCTGAGACGCAGGCGCGATGGATATTAGAGGAAAAGGTCGATCTAATTACTAAAGAGACTAGCATGGGTTTAGCTAGTAGTAGGAAGTGGCCTAAAGGTGAGATGTTTAATTTTATGGTATGGCTACAGACTTACGCGGCAAGTAGGGATGAGCTAATACTAGAGTCTAGCGGTGACTATGAAAAGAATTTTATGAGTCAGACTGAGGTTTAAATGGCTAAGAAATCTCCACGGGCTTTATGCTTAGAGGCTTTACAAAAGCTAACTAGGTTAAAAGCGGCAGATGATAACGGTTATGCTTCTTGCGTTACTTGCGGTAAAACCGATCACTTTAAATCTATGGATGGCGGTCACTACATACCTAAAGGTGCCAGCAGCTATTGGGCGCTTGAAGAAGAGAATATACATCCACAGTGTAAAGGCTGTAATGGTTTTGGTATGAAGCATGGGGACGCAGCGCAGCGTTACACGTTATACATGATAGATATGTATGGCCGCGATTACGTTGACGATATGCACGCTAAGAAAAAGAATCTCAGGAAGTATTACATCGCAGATTATAGGGCTATGCTTAAAGACTGGAATCAGCAAATTAAAGAGCATTTAAACAGGGTTGGGCAATGAAAAAAGATAGAGTGGCCGAGTTCAGAGCGAGGCAGAAAGCTAAGGGTTTAGCTGAGTTACGGGGCTTATACGCACCTAAAAGGTTACATCCAGCAATTAAAACAATTATTAAGGATTTGTTAGCAGATGATAACTACAGAAGCGTTCGAGATATTCAAAGCAGTTAAGGATTTACTAGAATTATCTGACGAAGAGTTAGATTACTTAGATCACACAACAGAACAGGAATTTTGGGAGAGATATGCACCTACAGATAGAGTATAAAGAAACGGCAAAGCTAATACCTTATGTTAACAACTCGCGCACTCATAGCGCGGAGCAGGTAAAGCAGGTAGCCTCAAGTATCAAAGAGTTTGGCTTCACCAACCCGATTTTAATTGATGAAAAAGACGGAATCATAGCTGGTCATGGTCGCTTATTAGCTGCTCAGTTGCTAGACATGGAAAGCGTTCCAACTATAAGGCTGGTAGGATTAAGTGAGGCGCAAGCTAAGGCTTATGTTATAGCTGATAATAAGCTGGCACTTAACTCAGGTTGGGACGATGCGCTGTTGAAAGTTGAGATAGAAACTTTGAAAGATTTAGATTTTGACACAGACTTGTTAGGTTGGGACGTACTGCCAGATTTCTCAGAAGAAGTTGATTATTCAATTCTAGACGATTTAGATGATGCAGACGCAGAGGCAGAAGAGATGTCTAGCGATGTGAAAAAAGCAATACAGATAGAGTTCGAGCCTGACGACTATCAAATAGCGCAGCAAATGATTAAAGAGGCAAGGGAGAGTGGAGTTTATATAGGTGGCGCTTTGTTGAATGCGCTGAGTTCTGAATCATGATACCTATCTATGTGCCGAGCTATAACAGGGCTAACTCTATCAAGACTACCGCTTGGCTAGATAAAAGCGGAATCCCTTACAAGGTCTTACTGCATAGTCAGGAATGTAGGTCGGAATACCTTGAAGCAGGATTGGTTAGGGATGAGGATATAATAGTCACTGGTGCGCCTTTCGGTGTTACGAGCCAAAGGAATTGGATAGTTAATAATTTAGCAGTTAAAGGTGAGTGGTATATATCACTTGACGATAATATTAGAGGCATGAAAAGAGTCGTTGATAAACACTACAGTAAAAGAAAGCTCAATGTTGAATCACCTGATATCAGTCAGGCGGATTTTAGTCAGAGTTTCAGTGCAGCTGAATATTTAGAATTATTAGAAAAAGATATAGTTGTTGCTGATAGCATTCATGCTGAGTATATAGGGTATGCCACCGTCGATAACTATTTTTTCAACAGTAAGAAATATAAGCCTGTCGGCTACGTAATAAGCAAGGCCTGTGCAGTAAAGTACCAAGGCTTGAAATACGACCCTGAGCTTGAAGCTATGGAAGATTTTGGCTATTGCGCCTCTCAGCTGGTAAAAAATAATTGCGTTCTCATTAATGCATGGATAAAGCCAGTCGCGGGGCATTATGAAGCGGGAGGTATAGGGACTTATGAGATGCGAGTTCCTAGAAAGGTAAAAGACTGCAAATACTTGATGAAAAAGTACCCCAACTTGTTTCGATATAAAGCAAAGAAAGGTTGCCACCCTAAAGCAGAAATACAGATACGGTTCCACAGCCCAAAGCAGTTAATTGAATGGAAAAAAAAGGAGAAAGTGATTAATGATTAAACTGCAGATGAAAAAGGTGGCGCATGAAAGAAAGAGAGGGGCGACCTGTGAGTATATAGAGCCAAACATTAAGGATTCATGCTACTTATACGATGGTGATGAATTGGTAGGTTTATATTTAAAGGAGCTGCCTGAAAAATACTCTTCTATCAAGCAGTTGATGGCTGTCGCAAACAATGAGTTTTTATCGGAAAGGGTGCCAAAAACCGAGCTAGAAAGGTCTGATGTAATGTCTATGCAAAGAAAGCTAGGGATTACAAGAGCTGAGGCGAAAAAGCTAGGGACTGTTCAGCAAAGCACTATAATAGGCTCAATACCTAAAAAGCCACACATGAGAAGAGATTACCACAACAGAAGTAGTGTGCATGCCGTTGCATCGGCTAGCGTGTTCATTAAGTGTATGTTGCGAGCTTCCAAGGGTATAGACACACTGTTATCTGATTTTGCGCCTGAATTACACGCCGACCATGTTAAAGCGGTATCAGGAGTTGATGATGATTACAGGTTCGGCAATTTATTTACGAGCAGTATTAGTAATTTCAATATAGCAGCACCATTCCATCAAGATCGGGCTAATGTGCAGAAAACATTGAATGCCATTTATACGCACAGGAAAAACTCAACTGGTGGCTGTTTATACGTTCCTGATTATGACGCCTGCTTTGAGATGCCTACTGGTAGTTTGTTGCTATATCCTGCTTGGCGTAATATGCATGCAGTCACGCCGATAAAAGCCACTCACGAGGGCGGATATCGTAATAGTTTAGTATTTTACGCATTAAAAGGCTTCATTGATAAAGAGTAATTATTTGAAATTGTCTACCATTAAAAGAGATACATATGCGAGAGCAAATAGAAATTAACTTAGAAGATTTAGAAAAGCTATGCAGGTTAAACTGTACGCATGAAGAGATTGCGGCATATTTTAACGTAAGCACAAAAACCGTACAACGAAGGTATACAGAGGAGCCTGACTTTGCAGCAGCGGTAGATAGAGGAAAGGCACATGGAAAGCTATCATTACGGCGTGCTCAACTTAAACTGGTAGAGAGCGGGAACCCAACTATGGCGATATGGTTAGGTAAACAGTTATTAAGCCAGACTGACAAGCAAGAGATAGACCAGTACAATCATGGCGATAAAATCTCTATCGAGATCGTAAACCCTGACGCTATTTAATGGCTAGACTAACTCCTACAAGCCCACAGTTTAAATATATAACCTCAACGGCTAAATTCCCTGCTCTTGTGGCGGGCTTCGGCGCTGGTAAGACTGAGGCGGCTGTTCAACGCTCTATCATTGGCAAACTAAACAACCCTGAGACTAACAGAGGCTTTTATGAGCCTACTTACGACTTAATACGGATGATTGCATGGCCAAGGTTTGAAGCTGTTCTAACGGCCTTACAGATACCTTACACGCTACAGAAATCGCCAATAAACTGCATTGACCTTGGGCAATACGGTAAGATTATCTTTAGATCAATGGATAACATTAACCGCATTATCGGTTATGAGCACGCCGATGCAGATATTGATGAGCTAGATACGCTAAAGGAAGTAGATGCAGCAGCCGCATTTAGGGCAATCATGGCTCGTAACAGGCAGTTAAAGCCTAATGGTGAGCCTAATACTATAGGGGTAACAACGACCCCAGAGGGCTTTAAGTTTGTATATAAAACGTGGAAAAAAGAGCCAAAGAAAGGCTATGAGATAATTCAAGCACCGACTGCATCTAACCCTCACCTGCCAGAAGATTACCTTGATAACCTAAAAGATATATACCCAGCGCAGTTACTATCGGCATATACGCGAGGCGAGTTCGTTAACCTTACTCAAGGCACTGTATACACTGGCTTTGATAGAGCTAAGAACCACAGTGATGAGTCAGTAGCTGATTATGATACCTTACTAATCGGTATGGACTTTAACGTAACGAATATGAGTGCTGTCGTGTACGTTAAACGAGGGAATGTGTACATAGCAGTGGATGAGTTATGTGGTATATATGATACACCAGCAATGATTGTGGCTATAGAGCAGAAGTACCCTGAGCATTCAGTGGCAGTCTATCCAGATGCGTCAGGCGGTAGCCGTAAGACTGTAGATGCAAGCGTGTCGGATATATCTTTATTAGAGGCTGCGGGCTTTGAAGTAAGGGCTAAAAAGAAGAATCCACTGATAAAAGATAGGGTAATGGCGGCTAATGCTGCATACGAATCACTTACGGTTATGGTAAACTGCCATAAATGTCAAGAGCTAACTGGCAATCTAGAACAATTAAGCTATGATACCAACGGAGTACCCGATAAATCTAGCGGGCTAGACCATTTAATAGATGCGGCGACTTATCTAATTGCTTATGAATTGCCGATTAATAAACCAATGACGGCGGTGCCGTTTAAATTTGTGATGTAAATTATGAGCGTAGACCAGCAGAATCCAGAGTTCGATACATACCTTGGCGAATGGAAAAAGGTAACTGATTGCTGTGAGGGGCAGAGAGCAATTAAAGATGCAACCTCAACCTATTTGCGACCGATGGAGGGTGTAGGCGTAAACGAGCCTAGATACCTTAGCTATATTAGCCGAGCTGTATTTGTAAACTTTACAGGCCGCACGAAAGAGGGTTTAGCGGGTGCTATATTTAGAAAAGAGCCTGAGATTGAGATACCTGACCAGCTAGATTATCTGCTAGAGAATGCTGACGGTGCTGGTGAGTCGCTAAATAGCTTGGCTAAAGATATATGTGGTGAGGTAATTGCTAAGGGGCGGCACGCTATGCTGGTTGACTTCCCGCAATTAGAGCAGGGATTAACCCTAGAGCAGGTGCAGCAGATACAACCGCAAGCATCTATCAACCGCTATACCGCTGAAAACTTTATCAACTGGAATGTATCAGTAGTTGCTGGCCGTAAGTTACTTACGCTGGCTGTACTATGTGAGCTATACGATGCAGACGAAGATGAGTTTACCTACGAGGTTAAGAAGCAGTACCGAGTGCTAAGATTGCGAGATGGTATCTACTCTCAGCAAGTGTATAGAGACGATGTACCATACGGAGAGGAGTTTTTCCCTAAACGCGCAGACGGTACTAATTTTGAGTTTATCCCTTTATTTATAGTTGGTAGTGAGAATAACGATGCCTCGGTAGATGTACCGCCACTGGCTGATATTGCTAATGTAAATATCGGTCACTATCGCAACTCGGCAGACTTAGAGGAAAACTGCTATATACATGGCCAATTAACTCTAGGTGTTACCAGCTCTATGAGTATGAGCCAGTTCGCAGAAGCTAACCCTAATGGAATTACAGTAGGCTCTATGGCTGGTCATTTCTTGGGCGAGTCGGGCGGGTTTAGCTCAGTACAAGCCAGTGAGAATCAGTTAGCAGATAAGCTAATGGAGCGCAAAGAGGATCAGATGCGAAAGCTAGGCGCTCGAATGGTTGAAGATGGCGGTAATAAGACCGCTACACAATCACGCATTGATGCAACTGGCGAGAGTTCAATTCTAGCCACAATTGCCGATAACGTATCGGGCGGCCTACAAACCTGTATTGACTGGTGCGGGCAGTTTATGGGTGTAGATTCTACCGAGTCTATCTATAAGCTCAATAAGAAATTCTTTGACGATGACGCTAACCCACAGTTAATGATGGCAGCTATCCAGCTTAATGACCGAGGCGTTATAGGTAAGTCTGACCTACAAGATATGGCTAGATCGCAAGGTATCGTAAACCCTGAGAGAACGAATGAAGATATTGATGGAGAGGTTGAAGTGGTAGCGCCAATTTAATGAGCAGCGAACAGTACCTAATAGATGCGGCGACCCGTCACCAAGTATTTGTACAGCGGTATGCGGGCGGCCTATCTAACCAGTATCAGAAAGCCTTAAAGAAAACATATGCCGAGGTCTTAGCCCGTCTAATGGAAGATGAGCTTACAGATATTGGCGCTGCTAGGCTTACACAGATACGTTTAGATATGGAGCAGATACTCTCTAACGGCTATAACGCTGCTAAAACTGAGTTGCTACTAAACCTTAATGAGTTCGCTACTTCTGAGGCTGCGTTTACTGGTCAGCTTTTGGCTAACGGCAGTGCTACGCAGTTTAGTGTTGCGTTACCCGCTACACAGCAGATACAAACAGCACTCTCGCTTAATACGTTCTCGCCTGATAATGGTAAAACTTTAGTCAATATCGAGACAGCCTTAGATAATTTTGGCACTAAAAAAGCTGCAAATATACGACAAATAGTTAAAGATGGCTTCCTGCTAGGTGATACTAATGCGGACATAGCCAGCATGATTAGCGATGCAGAGAAGATTAACAGGGCGCAAGCAGATAGCCTAGCTAGGACAATGACCAACCATGCCTCTAATGTGGCTAGAGCTGAGACGTTTAATGCCAATGATGATGTGGTAACTGGCTATGAGTGGGTAGCTACACTGGATAGCCGCACCACACTAACCTGTAGTGGTCGAGACGGTGAGATATATTCCCTATCAGCTGAGAATCCTAAACCACCTGCACATTTTAATTGCCGATCAACCACGGTTCCAGTTATTGACCCTGAGTTTGATATAGGCGCAAGCGGTAAAGGCACAAGGCAGTCAAAGGGCGCTAAAGGTAAAGAGCGTGTAAGTGCAAAGACAACTTTCGGCGGGTGGCTAAAGAAGCAGCCCGCAGACTTTCAAGATGAGTATTTTTCTAAATTTCAAGACGGCAGTATTAAGGCAAAGTTATTTAGAAAGGGCGGCTTAAAGATCGACAAATTTACAGATGTGCGCGGTGCAGAGTACAGTTTGTCGGAATTAAAGGCATTAAATCCATTAGCGTTTGACGTTGCTGAGATTTAGTGGTATATAACTAAAAGGCTACAGGGTAGTCAGACTTAATAACTTGGGGTTATAAGATGATAAAGTACAATGTAAGTGCAGATGAGTTCGAGACGCTGGAAGATTCACAGAAAGGCTTATATTCGCAGGGCGAAAATGGCTATACGTTGAATGTTGAGGGTGTACCGAAAGAAGATGTAAGCGGGTTGAAGCGTAAGATTGATGAGCTACTTACTGAGAAGAAATCAGTACAGCAAAAAGCAAACGAGGCAGATGAGCAAGCGAAAGCTGAATTGGCTGCCAAGCTAAAAAACGCAAACGATTATGAGCAGTTATATAACAGTTCAGAGTCAGAGAGACAAAAGGCTTCTGAGGAGTTAGCAACTTTAAAGGCTAATTTACAGCAGCAGCAGGTAGCAAGCCAAGCCAGCACAGTAGCGTCTAAGTTAACTAAAGACACTGCTAGAGCTAAACTGCTATCAGCACAGATTGAATCACGCCTATCTCTAGTAGATGGCGAGGTGAGAGTTTTAGACGCTAACGGCAATTTAACCGTTAGTAGTGTAGAAGAATTAACGGCCTCAATTAAAGCGGAATATCCGTTTTTGGTCGATGGTTCACAAGCTGCTGGGGGCGGCGCAACAGGTGGAAACAGCGGGGCTGGTGATGCCAAAACAGTAAGTCGTGCAGACTTTGATAATCTAGGGCAGGCAGAACGCTCTAAATTCTTTAAAGCTGGCGGCAAAATTATTTAATTATTCTTTTGGAGAAACTAGCTAATGGCTAACGAACTAACTTTATCAAACCTAGCAAACGACATTTATGTCGCTGCTGATGTTGTAGGCCGCGAACAAGTCGGCTTTATCCCATCTGTAACTATGAATGCTGACCACTCTCGCGGTGGATTAAACGATAGCGTTAAAGCTGCATTCACTAATGTTGCTGCACCTGTTGATATTTCTCAGTTGATGACTATCCCAGAAGGTTCAACTACTTCTATCGCAAGCAAATCACTTAGCTTGTCTAAGTCACGCTCGGTACAGATTCCTATGGAAGCTGATGCAGAATTGCAATTACGTAATGGCGGTCAGTTTGACTCTGTTTACGGTGATTTAATCGCTCAAGCAATGCGCGCATTAACTAACGAAATGGAAGCTGATCTTGCGTTAGCTGCTAAAGAAGGCGCTGGTGGCGCTTCTGGTGCTGTTGGTACTAGCCCGTTTGCTTCTAACTTTGGTGCTTTAGCTACTGCTCGTTCGCGCTTGCAGGAATATGGTTGCCCAACTACTGACTTATCTGTAGTTCTTAATGGCGCACAAGGCGCATCACTTCGCACTTTAGGCCAATTAACTGACGCTAACCGCGCTGGTTCTGATGCTTTCGGTCGTCAAGGTGTATTGCTTGACCTGTACGGAATGTCTGTACGTGAGTCTGGTAAATTAGCCGCTCATACTGCTGGTGCCGCTACTGGCTTGGATATTGTTGGTGCTGATGCAGTTGGCGCTACTGAAATCGCTTTAGATGGCGGTGATTCAGGCACTATCTTAAAAGGTGATGTTGTTAAGTTTGCCAATGACCCTCGCAAGTATGTTCTTGCTGGTGATGGTGCTGCTGCCGCTGGTGTTACTCTAAACCTTAACAGCGGATTGCTTAATGCTACTGCTGTTGGTGAAGAGATGACTATCGAAGCTGCTCACACGCCTTTATCTGTATTTCACAGATCAGCGTTAGAGCTTGCAGTTCGTGCTCCTGCTTTACCACAAGTTGGTGATTCAGCAGACGATAGCATCGTTGTACAAGACCCAACTAGCGGCCTCGTATTTGAAGTGCGTATCTATAAAGGATACCGCAAATCAATGATCGAAATCGGCGCGACTTGGGGCGTTAAAGCATGGAAGTCAGACTTCATCCATACTTTAGTTGCACCTTTGTAAGTAGTAAGTTGTAAGTTTTGGTCGGCTCTCTTGGGTTTCCCTCCCTTTACCCTCTGAGAGTCGGCCTTTTTTTAAGGTGAGAGTATGGCTTTAACAATAGAAACAGGGCAACAATCGACTACAGCCACAAGCTATGTCACGGTTGCTAATTACAATACTTATTTAGACGCGAGATACCCAGCCCGCACGAGCATTAGTACAGCTCAAGCAGAGGCATATATCCTACGCGCAATGGATTATTTTGAGACCTTGGTTTTTATCGGCACTAAAGCTGACGAAGATCAAGCGTTACAGTGGCCGCGTCATAGAGTTATTATCGACGGCTATGGATTCGACAGTGACCAGATACCGAAAGAGGTATTGATTGCTACGTATGAGATTGCATACGGTTTTGAGCAGGGCTTTGGAATTAATGACCCTGTTGGCAGAGAGACTTCTAAAGAGACTGTAGGCTCGTTATCTGTAGAGTATAAATCCTCTAGTGCAGATCGTACATTGCTGCCAGCGGCTTCTCAGGCGCTTAGAAAGCTAATTAAAAACCCAACCTCAGTGGTTAGACTTTAATGGCCTTTAATTACTCGCCACTAAATAAAACGGCTACTGATCTTATTACTAAGTTTGGTCAAGCGGTTACGTTTAGCAAAAAAGTAACGAGCGCCTACCAGCCTGAGACTGGCGGCTTTAGTAACTCGGTTAGCTCGACGTATGTGGCTCAGATCGTAATTCTGGATGAACCGAAATCTGAAAAAGAAGAAAGCTCGACAGTTCTTGTAGAAAATGAGGCGCTATGCTCATCAACTACCGAGCCAACTATAGGCGACACTGCTACAATTAACTCTGATCAATACAAGATAACGGCTGTTAAGAAAATACAGCCCGCAGCTACGGTGGTATTCTATGAACTTCGCATCGCAAGTTGATAAGATAGCCGATAAAGCGGCTGTAAGAACGTCTAAGATGGTTCGCGGCACTGTCCTTGGCATTATGAGGGATACAATTAAAGACACGCCTGTAGACACTGGGCGGCTTAGAAATAATTGGTTTGCTAGTATTGGCAGACCAGTAGATGCAGAGCGAGAGCAAGGCGGTAAAGCTGCTAGTGCTTCTAAGGCAAATGCAGTTGATGTAGCTACTAAATTTAAAATGGGTGATGAGATATACTTTACCAATAATCTACCTTATGCAATGGTTATAGAGTTCGGCGGCATGGTGAACGGTAGCGTAAGAAAGGGGCAAGGTATGCTACGCAGAGCAATCGGCATTAGAACGAGTAAACTAAGATGAGCAATACAGTAGATTACGGCTCTATAACAGAGAGCGCGACTGGTGAAGTTTTACACGTTGATGGCGGGTTTATAACCAGCACGATAGCCACCGAAGCCACAAGCATATTTCGTAATATCCGAATAGCTTTAGAGAATAGATTAACTACATTAACAGAATTAAGTAACATAGCATTTGAGAATGTAGAGATAGATTTAAGCACGCTAGATAAAGGTGCTAATGGAGTAGAATTCGTGCAGGCGTTTTTGTTGCCACAAGCAACTGAGTCGCTAGAGATTAGCCCTACAGGTAGAGACTTGCACGAGGGTATATTCCAGATTAACTACTATAACGGTGTTGGTATAGGCGGCTATAGTACGAAGCTAGACTATATCGCACAAGCCTTTAAAAGAGGCACAGAGTTAAATTTTAGCGGTACTACCGTTAGAGTTCGTAACGTATCTTTAGGCGTTGGGCGCAGAGAAGATGCTTTTTTTGTTAGAAATATTGATGTATCTTATTATGCGGTTACGCCCGCGAGGAGCTAGTTAAATGCCTATTGCAAACGGCCAGAATGTTAAATTAAGTATCAAAGAGGAAACCACTTACGGCAATGCTATTACTGATGCTGCCTACGATGTATTCCCTTTTAAAAGTGTAAACCTATCACTTACAAAGACTAACCACGAATCAGGTGTTATCACTGGTGATCGTGAGGTTCAAGATGTAATCATGGGTGCTGTATCTGTAGCTGGTGATGTATCTTTTGATCTATCACACCAAGCGGCCTATATTACAGGGCTACTCGGTGTCATGGGTGACGATGCTACTTCTAATGGAGTTATTAATATTGGTAGCGTTCGCCAGTCTTATACCTTTCATCAAACTTTTTTAGACCTAAACTCTAATAACGATGTCCACGTTTTTAAAGGTTGTGAGTTTAACAGCTTTTCTATGTCTATCCCTAGTGATGGGCTAATTGAGTGTTCTTTTGGTCTTATCGGCTCTACAATGACTACCGAGAACGCTGAGATAGATGGCGCAGAGGCTAACTATACAGACACCAACAACCCGTATCACTCAAGCGAAGCAGCCATTTTCTTAGGCGGTGCAAACACTGCTATCATTACTGACTTTTCTTTAGCTATTGATAATGGTCTAGCTACTACCAATAAAATCGGCGCTTTAGAAGCCCAGCAAGGCGGTATCAGTAAGTGTCGTGTAACTGGCTCATTTACTGCTCACTTTGACGATTCTGCTGGCGTTGGTCATTACGAGAAGTTCCTAGCGAATGATAAAGAAGCAATTGTTGTAACTTTAGGCTCAGGCACTACTGGTATGAGTTTTACAATGGCCGAAGTAGTCTATACTACTAGCACTGTTGAGGTAGGCGGTGAGGGCTTATTAAGTATCTCTGCTGAGTTTACTGCTATCTACAAAGACACCAGTAATACTTCTGCATTAGTAATTGATACTGACTTATAATAATCTAAATGCCTCGCTATGCGGGGCTTAACTTTACCCAAGGGGGGTTTATGAAGCTTACAGAACTATACACAGTTGATGCACATGAAAATGGCGCAGAGCTTAGAATTTCTGATGGCGAGGGTGTTAAAACGCCCTTGTACATAAAGGTTAAAGGAACAGATTCAGTTAGTTACCGACTACAATTAAAGAAACAAAAAGCCGCATATTTTGAGGCTGCTCAGAAAAATAAAGATGTTGATACTGATAAGTTTGTAACTGATGCTTTAGTAGCCTGTACTATTGGCTGGCGCGGTACAGATGAAAAGTTTACTAAAAAGTTATGCCGTGAGTTATACGAAAAGGCTCCGTTTGTTAAAGAGCAGATTGATAGCTTTATGGTAGACCGCAGTAATTTTACCAAGGCCAAGCCGATAAAATAATCGAGTTTGGCAAGTGGATATTCCACGCAAACGGTAGAATTGAGGGTAGTAAATCAACACGCATTGAGCAGTGGAGAGCAATCGAGAGAATATCAGGCCGAAAACCTGCTGACCTTGAAAATATGCCAATACTCGATGACCATTTATACCCAGTGTTTAACGCATGGGTTAAGATAGGTCAAGGAGTGGAAGCGATTACGCTACAAGATATAAAGGCGTACATTGATATTTATGACGACCCTTTAGAGTGGTGGGAGGTTGACGCTATTCTGGGGTTAGATAAGGCAAGGTTAAGCGAATGGCAAACGAAGTAGCAAAACTCATATTTAAAGCCGACACCTCTGATATAGATGCAGCTATAAAGCGATTAGGCTATCTTGGCAAATCTGCTAACGATGCTGAACAGCAGGTTGGACAACTAGGCGACGAAGCAAAAAAAGCAGCTCCTAAAATTAAAGGGGCGGGCGATGAAGCTCAGAAAGGCGGCAAAAAGTTTAAAGGTTTTGGCGATGCTATAGCTAAGAATAAGGTTAAAGTTCTTGGCTTTGCCGCTGCGATAACGGGTATGGCTCTTGTTATTAATAGAGGGCTAAAAGCAGTAGAGGAAGCTGGTTCAGAGTTTAGTATCTTTAGAGCTAGACTAATCACTGCTACAGGTAGCGTAGAGGCTGCCACTCAAGCATTCAAAGACCTAAACGCATTCGCACTAGAGACACCATTCACCCTCGCAGAGTCCGTTAATGGCTTTGCAAAACTAACTAACCTAGGCTTAAACCCGTCACGCGCCGCTATGGTTAGCTTTGCTAATACCTCTGCCGCTATGGGCGGCTCTCTTGAGCAAATGATTGAGGCGGTTGCTGACGCTACTACATTCGAGTTCGAGCGCCTTAAAGAATTTGGTATTAAGTCAAGCCAAGAGGGTGATAAGGTTAAATTCACCTTTAGAGGTGTAACTACTGAGATAAATAAGAGTGCTACTGAGGTATCTAAATACCTAGAGAATATAGGTAACACTGTATTTGCTGGTGCTGCTATAGAGCAAACGAAGACTCTTAAAGGTTCTATCTCTAACCTAGAGCAAGCCTTTGGTAATTTAGCTATAGCTGCTGGTGAGCTAAGTGGGGCTAATGATGTATTCGCAAAATCAAATAATGATCTAGCAGCCACGGTATCTGACCCAGACTTCCAGAAAGGCATGGCTAATTTAAGTGCTCATTTTGCTAGAATAAAAGCCTCTATCGTTGGGTTAAGCGCCGATGCTTTTGCAGGCTTTATTAAGGCTATTACTGCAACGGATATAGAGGCTATATCTGATACAGAAAGACGTATAGAGCAAGCAAACACGCGCATCTCTAACATGATTACTCTAGGGATTAGTGAAAACTCACAAACATTCAAGCAAGCTCGAAATGATTTAGCAGACTTGCAAGCCAAAATGCGAGAGTTAAAAGGTGAGTCAGTAGGTACTGTGTCCGATATTATGGGCGTTGGTGCTATGGTAGGTAGTGATAAGCCGTTTAGTATGATGGACGGCGTAAAAAATACTGGCGAGACTGCTATACCTATGGCTCCAGAGGGTATGAGCTCTGCTGATACGGTAAGAGCGGCTGAGGTTGAGCGCGTAAAGGGTATTGAGACCGAATTTCAAGAGTGGAAAGACGGGTTAGAATTATCAGATCTTGATAAGTTGAAAGCGAAGCACATGGCGATGCTAGACGCAGAGAAAGAATTTGAAGCTAATAAAAGACAGATAAAACTTGACGCTACAGAGTTAGCAGCAGCAGAGGAAGCAGAAAGAGAAGAGATAAGAGCTGAGTATAAGGCAGAATTAGATGAGACTTCGTTTTTAACGCAAGTCAATCAAGGCGATAATCTAAGAAAATTCCAAGAGAAAGTAGCAAAAGGTGAGCTTAAACTAGAAGAAATGACGGGCAAGCAAAAGGCTAAACTCGCCGTAGGCGTTGGCGGGGACATACTTGCCCATGCAGCTAAGAGTAGTGAAACAGCATTTAAGCTACAGAAAGGCTTAAAAATAGCCGAAACTATACAGAACACATACGGGGCTGCTATGGGTGCTTATAGCTCATTAGCTCCTATACCTTACGTTGGGCCAGCTCTAGGTATCGCTGCGGCTGCAGCGGCAGTTTCCGCAGGCGCAGCCAACGTCAAAGCAATACAAGCAACTAAATTTAATAAAGGCGGGTCAGGTGGTGGCGTATCTAAACCGTCTATGGGCGGTGGCGGTGGCGGTGGCGGCGGCGGAGTATCTGCTGGTAATGCGGCGAGCATCTCGCCTGTACAAGAGGCTGCTAAC
>ENA-OQVM01002380-OQVM01002380.1-marine-metagenome-genome-assembly--contig:-NODE-2380-length-22060-cov-3.194059_pt1 | contig 22060 bp, 20 predicted proteins | sample MGYA00237776_ERZ505498 | MGnify/ENA primary metagenome ERZ505498 (study PRJEB26159, sample SAMN06265151) | marine metagenome | isolation source: Helgoland LTER site | place: Germany:Helgoland, sampling... | reverse complement strand
AACGCGCGGTTCCAGCCCTAGTTCGCGGGCGACATACGCCCCGCGTTCAGCGATGTCAGCCAGATCGTTTTCGTCTGGCCATTCGTGCACCAGCGTATCGGTGATTAGAACGATGCGCCCTTTGTGCAGTACGGCTGTCACGCCTACTGCGCCATCATGCGGTTGTGCGTCAAAGACGTGATTGATCAATTCCAGCACATGCGCGGATTTGCGTGTGGCCCCAGTGACCATCCCGTCTGCGTGACCATGCGCTAACATAAGCGCCGCAAAGACGTGGCGATCTCGCGCGGCAAGGCGATGCACATCTTGCGTGTCAAAGCCCTTGCGCTGCAAACGCTCGTATAGAAACGCTTTGTAGGTTTTTAGGTGCGGAGTGTTTGCGGCGTTGACGATCGTCAGTTCTTCGACAGCATCGGCAAGCCCTTCGGCAGTCAGCTTTTCCTTCACATCATCTTCGCGCCCAACAATCAGCGCTTTGCCCATACCAGAACGTTGATACATGACAGCAGCACGCAAGACGCGTGGATCGTCGCCCTCTGCAAAAACCACTGTGGATTGATTTGCGCGTGCGCGTGCATTCAAGCTGCGCAAGATTGCTTGCGTGGGGTCCATGCGCGATTTGAGGGATAGCTCATACGCTTCCATGTCCACAATTGGCCTGCGGGCCACGCCAGTTTTCATGCCGGCTTGGGCGACTGCAGTCGGGATACGGTGGATCAGGCGCGGATCGAACGGCGTCGGGATGATATAATCGCGCCCAAACGTCAGTTTTTTACCATAAGCCAATGCGACTTCGTCCGGCACATCCTCGCGGGCGAGGGCAGCAAGCGCTTCGGCGCAGGCGATCTTCATCTCGTCATTGATTGCGCGGGCATGAATATCCAGTGCGCCACGAAACAGATACGGGAAACCAAGGACGTTGTTCACCTGATTGGGGTAGTCGCTGCGCCCGGTAGCAACGATCGCATCTTCGCGAACAGCATGCGCGTCTTCCGGTGTGATCTCTGGATCGGGGTTGGCCATTGCGAAAATAACAGGGTTTTTCGCCATATTAGACACCATTTCTTGCGTCACAGCCCCTTTTGCGCTGACCCCAAGGAATACGTCACAGCCCTTCATTGCGTCATCCAGTGTGCGTGCTTTGGTGTTGGCGGCATGGGCAGATTTCCACTGGTTCATCCCCTCAGTCCGGCCTTGATAAATGACACCTTTGGTGTCGGCCATGATGCAATTGTCATGCTTGGCACCCATCGCCTTGAGCAACTCAAGACAGGCAATGCCCGCTGCACCAGCGCCGTTCAGAACAATTTTCACGTCTTCGATCTTTTTGCCGGACAAGTGCAGCGCATTCAGCAAACCAGCCGCGCAAATAACGGCCGTGCCGTGCTGGTCGTCGTGAAAGACCGGAATATCCATCTGCTCTTTAAGGGCTTGTTCAATGATAAAGCATTCGGGTGCTTTGATATCTTCAAGGTTGATGCCGCCAAAGGTTGGACCCATCAGCTTAACGGCCTTAATGATCTCATCCGGGTCTTCGGTATCAAGTTCGATATCAATCGAGTTCACATCAGCGAACCGTTTGAAAAGAACAGATTTCCCTTCCATTACGGGTTTACTCGCCAATGCGCCTAGATTGCCTAGACCCAGAACAGCCGTGCCGTTCGAAATCACAGCAACCAGATTACCTTTGTTCGTATAATCATATGCAGTCGCAGGGTCCGCGGCGATTTCCTCGCAGGGAATCGCGACACCGGGGGAATACGCCAACGACAAATCGCGCTGGGTTGTCATCGGGACTGTCGCCTGAATTTCCCATTTGCCAGGACTTGGCTGCATGTGGAATTGCAGCGCGTCTTCGCGGGTCAGTTTATTCTTTGGCATTGGATCCCCCCATTTCAGTCCTTGAACATAACGGCATCGACGCCTCGCCCGCAACGGGTTCATTTCGGGGTTTCGTCGCTAACATGGGGTGATACTGTGCGAGCGATATCCTTGGGGGATGCATGAGCAGTACAAAAGACACCGTCACGCCGATGATGGCCCAATATCTTGAAATAAAAGCAGATCAACCTGATGCCTTGCTGTTCTACCGCATGGGCGATTTCTATGAGATGTTTTTTGACGACGCTATCGCCGCGGCAGAAGCGCTCGATATCGCGCTGACCAAACGTGGCAAACATGATGGCGCGGATATCCCGATGTGTGGCGTCCCGCATCATGCAGCAGAGGGGTACTTTCTAACGCTGATCCGCAAAGGATTTCGCGTGGCTGTTTGTGAACAGATGGAAAGCCCCGCAGAGGCGAAAAAGCGCGGATATAAGGCAATCGTGAAACGCGAAGTCGTGCGGCTGGTTACACCCGGCACATTGACCGAGGATTCATTGCTGGACGCACGTCGCCATAACTTTTTAGCGGCGTTTCATGTGGTCCGCGATGAAGGCGCGTTAGCGTGGGTCGATATCTCGACCGGTGCGTTTCACGTGATGCCTTGCAGCGGGGCGCGTCTGGGTCCGGAGTTAGCACGGCTAACCCCACGCGAGGTTATTGTCGTTGACTGTTCCGAAGCGAATTGGGCTGGAATAGTCTCTGATTCAGGTGCGGTGATCACGACGTTGGGTGCTTCGGCCTTTGATAGCACAGCGGGTGATAAACGACTTTGCGGATTGTATAAAGTCGGTTCTCTTGATGCGTTTGGTGAATTTACGCGGGCCGAAGTCGCGGCAATGTCTGCGGTGGCCGAATATCTTGAGATTACACAGCGCGGAAACCTGCCGTTACTGCGCCCGCCCGTCCAAGAAGGGCAGTCAACGGCGATGCAAATTGACGCCGCGACCCGCAAATCACTTGAGCTGACACATGGCGCAAGCGGCGGTCGGCAAGGGTCATTATTGCACTGTATTGATCGTACGGTAACGGCTGGTGGTGCACGACTACTGGAACGGCGTTTAGCCTCGCCAACGTGTCGTGTTGAAGTTGTGTCTGCACGGCAAGATGCGTTGCAGTTTCTTGTTGTACGGACCCGTCTAACCCAAGATCTGCGCGACACGTTACGTGGTGTTCATGATCTGGATCGTGCTTTGTCTCGTTTGGCGCTGGGTCGCGGCGGGCCTCGCGATATGGCCGCAATTCGAAATACAATTGGGCAAGCGGCGGTGCTTTCAGGCCAGTTAGATTGCGAAATGCCAATGAACCTTACCGATGCTGCAAGTGATTTGACAGGGCATGACGCTTTGTTGGCGTTGCTTGATCAAGCGCTGGTTGCTGAACCTCCGATTTTGTCACGCGACGGCGGCTTTATCGCACCCGGTTATGATGCGGACCTCGACGAAGCACGGACCTTGCGGGACGAAGGCCGATCTGTAATCGCTTCGATGCAAGCCGATTACATCAAGGCCTCCGGCATTAGTGCACTCAAGATAAAGCACAACAATGTACTGGGTTATTTCATTGAGACAACAGCAACGCATGCTGAAAAGATGCTGGCGCCGCCCTTGAATGAAATCTTCATTCATCGCCAAACAACCGCCAATCAAGTGCGCTTTACGACAGTGGAACTGTCCGAGATTGAAACCCGTATTCTAAATGCGGGTGGACGGGCGCTTGAGATCGAAAAGCGTCTCTATTCCAGCCTAACTGATGCTATTATTTCGCAAGCAGGACCGCTTGGGGCGCTCGCACGGGGGCTGTCCGAGATTGATTTGACCGCCGCATTGGGACATTTGGCTTTGGCAGAAAATTGGGTGCGGCCTGTCGTCGACGACAGCCGCGCGTTTGAGATTTCCGGCGGCCGTCATCCAGTCGTCGAGGCTGCTTTGCAAAAGGACGGCGTGCCGTTTATCGCCAATGATTGCGGGCTAACCGAAGCACCTATCTGGTTGCTGACAGGCCCGAACATGGCAGGTAAGTCTACGTTCCTGCGGCAGAACGCATTGCTAGCGATTTTGGCTCAAATGGGCAGCTTTGTTCCTGCAACAAAGGCTCACATCGGGATTGTCAGTCAGATATTCAGCCGCGTGGGTGCGTCCGATGATTTGGCGCGTGGGCGGTCGACCTTTATGGTCGAAATGGTCGAGACGGCTGCGATCTTGAACCAAGCAGACGATCGCGCGTTAGTGATTTTGGACGAAATCGGACGCGGCACTGCGACATATGACGGTTTATCGATTGCTTGGGCCACATTAGAACATCTGCATGACGTCAACCGCAGTCGCGCGCTGTTCGCCACACATTATCACGAGATGTCAGCGCTTTCCGCAAAGCTTGATGGTGTTGAGAACGCGACAGTCACCGTCAAAGAGTGGGACGGCGATGTGATTTTCCTTCATGAGGTCAAACGCGGGACAGCGGATCGCAGTTACGGTGTTCAAGTCGCGCGACTTGCGGGATTGCCGCAGGTCGTTGTAGAGCGCGCAAAGGTGGTTTTGGAAGCGTTGGAAAAAGGTGAACGCGAGGGTGGAGGTTCGCGTCAGGCGATCATCGATGATCTGCCTTTGTTTTCCGCAACACCTACGGCACCTGCTGCGAAAGCCAAAATCTCGCAGGTTGAGGAAAGGCTCAAGAGCGTCTTGCCGGATGAGTTAACTCCGAAAGACGCCCTTGCGTTGATCTATGAACTGCGTGACTTGGCGGCGCGCGATTAGGACGCCGGCATGGACGAGACGCCAACCTGTGCAGGGCGCAACAGGCGGTCGTAAAGCATGAAACCTTCTGCAGCGACTTGAATAATCTCGCCTGCTTTGGTTCCAGGCACGGGTGCTTCGAACATGGCTTGGTGGATTTTGGGATCGAATTTATCGCCAACTTCAGGAACGATAGGGTCGATTCCGTGCTTTTTGAAGACGCTAATCAGCTCGCGCATTGTCAACTCGACGCCCTCTAACAAAGCTGCGTTGACGGCTTTTTCGCTGTCTTCAGCAGATTGCAAAGCGCGGCGCATGTTGTCGTAAACCGGCAGCATATCGCGTGCTAGCTTTGACCCGCCGTAGTTTTCGGCCTCACGGCGGTCACGCTCTGAACGTTTGCGTGTGTTTTCTGCATCCGCCAACGCGCGCATAAACTTGTCGCGAAAGTCATCGCGTTCTGCACGCAGTGCTTCGATCTCGTCGAAGGTTTCGGCGGCTGCGTCAAAATCAATTTCATCGCCTTCTGCGGCAAGTTCATCAAGACTTTGGAGTGGTTCGTCTTTGTCAGACATCTATCTTTCCTTCACGAGCGGTCGGCAATCATCTTGCCCACAAGCTTTGCGGTGTAATTCACGATCGGCACAATACGTCCATAATTCAGGCGGGTTGGCCCAATGACACCAACCGCACCGATTATCTTACGGTCGGCGTTCATATAAGGTGAAACGACCAAAGATGAACCCGAAAGTGAGAACAATTTGTTCTCTGAGCCAATAAAAATGCGCACCCCGTCCCCGTCTTCGGTCAGATCAAGGAATTGGGCGATGTCGCGCTTGCGCTCCAGGTCATCAAAAAGGGTGCGGATGCGGGCTAGGTCGGCCTCGTTTTCGCTGTCGCCAAGCAGGTTGCCGCGGCCCCGAACAATCAAGCGTTCAGTGTTTTCGCCCTCGTTCTCCCAAAGAACGATCCCATCTTTGACAAGCTCTGCGGCGAGTGCGTCGATTTCCTGTCTGCGCGCCTTAACTTCGCGCGCGATAACGGCGCCAAGCTCGGACAAGGTATGACCTGCGGCTATGGCGTTCACGAAATTGGCAGCTTCCCGCATGGACGACGGCGTTTGTCCTGCAGGCGGTGTGAATACACGGTTTTCAACATGGCCATCCGCAAATACCAACACGACAAGCGCACGATCCAGTGAAAGTGACACAAATTCTATATGTTTAATCGCCGCCTCATGTTTCGGCGTCAGAACAAGGCTAGCGCCATGTGTGACGCCAGAGAGCGCCTGACCCACCTGGTCCAGCATAGAGGTCACGTCTTGGTCGTTGCTGGTGAGCGTGCTGTCAATTTTCTGACGGTCCGCACCGTCCAAATCCCCGACTTCAAGCAAACCATCCACAAACATGCGCAAACCAAGCTGCGTTGGGATGCGGCCAGCGCTTGTATGCGGACTGCCTAGCAGCCCAAGAAATTCGAGATCCTGCATCACGTTTCGGATTGTCGCGGCACTTACTTTTTCGGAAAAATCACGTGTCAAAGTACGTGATCCAACAGGTGATCCGCTTTCCAGATAACCTTCGACGACGCGGCGAAAGACTTCGCGCGAACGGGTGTTCATATCGTCGATGTTTGGCGATTGGGTTGGCATGGTTCTCTCTGATGAAGGCGTCGCAATTAAAACGAAGTTTGAGGGGGCGTCAATCGGGCTTGGATTTCATATGTGGGCAGCGTATCGGTGAGGTGCAACCAACAGGAGTGTCCCAAATGCGTCCATCAGGCCGTCAGACGAATGAAATGCGCGAAATCTCGATCGAAACAGGTGTGACCATGCATGCCGAAGGATCGTGCCTGATTAAATGCGGGAACACCCACGTGCTGTGTACAGCGACAATCGATGAACGTGTACCGCCATTTTTGAAGAACTCTGGCCTTGGCTGGGTCACTGCTGAATATGGAATGCTGCCTCGCGCGACGAACACGCGAATGCGCCGTGAGGCCAAGAATGGCCAATCTGGGCGCACACAAGAAATTCAGCGCTTGATTGGACGTTCCTTGCGAGCTGGTGTCGATCGCGTGGCGTTGGGTGAACGTCAGATCGTCGTAGACTGCGATGTTATTCAGGCCGATGGCGGCACGCGCTGTGCGTCGATCACTGGTGGATGGGTTGCTTTGAAGCTTGCTGTTCAGAAGCTGATGAAAGCCGGCGATGTGATTAGCGACCCGTTGATTGATCCGGTTGCGGCGATTTCTTGTGGGATTTACGCAGGCCAGGAAGTGCTTGATCTGGATTATCCTGAAGATAGCGAAGCTGGTGTTGATGGAAACTTCGTGATGACTGGCGGCAAATTAATCGAAGTGCAGATGTCGGCAGAGGGGTCCACCTATACCCGAAAGCAGATGGACGGTTTACTGGATTTGGCTGAAAATGGCGTATCCGAATTGATCGAAGCGCAGTTGCGGGCAGTCAGCTGATGCGGCGCTTTGACGGCAAAGAACTGGTCATCGCGACCCACAACCAAGGCAAGCTGGAAGAGATCGCTGATCTTTTGCGGCCCTACGGCGTGTCTTTGTCGTCAAACGCCGATCACGGCCTACCGGAGCCGGAAGAAACAGAAACCACCTTTGTTGGCAACGCACGGATCAAGGCGCATGCCGCCGCAAAGGTGACGGGCCTACCCGCGCTTTCTGATGACAGCGGGATTGAGATTGATGGCCTTAATGGGGCACCGGGTGTCTATACCGCCGATTGGGCAGAGACCCCCAATGGACGTGACTTCAAAATGGCGATGAAGCGGAGTTGGGCAGAGTTAGAGACTGTTTCTGCACCGTATCCACGCACAGCGCGGTTCTGTTGTACGCTGGTTCTGGCGTGGCCAGACGGGCATGACGAAGTGTTTCCAGGTGTGATGCCCGGCCAAATCGTTTGGCCGATGCGCGGCGAACAAGGGCATGGGTACGACCCGATTTTCCAACCCGATGGGTATGACATCACATTTGGTGAAATGGACCGTTGGGAAAAGAACAAAATCAGCCACCGCGCGGATGCGTTCGTGAAACTGATTGCGGGTTGCTTTGCATAAAATGGAAGATTGGGAGCACGGGGGATTTGGTCTTTATATCCATTGGCCGTTTTGTCAGGCCAAATGTCCCTATTGCGATTTCAACAGTCATGTTGTCGCGAAGATTGATCAAAAGGCGTGGGAAGCAGCATATCTAACCGAGATTGAACGGATTGGTCATGAAACCAAAGGACGCGTGCTGCGATCTGTGTTCTTTGGTGGCGGAACGCCCAGCTTGATGGATCCTGAAGTAGTAGATTCTATTTTGACAAAAGTCCGTGCGACGTGGTCGATGGCCAATGACATTGAAATCACGTTGGAAGCTAATCCCACCTCGGTCGAAGCAGGTCGTTTTGCGGGATACCGGGATGCGGGTGTAAATCGGGTTTCGATGGGTATTCAGGCGTTGAATGATCGCGATTTGAAAGCTCTTGGTCGGCTGCACACTGCAAGCGAGGCAATGCAAGCCTTTGATATTGCTAGGAATGTGTTTGATCGTGTGAGCTTTGATCTGATATATGCGCGGCAAGATCAAAGTTTAGCCGACTGGCAGGTTGAACTGAAGCAAGCGCTTGGCCTCGCGGTTGATCACCTTTCACTTTATCAGCTGACAATCGAGGAAGGGACGGCCTTTGGTGATCGCTATGCGGCTGGAAAGCTTCGCGGACTGCCAGACGACGATCGCGCGGCGGATATGTATACACTGACCCAAGAGGTCTGCGAAGCCGCTGGGTTTGGCGGGTATGAAGTTTCAAACCATGCGCGGGCTGGCGATGAAAGCATCCACAACCAGATTTATTGGCGATATGGCGATTATGCAGGAATTGGCCCCGGTGCACATGGGCGCTTAACACTGGGCGGCCAACGCTTTGCAACAGAAGCGCCATCTGCGCCGTTAAGCTGGCTTGGGCAAGTTTGCAAAAGCGGCAATGGCGATTTGCAGCGCGTTCCATTGAGCCCTGATGAACAATGGTCAGAGTTCTTATTGATGGGAATGCGGTTAGCAGAAGGCGTTGATTTGACACGTTACCCTGAGGCACGTAGTTCAATTTTATCATCCAATATCAAAGAGTTAGTTGATATTGGTATGATTGCGCAAAATGAAGATAGACTTCAGGTCACACAGCAAGGGCGGCCTGTGTTGAACGCTGTCTTGCGCGGGTTACTGGACGCTTAACCGCCGGAAAGCGCGCGCAAAAGATCATCTAATTGATCGAGTGATTTATACCCTATCACCATTTTGCCGCCTTCGGCGCCAGCAGGGTGATCAATCGTGACCTTCATACGCAGAGAGGCCGACAGTTCATTTTCGATTTGCACAGTGTCGGCATCTTTCGGAACGGGTGCACCGCGAACGCTGCGCCGTTTGATCGCCGGGCCCTTTTTCGCCAGTTTTTCCGTCTCGCGCACAGAGAGTTTCCGTTGGATAACTTCGCGCGCCAACTGCACTGCTTGATCATGGCCAACCAATGCACGCGCATGTCCTGCGGTAATTTGCCCGGCAACAAGATAATTCTGGATTTCCTTGGGTAGCGTCAAAAGGCGCATGAGGTTTGCGATATGACTACGGCTTTTGCCAAGCGCCTGGGATAGCTTATCTTGTGTGTGACCGAAACGATCCATCAACTGCTTGTAGCCTGCAGCCTCGTCGACAGGGTTAAGGTCAGCTCGCTGGATATTCTCGATGATCGCAATTTCAAGAACTTCTGTGTCATCGTAGTCACGCACAAGAACCGGAATCTCGTGAAGTTGCGCCATTTGTGCTGCACGCCACCGCCGTTCGCCTGCGACAATCTCATAAACATCGGTCTTTCCAGCAGCGCGGCGCACGATCAGCGGCTGGATTACACCTTTCTCCGAAATTGAAGCCGCGAGGTCATTTAGCGCGTCCTCGGCGAAGGTGCGGCGGGGTTGATCAGGATTTGGCTGAACCTGTTCAATTGGAACGACCAAATCAGGACGTTTGGGCGTTGCTGGCGTCGTTTCATCCGCGGATACGTCAGACATAAGCGCTGAGAGGCCGCGCCCTAGTCCTCGTGATTTTTTGGGTGTGCGTGTCATCTATGCTGCCTTCTTTTTCATCGTACGATCAATGACTTCCTGCGCCAAAGCGCGATAAGCAATACTGCCTTTAGAATTGCTGTCATAACTCAAAACAGGGAGCGCGAATGATGGCGCCTCGCTTAATCGAACGTTACGGGGAATCACAGTCTTGAACACCATTTCCCCCATATTTTCGCGCGCATCCTGTTCTACTTGAAGTGACAGGTTATTGCGCTGATCATACATCGTCAGCGCAATTCCTTCGATACGCAATTCTGGGTTCGCGGTTTGCCGCACATCGCGGACGGTCAAAATAAGCTGGGATAGCCCCTCGAGGGCGAAGAATTCACTTTGCAGAGGGACGATGATCGAATGGGCGGCAACCATCGCGTTGACTGTCAATATGTTGAGGGATGGAGGGCAGTCGATCAATATGTAGTCATATTCCAGTGCCATAGACGAAGCACTTCGCAACACATCAGCAAGTAGAAAACTGCGCTTTGCGTTGTCCATCAGCTCTAGATCTGCGGAGCTCAAATCAGTCGTTGCTGGAATGATCTCAAGACCATCGACGGTTGTTGGTTGGATCGCATCCGTCAGATCAACATCGCCGGATAGAAGATCATAAGTAGTGATATCTCGCTGGTCATGTCCAATACCAAGGCCTGTCGACGCGTTACCTTGTGGATCAAGGTCGATCAGCAAAACGCGCATTTCCTGTTCGGCCAAAGCCGCACCAAGATTGATCGTCGTAGTTGTCTTACCGACGCCGCCTTTTTGGTTCGCGATGGCAATAATCGTCGTTTGCGTGCGGGGTTTATTTGCCACGGGCGGAAATCCTTTGAATGATCAGAAGGCGCGCTTCAGGATCAGTCATACTAGCATGATCTTCAAGGTCAAACGACCAGTCGTTTTTCGCATCGGCAACTTCCTGTGCGGCCTGTTTGCCCTTGTGAAGCAAGCAAATACCGCCGTCGCGCATATGCCTGCCAACAAGGGGTAAGAGGCTAGGTAATGGGGCGAGCGCCCGAGCAGATACCACATCTGCACCCAATGGCGCCGTCTGCTCAATGCGTTCCGCGATTACTGTGATAGAAAGCCGCAATTCTCTTGCCGCTGTGCGCAAAAATGTCGATTTCCGCTGGTCGCTTTCGATAAGCGTAAAGTGTGCATTGGGTTGCTTTTCCTTTGCAAGAATCGCCAAGATGATCCCCGGAAAGCCACCGCCACTGCCCAAATCCGCCCACTTTTCGTAAACTTTGGGTGCAAACCGATAGAGTTGTACCGAATCGATGATGTGGCGGTCCCAGATGTCAGGGACGGACCCCTTAGCGATAAGGTTAATCTTTGGCGTCCATTTGGTTACTAAAACCGCGAAATCCTCGAGGTTTTGAATTGTTTCACGTGAAACATCCACGCCACCAAGTTGTGAGCTCATATCAGGTACCCGTCGCACGCTGTTGGCGCCGCTTAATAGCGCTAATAATCAGCATCAAAGCAGCAGGCGTCATGCCTTCGATGCGCCCAGCATGGGCGATTGTTCCTGGCTTACTCGCTGAGAGCTTCATGACCAATTCATTCGAAAGTCCACTGATTGATGAATAATCCATATCCTGCGCGATCACATGCTTCTCATCGCGCTCCATTGCCGCAATATCGCGCTCTTGACGGGCAATATAATGCGCATACAACGCATCCCTTTTCACCTGATCCCGGACTGGTGCGGAAATTGTATCCAGATCTTGCCCAGTTTTTGCTAGCTCCTCAAACCCGAAATCCGCCAATGCCAGCGCTTCAAGCGCCGAGCGTCGCGGCCCGTCGGCGTTCAGTTTCGCCCCGGTCTTTGCGATTTCCCTTGATGAAAGATCGATCGAACTTAGCAATACTTTTGCTTTGTCGATCTGCGCCATCTTGTCCGAAAAGCTAGACCACCGCACATCCCCTACACAACCAAGCGCCCGGCCCTTGGCGGTAAGCCTTTGGTCGGCATTGTCCGCCCGCAACGACAGCCGGAATTCAGCCCGCGACGTGAACATGCGGTAAGGCTCTGACACGCCGCGGGTAATCAGATCATCAATCATCACGCCAATGTAGGATTCGCGCCGACTGAAAATGACAGGCTCGCCCGACCTGGCAACCGCTGCGGCGTTCAGACCTGCGACCAAACCTTGCGCTGCAGCCTCCTCGTAACCAGTCGTTCCATTGATCTGACCTGCAAGAAATAGACCCGGGACATCGCGCAATTCCAAAGTCATCCCGAGTGCGCGCGGGTCGACGTAGTCGTATTCAATTGCATAACCTGGTTGCAAAATCGTAGCATTTTCAAGACCATAGATGGATTTGACATATTGCTCTTGTACATCTTCAGGCAATGAAGTCGAGATTCCATTCGGATACACCGTGTGATCATTCACACCTTCGGGCTCTAAGAAGATCTGATGGGATGTTTTATCTGCGAACCGAACAACTTTGTCTTCGATTGACGGACAGTACCGCGGTCCGACACCATCAATATGACCACCGTACATCGCCGAACGTTCTAGGTTCTTGCGAATAATGTCATGTGTTTGCGCGTTGGTATGTGTAATACCGCAATCAATCTGCTTGGCGTAAACGCCTTTAGACAGAAAAGAAAACAGAACTGGGTCATCATCGCTTGGCTGTGCTTCCAGCTTGTCCCATGCAATTGTACGCCCATCCAGCCTTGGGGGCGTTCCCGTTTTAAGCCGCCCAAGCGGTAGTGCAAAACTATCCAACCGCTCTGCCATTTTAACCGAAGGGTCATCGCCCATCCGACCACCAGGCCGCGATACATCCCCAATGTGAATAACGCCCCGTAAGAACGTACCTGTGGTCAGGATAACGCTTTGTGCCGTCAGTTCTGCGCCGTCTCGCATCACCACACCGGCAACACGCGGACCATTCATCACAAGATCGGTCGCTTCGCCCTCAAGAATGTCCAGGTTCGCCAGCAACGCAAGCTCTGCTTGCATCTCTGTGCGGTAAATTTCGCGATCCGATTGCGCCCTTGGGCCTTGGACAGCTGGACCTTTTCTGCGGTTCAACAGACGGAACTGAATTCCGGCCTTATCCGCAACTCGCGCCATAACGCCATCAAGGGCATCGATCTCACGGACAAGATGGCCTTTGCCAAGGCCCCCAATCGCTGGGTTACATGACATGACGCCAATCGACGCCTTTGTAAGAGTTATCAACGCAGTCCGCACGCCCATACGCGCTGCGGCATGCGCCGCCTCTGCGCCAGCATGCCCTCCACCAATGACAATCACGTCGTAATCGTAATGTTTCACGTGAAACAACTCCTACTTTCCGATGCAAAAACTTGAAAAAACCTCGTCAAGGACCTGTTCTACATCAACACGTCCGACGATGCTATCCACCGCGCGAATGGCAGATCGCAAGTCTTCCGCGATCAAATCCGTCATTGCCATTTCATCATCCATAGCGCGCTGTGCATCGTCCATATAACCAATTGCCCGCATCATCGCTGTCCGGTGACGTTCACGCATCGCAATCCCGATATTCCCGACCTTTTGGCTTAATCTTTCTGACACTTCAGAAATCAGCGCATCAATCCCTGCGCCAGTTTTCCCGGATACGGCCAGCCCACCACCTTGCGCAATGTCAGCTTTCCCCTGCACAATCAGGTCGTCAGGGCCAGTATTCAGCGACCCTTCGTCTACGTTCAAAACCAAATGAATACGCAGATCTGCGCGTGCTGCACGTTCCTTGGCCCGCGCAACACCCAACCACTCAACTGTATCATCGGTTTCGCGCAAACCTGCTGTATCCAACAACGTCACTGGCAGCCCGCCAAGATCCATCCGCACCTCGATCACATCCCGAGTTGTTCCCGCGATTTCTGATGTAATCGCAACATCGCGGCCTGCCAGCTTATTCAACAATGTCGATTTGCCAACATTTGGCGCCCCGATGATTGCCACCTCAAAACCATCTCGCACCCTTTCTGCCGCGCGCACACCGTCAGCCTCGCGCTGCATTTCCAATGCAACACCACGTAGCAAGTCGCGGACTTCAGGTGTCACGTCGACGGGTACATCTTCATCAGCAAAGTCAATCGTCGCTTCGAGCAAGGCTGCAGCTCTGATCAGCCTTGTCCGCCACCCATCTGCCAGCGCACCTAACGCTCCAGAAAACACCCTGACAGCTTGCTTTCTCTGGCCCTCTGTCTCTGCGTCGATCAAGTCCGCAAGACCTTCAACCTCTGCCAAATCAAGGCAACCGTTTTCCAACGCACGGCGGGTAAACTCGCCTGCCTCGGCCTGTCGCAATTCGGGGTGATTGCCCAACACGCGTAAGATTGCGCTAACAACTGCGGGGCTTCCATGCAGCTGCAACTCAACAACAGCCTCTCCGGTAAAGCTCTTTCCTGCATCAAATCGCAAGACCAGCGCTTCATCCAGCATCTCTCCTTCAGCATCATAAAGCCTGCGAAGGCCGCGCATTTTTGGTACATCGCGGCACAGCAAAGCCGCCGATGAAACAGCCATCGGCCCCGAAATACGCACCACAGCAACGCCAGCACGGCCTTGCGCAGTTGCTAATGCAAAAATGGTATCCATATCCAACCCATTGTTTTATAACAATAAGTTATGTGTTCATTGAATCGAAGAAGTCCGAATTTGTCTTGGTTTGCTTTAGCTTACCGATCAAGAACTCAATCGCGTCGGTCGTGCCCATCGGGTTTAGGATACGACGCAGAACATATGTCTTCGCCAGATCGCCCTTATCAACCAACAGCTCTTCCTTGCGGGTACCAGACTTAAGAATGTCCATCGCCGGGAAGACACGCTTGTCTGCTACCTTACGGTCCAACACGATCTCGCTGTTGCCGGTACCTTTGAATTCTTCAAAGATCACTTCGTCCATGCGCGAACCCGTATCAATCAGCGCCGTTGCAATAATAGTCAGCGACCCACCTTCTTCGATGTTACGTGCGGCACCAAAGAAGCGCTTAGGACGCTGCAGCGCGTTCGCATCGACACCACCTGTCAAAACCTTGCCAGAGGACGGCACAGTCGTGTTAAACGCCCGTCCCAGACGCGTAATCGAGTCCAGCAAGATCACAACATCACGCTTGTGTTCGACCAACCTCTTGGCTTTTTCGATGACCATCTCGGATACTGCCACGTGACGTGTCGCTGGTTCGTCAAACGTCGACGACACAACCTCACCTTTTACGGACCGCTGCATATCCGTCACTTCTTCTGGACGCTCATCAATGAGCAAGACAATCAGATAGCATTCTGGGTGGTTCTTACCAATCGAGTTCGCGATGTTTTGCAACAAAACCGTTTTACCGGTCCGCGGAGGCGCAACGATCAATGACCGCTGTCCTTTACCAATTGGTGCCACTAAATCAATGATCCGGGCAGAACGATCCTTTACGGTCGGATCATCAATTTCCATCGTCAAACGCTCGTCAGGATAAAGCGGCGTCAGGTTATCAAAAGCAACCTTGTGCTTGGCTTTTTCTGGATCTTCAAAGTTGATTTGCTCAACCGACGTCAAGGCAAAGTAACGCTCTGAATCGTTTGGTTCTTTCATAACGCCTTCAACAGTATCACCCGTGCGCAACGAATGCTGACGGATCATGTCTGGCGAAACATATATATCGTCAGGACCTGGCAGATAGTTCGCTTCTGGCGACCGCAAGAAACCAAAACCATCTTGCAGAACTTCCAAAACACCATCACCGCCGATGACCCATTCTTCGTCCGCCCGCTCTTTCAGAATGGCGAACATCATATCGCCCTTCCGCATCGTCGATGCATTTTCGACTTCGAGCTCTTCAGCCAGTGACAAAAGATCTTTCGGGCTTTGCGCCTTAAGATCGGCAAGGTTCAGACGGTGCTGAGTCATAAATATACCTCGACCGATGAAAACATCGGCATCTTTTCGAATAATAGTGGAAATCTACTTTCCCGGACGGGAAGCCCCTAAGCCATTACGCATCTCGCGCCTTTGAGTCAATCAACCTCTTAGAAAGGCCGCACAACCACAGCCACCACGATCAACAACATCAGCACAGTCGGAACTTCGTTAAACAATCTATATGTTCGCCCGGAACGCGTGTTCGTGCCCAGCGCAAATTCTTTGCGTCGCACACTCATCCAACCGTGTGCGCCTGTCATCAAGATCACCGAAGCCAACTTAACCCACGACCATGCCGCACCCCAATCAAAGGCGCCCAAGCCGATCATAATCAATCCAGCGATCCACGCCACAATCATAGCTGGATTCATGATCACCCGAAGCAGCCTTTCTTCCATCACCTGAAATGTCTGGTCCAGCTCTGAACCGACTTTTGCCCGTTCTGCATGATAGACAAAAAGTCTAGGCAGATAAAACAAACCTGCCATCCACGCGATGACTGCCATAATATGCAACGCCTTGATCCAAGGATATAGGCTTTCAAGAATTTCAAACATGGCTTCAATCTCTCTTAGGGTCTCTCTTCCATAATAAATATATAAGAAGAAAGAAAAGATGATGTTGTAGTTAGTCAGTTCAATTTCTGTGGGTTGTTTTTTTATCCTCATAGTTATCCCGACTGACGATAGTGGGCATCAAAGGCGAAATCACAAACAGATAAAAATATTATATATTATTAACAATGACTTATAAGTTTATCGTTTACGCAAAAAAGGTCAAATACCCACTAGACATAGAAACCGTCATGATTCCTCCACACCTTGGACTTATCCATACTCACAGAGGAAAAAATGAGCCGAGCCTCAGTGAGACACCAGAGTTCTACCCAATCGCGGGAATGATGTTAGTTATGCCCAGATCCACACGCATACCCACACAAAGTTTGTCCCAAAGGTTATCCACATGAACGATCGCATTATCCTCGCTTCTGGTTCGGACATTCGCGCGCAGTTATTGCGCAACGCATGCGTTGTGTTTGAAGTCTCTGCTGCCCGGGTGGACGAAGATGCAGTGCGTGCGTCGCTGGAAGCGGAACAAGCATCGCCACGCGATATCGCAGATACACTCGCTGAACTCAAAGCGCAGCGCGTTGCTGCCAAGAACCCGGATGCGCTTGTGATTGGGTGCGATCAGGTCCTCGCATTTGGCCAGACAATCCTTAACAAACCGCAAACACCAGAAGAGGCTTTGTCGCAACTTAAGATGTTACGCGGCCAGAAGCACCAACTTCTGTCAGCCGCAGTGATCTATGCTGATGGCAAACCACAGTGGCGACATGTCGGTGTCGTGCGCCTGCAGATGCGCGATGCGTCGGACGGGTATCTTGCGGATTATGTCGATCGGAATTGGGATAGCATTCGCTTTGCGGTCGGCGCGTATAAGCTGGAAGAAGAAGGAGTGCGACTTTTTACACGCATCGACGGGGATTATTTCAACGTACTTGGCTTACCGCTACTGGAACTCTTGTCTTATCTGACGCTACGCGGAACATTGCCGACATGACAAATATACCGCGCGCAGGCGTGATCGGAAATCCGATTGCGCATTCCCTATCGCCAAAGCTCCATGGCTATTGGCTGAACCGTTATGGCCTTGAGGGCAGCTACACCGCCCTCAAAGTGACCGAGGACGCATTAGAGAAAACTCTGCGTGAGTTGCCAAGTCAGGGTTTCATCGGCGCAAACGTGACGATCCCGCACAAAGTGAATGTCATGCAATTCGCCGATCAGATCACCGACCGTGCAACGTTGATCGGCGCGGCTAACACCCTGATTTTCAAAGACGATGGCCGAATCTTTGCTGATAATACAGATGGTTACGGTTTTATGGCCAACCTACGTCAAGGTGCGCCCGACTGGGACCCAAAAGCAGGACCAGCCGCAATCTTTGGTGCGGGCGGGGCAGCGCGCGCTATTATCGTGGCTCTTGCTGACGCAGGTGTCCCCGAAATCATCATTTCAAACCGGACCCGCCCTAAAGCAGAGGCATTACGCGATGATTTTGGCGCACGCATTTCAGTGATCGATTGGGTTCAGGCAGATAAAATGCTCGAAGAGGCAAATACCGTCATAAACACAACATCTCTTGGGATGGTCGGTGCGCAAGACTTCAAAGTACCGCTTGATAAGATGCGCAAAGACGCCGTCGTGACCGACATCGTTTACAACCCGTTGAAAACGCCTTTCCTCATTGCTGCCGAAAAGCTTGGGTGCACTACCGTCGACGGTCTCGGCATGCTGCTACATCAAGGTGTCCCTGGGTTTGAGCGTTGGTTTGGCCAGCGTCCCGAAGTTGACGAGGCCACGCGCCAAGCCGTCTTGTCATGACCCATCTTTTGGGTCTGACGGGTTCGATTGGCATGGGCAAATCGACCACAGCTCAGATGTTCCGCGACGCCGGTATCCCTGTATGGGATGCAGATGCTGCCGTGCACGAAATTTACGGCAAGGATGGCGCTGCGGTTCCGTTTTTCCAAGAACAACTGCCCAAAGCTGTCGTTGATGACGAAGTTAGCCGCACAGCGTTAAAAGAATTGCTCGCTCTGGATCCAAGCGTCATGAAGACGCTCGAAGATATTGTGCACCCATTGGTCGCGGCACATCGCGCGGCTTTTCTTGCGCAACAAGACGCACCCTTGGTGGTGTTTGACATCCCATTGTTGTTTGAGACGAACGCACAAGATTGGCTGACTTCTGTTCTTGTAGTGTCAGCCCCTCCTGACGTCCAGAAGCAGCGGGTTTTGGCGCGCGGTCAAATGTCTGAAGCGATTTTCCAGCAAATCTTGTCACGCCAAATGCCTGATGCAGAAAAACGCACTCGCGCTGATTATATTATCGAAACACTGACGCTGGACGACACCCGCGAAGCCGTGCAAAAACTGATCGCGGAACTGACGGGACAACAACATGCGTGAAATCGTATTAGATACGGAAACGACAGGATTTGAACCCTCTGAAGGGGACCGGATCGTGGAAATCGGCGCGATTGAGCTGATGGGACACGTCCCGACAGGCCGCACATATCACCAGTATATCAACCCCCAGCGCTCTATGCCGGCCGGAGCGTTTGGCGTGCATAGCATCGGTCCTGATTTGCTGGAGCCACCACAAGACCCCAAGCCGGGTCAGGAAACACTGCGGGACAAGCCTTTGTTCAAAGATATTGCGCAGGGTTTCATCGACTTCATCGGCGATGCAAAGCTGGTCATACACAACGCTGCCTTCGATATGAAGTTTCTGAATGCAGAGTTGGGTTGGTTAAACCGCCCGCTTTTACCGATGGACCAGTCATTGGATACGCTTGCGATTGCGCGGCGCAAATTTCCGGGATCGCCCGCGTCGTTGGATGCGCTGTGCCGGCGGTTCGGGATCGATAATAGCTCGCGCACGTTGCACGGCGCACTTTTGGACAGCGAAATTCTAGCAGAAGTGTATCTGGAACTGATCGGCGGGCGTCAGCCTGATTTCGCATTGGCTGCCGATACACGCAGCAGGTCTGCAAGTGGAGATGCCCAGGATTGGCGCCCGTCGGCACGCCCAACAGCTTTGAATTCAAGGCTAACCAAAGAAGAAGCCGCCGCCCATGATGCCTTTGTCGGGCAGTTGGGCGACGGCGCAATTTGGAAAAAACTGGCTTAGTTTACTGTGTCAGTGCTTTCAGCCAGCTTTGCTTTTTCAGCTTCTGCGCGGCGTACCAACTCGGAACGGTAGAGCGCCAAGAAATCGATTGTTTCAAGGTTCAGCGGCGGGAAACCACCGTCACGTGAAACGTCGCTAACGATGCGGCGCAGGAACGGGAATGTCAGGCGCGGGCATTCGATCAGCAGATAAGGGTGCATCTGGTCTTCTGGCACGCCAGTGATTTCAAACACGCCAGCATATTCAATCTCAAGCACAAACAAAGGCTCGCCTTTGTCCTTGGTCTTGCTTGTGATGTTCAGTTTGATGATGACTTCATACTGGTTCTCTGGCTTGCGCTTGCGCGCGTCCAAGTTCACTTGAACCTGAATTTCTGGGTTCGCTTCGCCAGATACACCCTTTTGCGCGAGGATGTTTTCGAACGAAAGGTCACGGATATACTGGGCCAGAATGCGGCTTTTGATTTGTGGGGCTTCTTGCGGTGCTGCAGCTGCAGCGGCGTCGTTTTCAGGTGTATCGGCCATTGGAAATACTCCGGTTAAATTAGTTTCGCGCGTTACTACCAGCCAATTTGCAAAGGCTCAATGGCGGGTCCACTCTGATGGGGTGTCGGGGCGGCTTTTCTGGGGTGTGACGTCTTTGAAATCACCGTCGATCACCCGATCACCACTTGGGGGTTGTCCGGGCGCGGGGCCTTGTTGCCCCATGGTGAAGCTTTTTACCTTAATGTTGGCCTTGGCCCAAACAAAGGCAGCGCGGCGCACGGCGGGCACCAAGAATGACAAACCAACGACATCGGTGAAAAACCCGGGCGTCAGAAGCAACGCGCCAGCAAACAAGATCATCGCGCCATTCGCCAAAGGCTCTGTCGGATCGTCTAGTTCAGAAAACGAACGCTGTAGGTTCGCCATTTCGCGCAAACCCTGATTTCGCACCAGATAAGACCCCGTGATTGCCGTTCCCAGCACAATCAAAAGGGTCCACCAGATGCCGATGATACCGCCAACCTGAATAAACAGGGCGATTTCGATCATTGGAACCGCGATAAACGCAATTAACAGCCACATCTTGTCAGCCTTTCATAACATGTTCGGGGGTAAGGTGGACTTGGCGCTACCCCCGCCCTACATAGGGGTAATAAGGGCGTGTTTCCATGCCTACCCCGATACGAGGTCCCAATGAACTCTCCGATTATTCAGCTTTTGGTGCTTGCAGGCATCGCTGTCTTCTTGATTTTGCGTCTGCGCGGTGTGCTTGGCACCCGTGAAGGCTTTGAAAAACCCGCTGTGACCCGTCCTGACGGTGAACGGCGCATGGCTAAGCCAGAATTCGATGTGATCGAAGGTGGTCCTGATCTGGATATTACCGATCATGTTGAAGAAGGGTCTGTCGCCGCCAAAGCGCTTGCCGCGATGAAGCGTGTTGATCCATCGTTCAACGTCAGTGAATTCCTGGGCGGTGCACGCGGTGCTTACGAAATGATCCTGATGGCGTTTGAAAACAGTGATTTGGATAGCATTGTGCCATTTATCTCCGAAGATGTTTACGAAGCTTTCGCATCCGTCGTAGATGATCGCCAGCGTCAGGGTCTGACCGTGGATGCTAAGTTTATTGGCATCAGTGATATGACCCTAGCCGCCGCAGAATTCGACGAAGTCACCAAAGAAGGCGAAATTTCGATCCGCTTCAAAAGCGAGATGACATCAGTTGTCCGTGACAAGGGTGGCGATATCGTTGAAGGCAGCGAAAAAGAGATCAAGCGCCAGAAGGACACTTGGACTTTCTCACGCGTTATGGACGCGGGCGATCCAAACTGGCGGCTTGTTGCCACCGGCGAATGATCGCTGGCGGGTCTTTTCATGGCCGAATTGCGCTATACCAAACTACGATTTGAAGACCTGAAGGGGTGGGCTGATGATAATCATCGGGCCGCCCTTGATGTTTTTTGCAACACTTGCGACGACAAAGTGCTGCTTGATCTGGCAGGCACCGCGCCCGTCGCGCGAGGTTTCTTTGAGGATCATTTTTGCCCCGTTTTGATCGAAGATGGGGCGCCAGCGATGTTCACTGGATATTACGAGCCTGAACTGGACGCATCGCGCACCAACACCCCCACGTTCTGCTATCCGATTTACGCCGTGCCGGACGATCTTGAACCCGATACGCGTTATTACACCCGACGCCAGATTGATGAAGATGGTCCCATTTCAGGTCGCGGATTAGAGATTGCTTGGCTCGCGGATCCGGTTGATTTGTTTTTCCTTCAAGTTCAAGGCTCCGGTCGGCTTCGTCTGCCTGATGGCGGCATGATGCGGGTCGGCTTTGGTGCAAAGAATGGGCATCCCTATACGTCCATCGGAAAAACTTTGATTGCGCGCGGGGTCTTTAACGCCAGCAGCGTATCACCTGATGCGATCCGCGCATGGGTGCATGACAACGGTGACGCCGGACGCGCGCTGTTGTGGGAAAACGAAAGCTATGTGTTTTTCCGCGAAGTCAGCGAAGTGCCAGCAGATCAAGGCCCGATTGGCGCGATGAACAAATCAGTCACTAGCGGCCGCACAGTCGCGGTTGATCCCGATATAACCCCTCTTGGTTTGCCTGTTTGGATTGAAAAACACGGGGCATTGCCGATGGACCGCTTGATGATCGCGCAGGATATCGGGTCCGCGATCAAGGGTGCACAGCGCGCGGATATTTTCTTTGGAGCTGGTGCGGGTGC
>ENA-OQVM01002379-OQVM01002379.1-marine-metagenome-genome-assembly--contig:-NODE-2379-length-22098-cov-8.701331_pt1 | contig 22098 bp, 17 predicted proteins | sample MGYA00237776_ERZ505498 | MGnify/ENA primary metagenome ERZ505498 (study PRJEB26159, sample SAMN06265151) | marine metagenome | isolation source: Helgoland LTER site | place: Germany:Helgoland, sampling... | reverse complement strand
AGAAGTGGATTAACTATTTGGGCGCCTGCCTAATGGCAGGCAGGTAAAGCAAGGGTCTGGCTTTAGGTTACAAGTCCTCACTTCGCAGATACATCCGGGCACTATAAGCTTTCCACTGCAATCCCTAACGCAAAAGTTTACAACTTTAAAGAAACTAAAATCTTAAACACCAAATACACCTACCTCAACAACATCTCCAGCCTGCATATCGTTTATATGAATACCCCCTACTCTAACACGAACTAATCGTAACGTTGGAAAACCAACAGAAGAAGTCATTTTTCTAACCTGCCTAAACTTGCCTTCATTTAATGTAATAGATACCCACGATGTTGGCCCATGTCTATCATCTCGAATCTTTTTTCCACGATTAGGCAAATCAGGGATTTCTTCTAATTTAAAAGCTTTGCAAGGCTTCGTTTTATACTTTCCTCCATCAAAACCTATTTCAACACCTGTTTTTAATTGTTGTAAAGCTTCTATAGAAATATCACCATCAACCTGAGCATAATATTCTTTTTCTACTTTTCGACTGTTTATATGAGCACTCATTTTACCATCTGTAGTTAACAATAATACCCCTTCAGACTTCTCGTCTAAACGACCAATAGCCATAATGCTTTCAGGAAAATCATGTAGGCTTCCTAAAAATTTTTTAGATTTTTGCTTTGAGTCATTACTTGCAAACTGACTCAAACATCCATAAGGCTTGAAGATTACGAAATGTCTATGCTGCGTTTTAGATGCTTCCATTCAAAATATTATGAACAAGTTCTCTGGTTGGGGTTTGCCCATCTATCTTTGCTCTTACAGTATCAAACGTTACTTTAAAATCACAGCCAGATTTATAATCACTACAACCATAAGCCGCTTTTCCTTTTATAACCGTTCCTTTTTTGCATTTCGGACATGTTAATTCATATGGTTTCGCCTTCGCCAAAGTTGTTTTAGGCTCCAATTTAAGCTTGAAATCATCATCAAATCGAAGCAAACCTTCAGCAGTGCCAGAAGTCGTTTTAAAACCCTTCAGATTAACTGTAGATCCTTTTTGAAGCAGTCTTATAAATTGTTTTTCTGAAATTTTCTTATCACCAAATTTAAACGGCATTACAAAATTACAACCCGTTTTATAAGCACTACAACCATAAGCTGATTTCCCTTTGATAATTTGCCCCTGTTTACATTTAGGACAAGACTCCGAAGTAATACCCACTCCTTTTTTAGCTTCAACCTTAGCAGCACGTTTTTTAACCGTAACAGCATGCGAAATATTAGCACGTTTGGTTTCGCTTCGCACCTCATAAACCAAAGCATCAACCATGCGTTTCATGTTTTTAATGAATGCTCCTGCTGTAAATTCACCCTTTTCAATATCTTTCAATTGCTTTTCCCAAGACCCCGTTAGTTCAGCAGATTTTAATAAATCATTTTGAATCGTATCAATTAACTGAATACCTGTAACAGTTGGCAGTACTTGCTTTTTATTTCGCTTTATATATTTACGTCTAAATAACGTTTCAATAATATTGGCACGAGTTGAAGGTCTTCCAATACCATTCTCCTTCATTAAATCGCGTAATTCTTCATCATCAACCTGCTTACCAGCCGTTTCCATAGCACGTAATAATGTTGCCTCTGTAAACTGATTGGGTGGTTTGGTCTCTTTTTCTAAAAATGATGGCTCATGAGGTCCTTTTTCACCTTTTTCAAAAGTTGGTAAAATCCCAGATTCTTTTTCTTTGGCATTCGGGTTTTCAAAAACAACACGCCAGCCTTTTTCTAAAATTTCTTTACCCGTAGTTCTAAAAACCACTTTTGCTGCATGTCCTAAAACCGTTGTATTTGCCACAATACAATCGTCATAAAATACAGCAATAAAACGCTTTACAATAATATCGTAAACCTGTTGCTGATTGTATTGCAAATTAGTCTGCATGCCTGTTGGAATAATAGCATGGTGATCCGTAACTTTTTTATCGTTAAAAACTTTAGTAGACTTCTTTATTTTTTTACCTAAAAGCGGTTGTGTTAATTTTGAATAGCTCGTTAGTTTTTGAAGAATTCCAGACACCTTTGGATACACATCATTCGGTAAAAATGTAGTATCGACCCTAGGATAGGTGACTACTTTGCGCTCGTATAAGGCCTGAACTATTTTAAGAGTTTCATCAGCCGAAAACCCAAATTTTGTATTACAATATACCTGTAAGCCCGTTAAATCGAATAATTTAGGAGCATATTCTTTTCCTTTCTTTTTGGTAATCGATTGTATTTCAAAATCGCTTTCTTTTACTTTATTGGCCAGAGCTTCACCATCTTCCTTTTTAAGAAAACGACCATCCTCATAACTAAATAAGGTATCTCTATACAAGGTTTGTAATTCCCAATAGGGTTGTGGATTAAAGTTCTCTATGTCTTTAAATCTATTTACAACCATTGCTAAAGTTGGTGTTTGCACGCGCCCTACCGACAACACCTGTTTATAACCACCATGCTTTACGGTGTAAAGCCTTGTCGCATTTATACCTAATAACCAATCGCCAATAGATCTGGAGAATCCTGCATAATATAAATTATCGTAATCTTTTGATGGTTTTAAGTTTTTAAAACCCTCTTTAATAGCTTCTGTAGTCAACGAAGAAATCCATAACCTTTGTACCTCGCCTTTATAATTGGCTTCATTCATCACCCAACGCTGAATAAGTTCTCCTTCTTGCCCCGCATCCCCACAATTTATAACAACATCGGCTTTATCAAATAGACTTTTTACAATGTTAAATTGTTTTTTAATACCCGAGTTAGGAGAAACTTTAATTTCAAACTTTTCAGGAAGCATGGGTAAGTTATTTAAGTCCCAACTTTTCCAGTACGATTTATAATCAACAGGTTCCTTAAGCGTGCACAGGTGTCCAAAAGTGTAAGTAACCGCATAACCATTGCCTTCAAAGTACCCATCACGCTTTGTGCTTGCTCCTAATACAGCAGCAATTTCGCGGGCAACACTTGGTTTTTCGGCAATACAAACTTTCATTTACATATCTTAAACTAGAGATGCAAAATAGAACTTTTGAAGAGTTTATCGAAAGAGAATTGTTAGGAGTTATCAACGATTGGTTAGGTAATAAAATCTGAATCATATTTTTTTACAATTCGCAAATAAGAAATAGGAATTTAAGATAAAAATTACAATTCAAAAATATGCAATATTCATAATCTATTTATGGTAGTTGATTTTTAGTGAACTCTTGTTTTGTAAAAAAATCACAAACGATCTACAACACTTAATGCTAATCTGATTTTAAAATAGTCTAACTCTTCGTTAAGATATGAAAAATAGGGTTTTAATGCTGTTGGAGAATCTAAGGCAACTTTAGCTTTTCGAACAGCTTCAACATCACTATTAGATACAAAATCGAAAATATTAATATTCTTTCCTTTACTAAATAATTTGGCTATATGCGAGTAAATGGTTGTTGATGATAATTTGCGCTCAATAGATATTTCTTCTATAGACATACCAGACTTATATAAGTCGTAAGTTATTAGAACAGTATCCTTCTTTTTAGATTTATTTAGCTTAGAACCCATAAAACTAATGATTTCGGCAATAAACTCATCGCCATAAACCTCCATTTTTCGTTGACCTACACCGCTAATTTTGAGAAAATCGTCGTCACTCATGGGGCGCTCACGCTCTATTTCTTTTAAAGTCGCATCACTAAACACCAAATAAGCAGGGATATCCTCTTCTTGAGAAATCTTATAGCGTAATAGTCTTAAACGTTCAAATAAATTATGAGCATCTATTTTAGGTTTTGCCTTCTTCTTTGTTCGTTTTAGTCGCGTTTTCTTCTCCTTAACTAAGGCTTTTATTTCGGTAATCTCAATAGGTTTTGTTAAAGCTACTTTTGCACCATTAAACAGAACATTATTGGAAAACGCTGTTAATTGCAAGGCATTATGCTTATGAAATGCTATTTCGCAATACCCTTGATTTATAAGCTGAATAATAAAATGTTGCCAATGTTTCCATGCAATATCTTTCCCAATACCAAAAGTACGAACACCTTGATACCCTTTTGCTAAAACCGCAGCGTTTTGCGAACCCCGAAGCACATCTACAATCATTCCCATTGCCTCTTTTTCTTGTAAACGATAGACTGCTGAAAGAATTTTTTGAGCAATAATAGTTCCGTCGAATACCTGGGGAGGATTTATACAAACATCGCAGTTACCACAATTTTCACCTAATAATTCTCCGAAGTAACTTAATAATATTTTCCGTCTACATGTTGTAGCTTCACTAAACTGTTTCATGCGATCTAACTTCGCAATTTGAACCTCTTCATTCGAGGCTCCACTTGCAAAGTTTCGCAATTGAATAACATCGGCATAACTATGAAACAATAACGCATGCGCTTTTAATCCGTCTCGACCACCCCGTCCAATTTCTTGATAATAGCCTTCAATATTTTTTGGCATATTATAGTGAATAACCCAACGCACATTAGATTTATCTATGCCCATACCAAAAGCTACAGTTGCGCAAACAATTTGAGTTTTATCGTAAACAAAAGATTCTTGAACTTTAGATCGTTTCTCAAAATTTAAACCCGCATGATATGCTTCTGCAGAAACCTTATTGGTCTTTAATTTTTTAGCTAGTTGCTCGGTCGTTTTACGACTCAAGCAATATATAATCCCAGACTGGTTTGGTCTTTGCTTAATAAATTTAATAATTTGAGAAATCCTATCGTTGGCAGCACGCACTTCTAAAGCTATATTTTGTCTATCGAAAGAGGAAATAAATTGTTGCGCATTCTCGATATGAAGTTGCTTTACAATATCTTGTCGCGTGGCTTTATCGGCTGTTGCCGTTAATGCTATAAATGGCGTATTAGGCAGCGTTTTCTTTAAAAACCCTAATTGTTGATAGGATGGTCTAAAATCGTGCCCCCAAGAAGATATACAATGTGCTTCATCTATAGCCACACAACTTATATAAGTTTCGTTTAGTATGTTTTGTAATCCCGCTAAACTTTCGGGTGCTACATATAGCAATTTTAAATCGGCACTTAAAACACGGTCTATTATTGCAGATTGCTCTTCATTACTTTGACTACTATTAAAATAAGAAGCAGAGATTCCGTTGGCACTTAATCCATCAACTTGATCTTTCATCAAGGCTATAAGAGGGGAAATAACCAATGTTACACCCTTAAATAATAATGCTGGAAGTTGAAAACAAATAGATTTACCACCACCAGTTGGCATAATAACCAAGCAGTCCTGTTTATTTAAGACAGTTTCAACAATATCTTGTTGATTCATTCTAAAACTATCGTACCCGAAATATGTTTTTAAATTAGAAAATAGTTGATCTGGGATGTTGGTTATGGACATAAAAAGAATTCTAGACTGATAACATTAAACACATTAATGCATTACCACTTTCTACGCTTATTCAACTCTTCAAGCGCCTCCAATTCTTTTTGAGGAATTACTTTTAAAAATGAAGGATGTTGCTCGATAGCATATTCAATTCTTTTTACAATATCTTCGGTAGTTTCATTTTCGTAATCAATTTCTAAAGGCGCTTTAATTTCAAAGGATTGAAGAATATTTTTCTTTTTAATACGCAATCCTTTTTTATCAAACGACCGTCTAAACCCATCAATAACAATAGGCACTACGATAGGTTTGTAACGCTTAATAATATGCGCTGTTCCTTTTCTAATGGGTTTAAAAGGTGTGGTTGTGCCTTGCGGAAAAGTAATAACCCAACCATCATCTAAAGCTTTCCCTATACTAGAAATATCACTCATTTTAACCTGTCTGTTCACATCTTTTCCTTCAGATCGCCACGTACGCTCAATACTTATAGACCCCATATAAGCGAGTATTTTTGGAAGCAAACCAGCCTTCATTGTCTCTTTAGCTGCTATATAATAAATATTCAATTTTGGATTCCAGAGATACCCTATGTTTTTAATAGAATCGGTACGCCCACTTAAACTGGCATTAAACACATGAAACATGGATACCACATCAGCGAAATATGTTTGATGATTTGATACGAAAAGCACATTAGTATCTGGTAAGTCCTTTATGATTTCAGAACCTTCTATCTGCAGTTCATTAAACCCTCTAAAACGCCTATGAGTAAGTGCCCCAAAGATTCTAATAAGCCATTTTTTTAGAAATAGTATATGTCCGAATGGATTTTTTTTAAACAATCCCATAAATCACGCGTCAAAATTGGTTAGGATACAAATGTAATAAATCTAATAAACTACTAGAGTTGTTTTAACAAGTCTTTAATTTCGCTTAGCATCATGGCAGTTGCTCCCCAAACTACATAATCATTTAATTTAAATGCAGGCACCTCAACCTCAATACTGTAAGATGTTTTTACTTTTTTGGAGATAAGAGATTGTTCATCCAAAAAATGTTCTAAATCTATTTCTATCAGCGCCTCAACCTCATCATCTTGTTTAATAAATTGAGGCGTATTTTGAGTGAATCCAATAAATGGATGTACATAAAAATTGCTTGGTGGAATATAAACTTGAGATATACTTCTAACAATTTGAACAGTATCAACGGGAACGCCTACTTCTTCAAAAGTTTCTCTTAATGCCGTGTCTCGCAATGATGCATCTTGTGCCTCTAATTTACCACCAGGAAAAGCAACTTGCGCTGAATGTACTCCTTTATACGTTTTTCTTAAAATTAAAACGAATTTTGTTTCCATATCTTCGTCAGGATAAAACAATGATAAAACCCCCGCATGTTTTGCTTTCTTAATGGCTTCTTTCTGTTTTTTTAAAAGTTCCTGACGAAAAGGAGGCACCATTTTAAAGTGAGATACTTCGGCTGGTAGCGGTATATTTTTTATTTTTGAAACTGATTTTAAAAATTCTTCAAACCTCATAGTCTATGCGCAGCGTATTGTTTTTAAGTTTTTTTCTTTTATTTCTGAATTGTGAAGATAAACAAACTAAAAAGAAAGGCACTTCTAAAACTAAAGTTGTACAACCTTTAGAAGAAGAGGCTATCAATGATTCTTTTCAAGAGCCTGAACGTGAATTCCCTAAGTTGAATTCTAAAAGTGCTATGGAATTTTTCTTGGAATATGATAAAATTCATAAAGAAAATAAGGTTCGAATTACTACCGATTTTGGAGAAATTGATATCTTACTGTATAACGAGACAAAATTTCATCGTTCTAATTTCATTTTCTTAACCAAACAGAACTACTTTAATGGCACACAATTTTATAGAGTTATTGATAATTTTATTGTTCAAGCTGGAAATAGTGATGACATAAAAACGGCTAGAAAACGAGCTCATATTGGTAAATACTTATTACCACCAGATACTAAACGTGGTTTTAAACATAAGCGAGGTGTTATTTCTATGCCTAGTAGCGAAATTAGAAATCCGCACAAACTAGCATCCCCTTTTGAGTTTTTTATTGTCTGCCAAAAAAATGGTGCTCATTTTTTAGATGGTGATTATACTATTTTCGGACATGTAACACGAGGTATGGATGTTATAGACAAAATTGCTGCAGTAAAAACTGATGATGGTGATTGGCCAGATAAAAATATTTTTATTCGAAATGTTGAGGTTATTGAATAAATAGCAATGAGCAAAAATAATTTGCATGGAATATAATAGTCTTTGAAACTAAAATCAATACATTCAAAGTCTGTTTTTGCGTTAGGGATTGTAGCGGCATCCTTTTTTGAGGCACGAGAAAAAGATATAGCGAAAAGCCTGACTTTTTGTTTTTCTCAAAAAGTAACGCCCAAATAAATTAATCTTTATAAATAGTAGGTAGTGCAATTTTAAACTTTACAGCCAGTAACCTCACGACAATAACCACGATACCAGCAATTACAAAAACAAAATCGTCTTTTATTGGGAATTCTCGCAAAAGAAAATAAGTGATACCACCTAAGATACAGGCCGTAGCATAAATTTCTTTTCTAAAAATAACCGGGATTTCATTACACAAAATATCACGAATAACACCTCCAAAACTAGCTGTAATGGTTCCTAAAGCAATACAAATAATAGGATGTAGTTCTGCATTTAACCCTTTTTCTATACCAACCAATGTGTAGAGTCCAATACCAATGGTATCGAATAAAAATAATGAGGTTCTTAAATAATTTATTTTACTTCTAAAAAGTATCGCGAATATGGCAGACCCTAAAATGACATAAGTATATGTGATATCTTTCATCCAACTCACTGGTGTGTCACCTATGAGTAAATCGCGTAGGGTGCCACCTCCAACAGCCGTAACAAATGCTATAATAAGAATTCCGAATAAATCCATCTTCTTGTATATAGCTATTAAGACGCCAGAAATAGCAAAAGCGATGGTTCCTAAAATATCTATAGTATAAAACATATTTTTTATTTATTTAAGATCCCAAGACTAGCTCGGGATAAGCGATTCACACAATTTTTCTTTTCAAAATTAGCTCTCAATTTACATGCTTTGGGTATAAAAATTATAATCTTTTAAAATAACATCAATAAACTCCATATCGGTGGTCTGTTTTACATGTTTAATGCTAACCTTTCAATTATTTTTTGTTGAAATTTAATCAATTTTTAATAGTCTTTTATTGTTATTGCGGCATAAAAGGATTCCCTAACAATGCCAGTATCATTATCTTGTTTAAAAGTACAGGTTCAAAAAGTCTAATTAACAATAAATCAGAAACCACTAAAAAGGTTTACAACCAGGTCATTTCATAAAAATTTACATTCGAAAAACGACTCATTGTCAACGAATTAAAAAAATACGGTATCTATTCTATCCTCACAACTCCAGAAAACTTAACTAACGATAGCATTAATACGTATCTTAAAATTAAAGCATAGCCTTAGTTACGGTTTCTTTTTTTAATGAAAAGGAAAGAAAAAAGGACGTTTTATTGAGCTTATTTTAAGTTGTAATTGGTATCAATTATTAATGCTATTTTTGAAGTGTCAAAATATTGTATCATCAATCCTTAGTTTATGCCGTATCAAGAAGTGTTTGTTCTATTCTGGGAACAAGTAAAAGAGAGTTTCCAAGAAGGTCGTTTCGCCAAATTAACTATGGCAAAAACCATTGGTAAGCCAGACTTGAAAAATATATTTGTTAGACCATTGTCTTCTAAAGATGGCTTTAAGGTTTTAGTAAAACTGCGTTACCAATCTAGAGAGACCGAAGATGAGGAAAGCGAGCTTACTTTAGATGAAGCTTTTATATTTTTAAAACCATATCTCAAAACGTCTTTTTCATCTGTACTTTTATTTACCACAACAAAGGATGTTACTTTCAAAATTAATAAAAAAGGAGCAGGAAGCATTACCGAGAATTCACCAACATTCCGTGATGTTAGGCAAGCTAAGAGTGACTTATAATAGTTCTATAGTGAATCTGATTATTTGTTAACTTTTGTATCTCTATTAAGTAAAACTTAGCGCTAAATAGGAATTCACATTGAAATTCCTAACACATTTACTTACTGTCATTTTTTTTAACTTGTGAAGTTGAAGTTTTTTTTGGAGAGGTTCGTTTAACGTTAAGTGTATGGCGCGTTTCAATGCGCTATATAAAGTGTTATGTGTATTTTTTTTTACGTTGCTCCAAATACACCCAAGCCCTCAATGCCTACTCACGTTTGGAGTGTTCGTTCGTGTATTGCTCAAACAACAAGTTTTCAGTTCCTTTGGTAATTGTAACAGTTTCGGGTTGACTTAACGTTTACCACATCTGGAATTACTTTTTGAGCGTCTTGGGCAATGAATCCAATTTTGTTTCTTCTCATTGCAGAATCGCTCTTCCAGTTAAACGAAACTGGTGTAAGTTGCATTACTTCTGCTAAACCCCAGTCCAGAGAGTATATATTCGTTTTTTATCTGTTTCACTTGGGCTCGTTTTTACACTTAATACAGCTACTTTTAGGATTTCGTTTTCCTTTTTTAGAGCTAACATCATTGTTTACTTCTTCACTTAGCCTTTTTTACTAATCCTTTATACTCTTATATCTCATTCAAACATCTATTACTTAATCTATGATAATCACGCTCCGTTTGCTAGTTACCGTAACTTGCAGTCGGCTTGTCCAATTGGGGTTACAGTCCACTTCAACAGAATATTGAAAGCCTCTTCTTCAATGCTAGCGGGTAGCTGTTATACAGCACGGTGGGTTATAGGTACCTTTTTGTTTGTCCAGATATTAGGGTTCAATGACCAGTGGCACTAACATCAGAAAATTGCCATTGATAGCTATCTGCACCGCCATTATTGATATTTGTAATAGTAGCGGTATCAGCAGGAGCTGTAAGGTTTTAAGGAATTCCAATACTACCCGTACCTAAACTACTACTATCATCACATGGTCCAATATCTACGAATTCATATGAGTTCGGACCTTGACTAGAGCAATATCCTAATGTGTATAAAGCCTTCCTCGATAAAATACAATTTACCCACCATATGACGAACTACAATAAGAACCGGGTCCAATGCTCATTCCTGGTGTCCAGGTAGTATAGTTACAGCATTTTTGCTGCCCATAACAAGCAAAACTGATCATCAAAAAAAAGACATCAATAATAATGATTTTTTTACCATAACATTTATAAATTTTAAATAAAAAGGTATCTTAATACTACAGATGAGCCATTAATTAAAGTAAGAGCAGTTCTAAGAAAAGTAACAGTATTCTAAAAATTATTGTGTTTGTGGTTTTAGACTATCTATAACAGAAGTACCAGTTAAATAGAACTCTTCGCTTTCCTGATATTTTAATCAATCACATATCTTATATTTACTGATAGTGTTACGTTAGTTCCACGAGCTGCAATCATTTCTATCCATACCCAACTATTTGCAGGTATTGTTGCATCACTTAATGTTGCCCTGTTACCAACGGTCGTGCTAGTTGTAGCAAGATTGGTAGATAATACGTTTCCTGTAACAGCTCTATTTGTACTATGTCTTAATCTAAATCTAGTATTTGGTGAAGAACCTGTACTCACTGCGATAACTTCCTTTACAGTAATAGCGTCATCTGTTCTAAAAATTGTGATATCGTCTGAACTTGTTGGCGATTCAATAGTAATTGTTTTCGTATATTTTTTGACACTTGTATTCGCAGCGGCAGCTGTATTTATAGACTCGCCTGCTGCCAATATGTATTTATCTATAATGTGATATTTACCACCAGTATCACCGTTTTTCATCGCGATTAACACCCACTCTTCAGGTATTACCAAATTAGCTGTATAAGCGGCAACTCTAAAATTTGCAGCGAGAGAAGTGGGAGCACTCCCAATCGGTAAAATATAATAGAGGGCTTCCCAGCTACCTAATTGGACACCGTTAGCTGTTGCTGATCTATTAAAGGCACCACCAACACCGGTAATGGTACCTGAAGTTGGTATGTCAATATTGAAATAACCACTGTTGCTAAAATGAGTTCCACGGCCATTGGAAATTACAATAAATCTTTGAGAGTTTTTAATAAAGCCACTACCATTGACTGTTATTACACCACCCCCAGAAATATTTGCATTGGCACGTAAGCTTGCTACTAATGTCGAATGATCAGAATCAGAATTATCATCTACATATTTTTTACTAGCAAAATCAGTGTCACTAGTACCCATATTTGTTGTTGCATTATAACCTGCAGTGCCAGCTACGGTTAATTTATCTGTAGGCGCAGTAGTTCCAATACCTACATTACCTGCATTAAAATAAGAATCCCCGGATTTGGCGATTTTATTGGTATAAAGTGAGGTATTCGATGCATCCCTAGAGCTTGTTGATCCAACATAAAAATTATTATAACCAGTGGATGTAAAATTCTGCCCCACAAATAAACGATTTGCCTGACCAGAACTTCTCACTGCGAAGATAGCGCCCAATGATGGGTTAGCTTTTGTTCTTATGGTGATCCCAGCTCCGTCTACATTATCATTTGAATTATTTTCAAAAAGCACATCTCCTCTTCCTACATCCATCAACATATCTCCTTCTACATGCAATTTTGCTCCTGGCGTAGTTGTACCAATACCTACATTGCCGATGTTGGCATTGTACATGTTGTCATCCTCTACAGTCCATTTATCATCTTTTGCACCTGCTATTGCAATCCATGTGGCTGCGCCATCAAAGTAATAAAACCCTGGGGTTTCATCAATTTGATAAATCAGTAGGCTAGTGGCAGCATTATCTATCCCGTCTCGAGCAGCTTTAGTCATCCTTGGAATTAGTAAGCCTTTTCCTGTAGATTGAATATCTAGCATGGAACTTGGGTCTGGAGTAACATTATTTATTCCTACCTGTGCCATTGTACGAGAATTATAACCTAAAATAATTAAAAAAATAATTAAAATTGATTTTTTATTTTTGAACATTATTTTATAATTTAATTGATAATCTTATATGATTTTTTTCCTTTATCTGTTTCAACCACAATAACATACACCCCTTTTGGGTGTTGAAATTGAATTGAATTATTTACGCCTCTTAAATTCTTTTTACGAAGCAACTCTTGTCCTAAAATATTGTAAACAGCCATGGTATTTATTTCTAATCCCCATGTATTGTTTATGATAATATGGCTATCATTATCATAAAATACTTTTAAGTCTTCTAAGCTTACATCATTAATTCCCAATGCGTTTTGATCTTGAAACATAATTTTAAATCGATCTAGATATTCTCCTGGTTCTAAATTTAATTCCAGTTCACCTTGGCTAAGGTTATAAGTTTGTTCTAAAACGTTGTCATACAAATAAACATCGTCCGTAAAGTTTTCAACTTCATCTAACATAATTGTATGAGTTCCTTCTTCTGAGATAATTACACCAATTGGAAATAAATTAGTTGCATCATAAGCTCCTACACCCTGAATAACATACTGTTTTGATAAATCATCATCTATAATAAAATACATGTCATCAGCTCTTAATCCATTCATAAAAGCATTATAACCGTTGTTAAAACTTAAATTGGCTGGTGAATTTGGAATAAAGCCCAATAATAACTGTCTGTGAAAACCTTCTGGATCTTCATAACCCAATCTAACAAGGTTTTTTTGTGTAGCATCTTTATTATATGCTGTTCTGTAAAATTTCGAATCGCCTGCTGCTTCGGTTACAAAAGCTCTTTGCGAATTACTAAATACAATAGCGTCATTAGAAACAGCCTCAACAAAAAAGCCTTGCCCCACCGGAACGTATTGACCAAGAGCTGCATTTGTTGAAGTTCCTCCACCGCTTATCTCTGCTGGAACAGACGCTGTAGTGCCTCCAGTTAAATTTCTGGTAGCATAAGACCCTAAATAGTCTGATAAATAATGAGAATTTGATCCTCCGTCAACCCATATATATAAAGCATCTATTGCGTTATTATCTGTAATAAATTGATCAGCATCTAATGCCGATGGATAGGGATTACCCAATAAATAGTAATTACCTAATAAAATACTACTAAACGTATAATTACCATTATTTGGCTTTCCTTTAAATACATAGTTTTGATTAGGACTAACTGCTCCGGGCCCTTTCATAGTATAGCCTTGGCCTGGGCTTAACGGCGAACTTGGATTAATAGATATCCATTCAGAATATGCACCACTCCCATTGAAATAGGTATATAGCCATCTATCACTTATGGTTAATGGTGTAGTTACATTTCCACCACTACCAACAACGGATGAAGCCCCATTGTATGGAGACCCTGAATTAAATTGAATTAATTGTGGTGTAAAACTATTAATACTAGCATCTGTACCATCAAAAACCTCAGTGTTTAAATTATATGTTCCGCCATTATTTACGGGCGATGAAAAATAGTTGTATGCATACGTATTAGCACCAGCTTGTCTATCGCGCAGTAGTGAACCTGCACCACCAGCGCTTAATGTAGAAGATGAACCTTGAACGAGTTGCGATTCACCTTCCAATCTTAAATCTCCATTAGTTAAAGTTAAATCTCCCTTAATAATTAACGCATAATTATCATCAACAGAAATACCTGTAGAACTTGAGTTATTAATGACTAAATTATTAATGTTTATACTATGTAATGGGGAAGTTTCATTATAATACATTCTTTGATTGGTTGTACCAATTAAGTGAGTGGTACCAATTGTTGCAGTGGTAATTCCTTGATTTTTGTAATCTGCGCGTAATACTAAATCGCCTTCATTGGTTAAGCTACCAGTAAGCTCATTTTCAAATGTTAGTAATGTGTAAAAAGATGTGCCAGATTCTATTTTCAACACACCTTTGTTTATCACCTTGCCTTGAGAATAGGCTAGCTGAGAGCCTAAACAGAAGGCTAGAAGTAAACTAATTTGTTTCATTTTGAGGCTACTTTAAATTAAGTGTCTTATGCAAACTAATTGTGGTCTCTGTATGTTTTTATCACTTTTTTTTATTAGTTAAACTAGAAACCTGCCAAAAAAAATATCGGTGAGTTTCTCACATCTTATGTAATCCAAATTATCTTATCGCAAACATCCAAAAGTTATTGAAAATACACTTCACGACTAAGCATGAAAATACACTTCACGCCTAGGCGTGAAAATGTGATTTAGGGTAGATGTATTTGTTATTATAGCGAGCTATACTAGCTTCTAGAGCCCTTGATAGCTTCCAGTAACAATGAAACTTTTTTATACTTTAATTCTTTACTATTAAAATACTCGTACATTGCACGAAGCGCAGAAGCAAGTCCATCAACACTCAAAAAAACTTTTTCGGCGGTTTTTTTATTGGTAATGACGGGTGCTTTAAATTAATTGCGTGATGTGTTTATTTTTATGAGACTATACTTTTAAAACTTGACCTTTTCTATTCAGTAATAACAAAGCTTTTAGTTTTAATTGAGAAATTAAACCTAAAGCGTCATAAAGTTGTTAATTTCTGTTTTATACCCATAGCATGATGTTTCAATAAGATTATTAGATAAAATAAAACCCCACGAACAAAATTGCTTGTGAGGCTCTAACGGGTTGCTATTAATCCTAGGGGAACATAATCCCTGTGTAAATTTCTGAAAATTGCTCAAGAAATGCTTCACGCTTAGACGTGAAAATATGCTCTGGTTAGAATTTGTTTTTGATTATAGCGGTCTATGCTAGCTATTGGAGCGCTTGATTGTCTCTAGTAACAATGAAACTTTTTTATACTTCGATTCTTTAATATTAAAATACTCATACATTCTGCGAAGCGAAGAACCAACTCCATCAACACTTAAAAAAACTTTCTGGGCAATTTCTTTATTGGTCATTACGGGCTCTACCAATAATACATTTAGCACCTTCCAATCGGTTTCATTTAATTTTCTTTTAATGGAGTGCTCAATTTTTTCTCTAACCAGTTCAAATACAGTAGCAGTAGTAGTAGTAGTAGTAGTAGTAGTAGTAGTAGTAGATGCAGCTTGAATTGAAGTGTTTTTTAGATGCATTATTTCATCCAACATTGCAGCTCGTATTGCTTTATCTTTTTTGGTTTTAGATCTAAAATAGAAAATAACACAAAAAATGAATAGGGCAGAAATTATGACTACGGCAAACGTTCTTTTAAGTTGTGTGATTTTGAGTGCTGCTTTTTCGTTTTCGCTTTTTAGTTTACTTTCAGAGATTCGATGCTCATAGTCTTGTTTTACCAATTCTCTCGTAACGGCTAAACGATCTATTTCTAACGCCATACTATCTTGGTAAACATTAGAAAGTTCGAGCATTTCTACAGCTAACTTTGACTTATTTTGTGACTTGTAGCATTTATAGAGTAGATTATATGCTTTTTCTTTTATCTCATAATCCAAATCTTTAGGTAGACGACCTAAAATATCTTGCGCCTGTTTTAATGCAGAGGAGATATCAGTTTTAGAAGTAATTTCCGCGAGTATGAGTTCTGCCTCCAGTATATCCCATTCAAATGTAAGTTCTTTGCTAAGTGCTAGGTATTTTTGAGCATAATCGGTTGCTTTATCAAGTTGGTTTAACTGGATGTATAGTTGCGATAGATATTTTAGACATCTTTGAATGCCATGCTTGGTTTGTAGCGACTTATATAGTTCTAGCGCATTTTCAAAATAAATTAGAGCGTCTTCGTTTAATTCTTTTTTTAGATAAGTCCTTCCAATTTGCCATTTATTAAGAGCATAAAGATATTTCTTTGGAAAGTTATACTTATTATAATCATTTTGATATTGTTGAAAATATTCGAGAGCTAGGTCGTAATTACCTATATTCAGATTGACAGTACCTATATTTTGAAGTATCCAGGCTGCCTCGCTATTCATTTTTAGCTCCCTAAAAATGGTCAATGCTTTATTGTAATCTCGAATTCCCTCTATGTGGTCACCTATATAATTAAATTGTACTGCTCTGTTCGCAATTGTCAAAGCCTCTTTATCGCGCATGTTAAGCTCTTTTGTAATAGCCAATGCATCATTGTAACTTTTTATACACTTTTCATGATCAGCCATTTCAACGTAAAGCCATGCCTCTCTTGTTAGAGCATTAAAAACCTCTTCTTTATTATTTTTTTCTTCGGCAAGCTGTTGGTGATAGTTTATGGCTTTTAAAGCAGAATCTACCTCTTTAAAACGATACTTAAAATACTGGTCTTCTAAAGCTATGAACCTCGCAGAATCCGTTTGTTTTACATCTTCATAAATGAGCTTTAATGAATCGCGTTGAGAATACACTTTAGAAATGGAAATGCACACTAGGCAGTATAATACTAATTTAAGTTTTATGTTTTTCAAATTAAGTTTATTAATAATAACACTACTATAGTTGATGATTTATTAAAAATTGCTGGTTTTTAAATATCTAATATAACAATCAAAATACTAAATATCCTAAAAAATTAGTTGATATTTTTTTATTTGAAATGAATATTTATATGTTCAGAATTACTTTTATAGCCTGTTGCTAAGATCGTGTTTGTATATGGTTTGTTGCGTGTTTTAAGTATGTAATTTAGTAAATAAATCACAGATAGACCCAAGCGAAGCGAACTGGCGAAGCAATATTTGTAAGTCGTTAGTAACTATGTGGTTAATTATACGCGGTGTTTGCTAATAGCTATTTTTAGCTACACTTTTGTTAGTTATAATTAATCACAATCAGAATTTAATTTGTAAAAGTAAAATGGATTAGGTGATGCAGCATAAACTTTATCGCCATCACACTCAAATGTAAGAGAAGCAACTAATTCATTTCCAAAATTTAAATCTACAGTTAAAGTACCATCTTCAAATGTATAATCGTTAGTTCCTGGGATGTGATTACCGTCAGCAGCTTCAAAGGTTTCATATTGAGATAGGCAATCCCCTTCAACACAGTAATACGTATATCTTATACCATCTTCAAAAATGCACATTGTATTTGAGAGATTTGGAGCAAACAACCATTTGCCTTCAATATCATAAACTGTTGGAGATTCATTCGTGTCGTCTTTTTCACAGCTCATTAAATGTTTATAGTGCGAGTAATAATAATTTTTTGAAATTAGTTTTATTTATTTGATAACAATTAACATTGTATAATTACTGACAGATAAATTAATTTTTTTTAAGAGCTATTTATTAAAAACTGTATTAGTTCCCTTTTTTTAGTTTGCAGCTAACATCTCGGCTGTGATTTGCGCCGAAACAGACATTATCTAAATCGAATATTAAAAACGGATTTAATTTTGATATTAACTTCACGCCTAGGCATGAATTATAGCCATTGTTGTACACTGGCTTTTTTTATTTTATATATTATGCTGTAAATCAGTCTAAATAAAAATTTAAAACATCAAAAACATTTTTTAATAGAAATTCCATTAAACTATGGATTGGATAAATAGTTGTTAAGAAACATTATTATTATTGCAAAGTAACTTGAATTATATCACTAGATGATTTAGATTCTATTACTTCTATTGTGACTCCTTCGTAAGTGTAAATATCTCCAGCTATCATAGGTGCATTTTCTTTCATGCTACCAGTATTAGAATTTTGTAAAATCCTTAAAGGACCTTGACCTCTTGGTATAGAAGTATCAATAACATAAACTAACGCTCCTTCTTTTTGCATGGAAGAGTCGAAACCCTTCTTTTTTCTACTCTCGATTAGAATAGCTTTGTTTGAGTTTAGAGGCACTGATAATGCTTTTATTCCTCCTTCAGTAGCTAACTCTTGTATTTCTATAGTTATTGACCCCTCTGAATGGCAATAAATTTGTGAATCATCAATCCAGCCTAGTAACCATCTTTCATATGCAAAAAAGCCTGGTGCTCTTCCTGATTGTATTCCCATAACTCCAAAACCACCAACGTATCTGTGATTATTAGAGTTACTGTAAGCGTATAAGTCAAGTAGCCCTAAAGAGTGTCCCATTTCATGTGCAAGCCAAATACCTCCCCAATAATTAAAATCGAATCCAGAAGTAATTCCAGTTAGAATACTATTTCCATCTGCATTTATAGCGAAACTATCATTTAGGGATCCAAAAGTTGGGCCATATTCAATTTCGGAAGCATCAGGATTGGACATTACTAACACAATATCTGTATCGCTAAAATCAACTTGGTCATCTGCCAAATCAACCGCTTCTTGAATAAATGAAAGATGTCCAGAAGAAGAATTTAGACTTTCAGCATATTGTGATGAAACCATACTAAGTCTTAACCAAGAATGGTATGGTAGTAGGTTTATTCCCATTTTACCATAGGACATCTCTTCGTAGAATTCAGTATTAATATTTTCTAATAAATTAAAAATAGAAGTTGTTGTTTGAGAAGCGACAGCATCAGGGAAGTCTACAAATAATACTTGAATATTAACTTGTCCTAGTGATGATGACGGCCCATTGTTAGGGAAGCCTATATCTACATAATCATTTGTAAATATTTTATCAAGTTTACACAATTGCGTTTCTGGCACTTCATTTTCGTCAAATAAAGCTAATACATCGATCAAATTTTCTTTTTCTATAGTTTCACTATCATCGTCTTTAGAAACAGTAAGAGATACTTTAAAAGTACCCTGTTCACTATACGATATTACAGGATTTTTTTCAGTAGATTTTGCTGGGGTACCTCCTTCAAAAGTCCAACTCCAACTAGTTGGCTCGCCTTCAGATTTTTCTGTAAAACTTATTTGCTTACCTTCTATAATTTTGTCCAAGTTTGAAGCGAATTCGGATTTTAACGGAACTACTGGGTTAATATCTATATCAGTTGAATTTGAAGAATCAGTTGAATTTGAAGAATCATTTGAACAGCTAAAAAAGAGTAACGATATAGCTAAAGTAAATTGGATATTTTTTCTCAAAAGGGATGTTGAATTTTTCATAATCATTAGATAAATTTATTTAATTTTAAGTGTTTTGAATAATTATTCTCATTTAACATTATTTATTCAGGATTAGGACTGTCAAAATGGTGTGCAACGTCTCCGTATATGAAACGAAGCGTATAAAAAAGTACTTGTATTCAGATTATACACGGACCGAATTTTTATATTTTGTTTCTATTTTTTCAATTCTATAAGCCAAATTTAAAAATTTGGAGGTCTACTAAAATAGTTGTAAACCTTTCGATTTAGTTCTTATTAGCTATATTTTATATACATTGTTGCATGCTGTTTTTATTTCGATTTCTTTTGTTCGTTTTCCGTAAAAATAGGTTTTCCATTTAAAGCTTGAACTAATGTTGTGGTAGCAAGAACTGCGTAAAGCAATGAAATAATGATAGTCGCTTTTGTATCTTTAAATATATAAAAAGAAAGCAATGGAAGTAGCTGTAAAGCGTGCATTCCTATAAAGTGCGAAACTCTTAAATCGCCTACAGTTTTGCTCCAACCTACAATCCACCAATTCGAGTTATCATTTATTGCACCAATGCTATGGCTCATATGAGAACTCATTAAAGCACCTTCAAAAGAAAAAACAACAAAAATAAATATACCCAAACGAATAGCCCAAATATAACTACTTGGTAAATTTGGAAAGGACTGTGTAAAAAAGAGTAAGCCAATATAAGCAGTATAGAGTGTAACCACTACAGCTGCTAAACCCATTAACGAATATAATATAGCATAGCGTGGTGTGTCAAAGTTGAAGTGTGATAATTGTCCTCTAGAGGCTTGAAAAGTAATATAAGAAAGTTCAAAACCAAATAAAATGATTACTGTCCAATTGAAAGGTGTTACATTAAAATTCGATAAATAATGACAATACCAAGCCATTGTCCAAGCAAATAAACCTATTGAAACAGCAAATTTAAAGGGCTTAAACCAAGCGTTTACTCCGTGAACTTGGGTAGTTGTAAGTTTGGTTAAAACGATACATATTATTGAAAGAGATAAGCAGCACAAACCAAAATAAAACAAGGATTCATTCCGGATTTTTAATTCCTTAATAAAATTTAATATTCCTTCAATCATTACCTTATTGTTCTTTGTCAAGCGTAAACTTTGGCATAAAATAATTCAAGCAATAAAGCATTGCGCCGTATGTGAAAATAAGCGTAGGCATATTGGTATTAAATTCTAAATCAAATTTTGGAATACCAAATAACTCTCTAAAAGATTTTGTAGCGATTAGTGACATAAAAATAATTCCATAAGCGAAAACAGAAATAATTGCAATTCTATTTTTTGTAGTTCTAATAATTCCTTTTTTTGTTTCTTCTCTAAAGAAATACCATATCGCAGCAATACTAAATAAGGCTTCTATTAAAATGGCTAAATAAGGATTAGAGGCGTACAATCCAAGACCAGCTTCCATTGTATCTGCCCCAAAAATATGGTGTATATGACCTGAAAAGAAATCTAAAATAAAATGGATTGATACTAAAGCCGCACTTACTAAGCCTATTTTGGTGTTTTTGAATATCAGTTTTCCAAGTAAGAAAATAATAACCAACCAAAATAATTGCGGTAACAAATCGTGGCTGTATAACATATCTACTGCCATATTGCTCAAAGTGGCATCAAAGGCATCACTCGGATTGGTTGGTTCAAGACCTAAATAGTGAAAGATAAACCACAAAAAATCTTGTAATTGAGATATAATTAAAAAATAAAGTAACGTTCCTTTTGGGAATTTTTGTTTTGCTATTAATGCCGTTGTAAAATGTCCTGCTAACATAATTTCTATTTAATTTTTGTATTTTTGCTATCGAATTAATAGTAAAAATAATAATTACTATCGAATTAATAGTAATAATTTATAAAAAATGAAAAAAGAATTTCGCTCTGGTTGTCCAATCTCATCTACATTAGATGTTGTAGGCGATAAATGGTCTTTGTTAATCATTAGAGATATGCTTGTTATGCATAAAATGACTTTCAAGGAAATTTCTGATTCAAATGAAAAGATTGCACCAAGCATTTTATCTGCAAGATTAAAATTGTTAGAGTCGTATAAACTGATTTTTAAAACGAAAGTACCAGAGAATAAAAAAGAAAATATTTATTTGTTAACGGAAAAAGGGATTCGTTTAACTCCAATAATTATTGAATTCAGTCTGTGGGGAAATTCCAATATGCGAGAATTTAATAAAATAGATAATATTGAAGGCTTGAATTTAGATAAGACTTTAATTATTCAAAAAGTGCAAGACAGTTATAATTCTATGTTGCTTAATTTCTGATAATTTTGCTCTAAAATAGCAGACGTGTTTGTGTTATGATTTATTGCGTAAATAAAGAAAAAACTATTTTAAAGCAAAAGAAACATATATTGCTTTGTTTTTTTCTAAATCTGTAGTATGATTTAAAAAGACCACTTGGTCTTCAAATACAGCTTCAATTAACCAATAAGCACCTTTAAAATAAGAATTTAAAACGGTTGCTGTTATTATAGGAAGCGCAGTATTTGTTGCTAAATTTTCTACAACCTTAATTTGATGCGGATATAAGAGTACTTTTTCTTCGTTCAAAAAAATATCATTTATATCATCAAACAAAGCGGCAATGTATTTGTTTTTTGGGTTTTTATAAATTTCTATGGGTGTATTATTTACCAAGATTTTATTATTGCGAATAATTAATAAGCTATC
>ENA-OQVM01002377-OQVM01002377.1-marine-metagenome-genome-assembly--contig:-NODE-2377-length-22106-cov-5.618094_pt1 | contig 22106 bp, 38 predicted proteins | sample MGYA00237776_ERZ505498 | MGnify/ENA primary metagenome ERZ505498 (study PRJEB26159, sample SAMN06265151) | marine metagenome | isolation source: Helgoland LTER site | place: Germany:Helgoland, sampling... | reverse complement strand
AGGTACTTTATACAGTAGGGGTAAACGTTTAAGGCAAGCTTTAGAAATGACAGATGCTGAGTATGAAGCAATCTCTCAAGCTATGGTAGATAAGATACCTATAAACTCTTCTAATTTTCCTAAGTTTGGAGGGTTAAATTTAGACCCAGTTGCTGATGAAGATTTAATATCTATTATAAATAAACAGGGGGAAGATGGTGCAGCATTTATAGACGCATCAATAGACTTTGCAAATTATATAGATCATTTTAACAGTGACACCACTAAACCATTTGAGTCTTATCTTAATGCGTACATGGATGGTAAAACTAATGGACCTGCAACTCAAGGTATGCAAATGGGAGATGAAAGAGTAGCGTATAAAACAGGAGTTTTAAGGAAGTCAGAAAACAAAACCCAATTACTAGATAATGGGGATCTTAGAAATGAACTTATGGATCATGCTAAAAGAAATATTTTACAAAATCCATTTACAATATCTGAAGACAATCCTGAATGGCTCAATGCTATTGAAACTGTAGCCTCTGAACTTTACAATGATAAAGATTTAGCTAAAATAGTTATAATGACTTACGGGTATGGTAAAGAACTTGGTGGTAGTTTTGCTGCTACTTTTAGAGAGTTAGTTGAATTAAAAAGAGCAACTGCTGAAAGAGAATCAAAAGAATTTCGTGGAGAATCTTCTGATGAGTTTACATTATTAAGAGCTATTAGAGTTCTTGATGCTAATGATATGAAACAATCTCTAAAACTAATGAGGAAAAAATATGAAGAATCTTTAGAGGATTTAATGTCAGAATTAGGTATAGAAAGTAGGTCATTAATGAGGGCTGTGGCTGGAGCGACAGCTGTTATGGATGTTTCTTTTCAATTTGAACTTCCAAATGGCATGACATCTTTTATAGGTAAGTCAGTGTCTGATGGATATGATAACAAGTATCAGTACTCTATACAACGTGGTCAACAATATGATCTTGGGCTTGAAGAAAAACTTAAAACAGCTATAGAAAATAATAATCAATCACAGATAGATGATATTCAACGTAGAATAGCTAATGAAAAGAATAGAGTTCTTGGAAAAAGAGATACTACTATGGTTTATGCGTGGAAAAATAGAGAAACTGGTTCAGCTTATAGAGATCGTGATGGTCAATTAATCCCAGGAGATTGGGCTTACGGAGGAGCACCTGTTGTTCCTATACAAGCTGTGGATGCTGCCACTGTTACAAAAAGTGTTACTGGAAAATCTTGGCAATCTTTAATGAAAGCATCTCAAGGATACCCTTTCATACATACAATCTATGATGCATTTAAAGTGGATGCTAACGGATATGATGTTGTTCTTAGAGAAGTTAATACTAACTGGATGAAGATTAATAATGATTGGAATTATTTAGAAGAAGCTTTAAAATCTTTAGAGAAATCTGAAGCTGAGTTTAAAGAGATGACTAAAGACATGAAAGATTCTGATGTTCTTAGCCCAAGTCAAAGTGCTTACATGAATTGGATGTTAACTCTACAAGATCCTGTAGCTAATGATGAAGCTAATCTGTCAGATGAAGAAATAAAAGCATTGGAAAAATTAAGTAAAGATGAAGCTCCAGAAAAAGTTCTTTCTAATTTTAGAAATCGAATGATTAAATTTAATCCTAGTTTAAAATCAGACAGGGCAACTAAGTCTTATCCAATAATAGATATTGAAAAAACTTTAATTGAACGTATGCGTAGAGTTGGTTATGATGTTTTTAATCCACCAAGTCAACCTACTTTTAGACAATTAAAAGAATTTAAATCAATAGTTCAAACTAATTCGGCTATTAAAGAAAGACTTAAAAGAGCAATATATGAAACTAATAAGAAGAAAAGTGAATTGAATAAGTTAATGCGACAAGAATCAGAACTTATGTATACTGATCCTCAAGGATATACTTACCCTCTTCAATACTACACACACTAAAAAAAGAACCCCCAAGAGAACCACTATGGTTTCCTTGGGGGTTTTTAATTTTTATTTAAGCATACCTCTTTTAGCAAGAAGTGTTTTGTATTCTTTTATTTGATCTTGTTTACGTGCTTTAGCTTGTTTCTCATCTATTACATTATTAGCAAGATCTTCGGCAATACCTATGTCTATTATCCTAGGCATAAGTTCTGGAGTATAAGCCAGACTTTCATCTAAGGTTGTGTTAGTTAATGAGTTAGTGTTCCAATCATTGATGAACTCATCATCATCAACTTGCACACCCCTTAATGCTAAGTGGTTATACGATTTACGCGAAGAAGTAATCACTGTTTTCAATCTCCTTTATATCTAAGTTGCCAAGTGTGGGTTGTTCCACATCATCTTCAGCATCTGTTATGAAGTTACGTATGACTTCAAAATAATTATCACAGTCATACATACGTATGAACACTTGTTTAGTTAAGCTTAGTAGTTTATCTACATCACTTGCATGGGTACTAAAGCTATCATGTACGGCTGCAAAGCAACCATCCCAACTAGACACTACAAGAGCCATATGACTAGCATCCATAGAATGAATGTAGTTAGGTGACATACCACACACAAACCCTCTACGATCAGGCATACGTGTAGGTACTAGGGCTACGTGGGTTACTTGACCTGTCTTATTACCATAGCCTTTGATACGTCCTCTAGCTTTCCTGTCTTGCATTATCCATTTTTCATAGACAACATTAAAACCTGAAGGCGTACTCCATTTAATCTTATCATCTCCTTTACCATGTTTTAACCTAGTTGTGAATTGTTTTAGTTTTATAACAACATCATTTAGTTCCTCTAGATCTTTATCGGTTTTAAAGTTCTTTTTCATAAGATCATCTCGTAGTTGAGAGTACTCCCTATACTTAGCATTAGCTTCATACCCATCTGAATCTATTTTAACATGGGAACCTAGCTGATACATGGACAAGTCTTGTAGGTAAGTCATAGTAGATAGAGGTCCAGGACATACTTTATCAATAGCTTTTATAAGAAGCTTTGACAGCTTAGTGCAATCATCTTGTGTAATACCATACTCTGTATGATAGTCTTCAGACTTACAATCAAAGAACATATTCTCAGCAATCTTTTTAGATCCTGCAGAGTATGCTCGTGTCATAGACCCACGTTTAGATATACCTTTACGTATACTTTTCATAGGCATTGCAGCCAATATAGAACTAAGTCTTTCATCTTTACAGATGTTGATCATTTCTTTTGCAGTTTGAACATAGAAATCTTTTTGTATTTCAGAAGGTATTAAACCTACTAGATCTCCTGTTTGTTCATCCTTAGAGATAGCCCCTAGGTGTTGCCACCCATTGTTACTACCATCTATAGGTATGGGGAGTGAGGTCATGTGTATTCTATTATCTTTAAACGCACAGTCAAACTCATACCATTCTACACAAGCAGCAAGGAAAGACACTTTCTTTTCAGCTTCACTAGAAAACTGTTGATGCTTACCTGCATCTTTGATCTCAGTCATGTATTGATTAGTCCATTCAATACGATCTTCTAGTGTCATCTTATCCACAGATATGTTATCTAGTCTTTCACTTTCTAAATGACTTTTATAATCTGCAACACACCATTCAGGTATCTCATCTATTCCATATGACATATTAAATACAGATGCAGTGTGTATTGCCAACCATTGCAATCCACTTTCAGTCATTGGCTTGGCGTGTTTGAATTTAAACAAACCCCTAGCTAAATCAGATCCTTGGTAGTTCATAAAGCTTTCACAGTAGTAGAACCTACCTCTGTAATCTACATCAAGGTACTGGTAGAACTCATCTAACTCTGATAGCTTACGTGCTTTCTCTGATATGAATGCCCACTCAACCATCTTACTTCTACGTTTAAGTTCTTTAGCATCGTTATCCTCTATTGGTTCTTCAGATATAAACACTTCTCTGTTAAGCACCATTGCATCATACACTGGTTTGTTGATAGTCCAAGCTGTTTGTTGTAGTTTATTGATTGCCTGTACCCAAGGTGCGTACTTGTTTATAGTATCACCTTCAAGTCTTCCTTTAATAACTGGTCTTCCTACTCCATTAATACTTTGAAACATTTTAACAATGTCTTTAGGTTTCTCTGTAGTAGTAGCAGCAAGAGGAAAGCTAGTACCTTTAGGTGGTATAGATCCTAACTCAAACCAACGAGGGGCAGCTGACACAACGTGACAACTGTTCCTAGTCTTGGCATACGACAACTCAATAAAGTTTAAGTTGTACAGTGCTTCTATAAATAGATCACCGATTGATACTTGAGAACCCCAAGGTAGGGGTTCCCGATCTAACTCTCGTCCAACACTCTGACCTATCTTAGTAGAAGCATTGGTCAATGTTGTAGTCCCTGCTGGACTAGAGCTAGTATCTTTTGTAAATTGCATCTGTAATATTGAGATGCTTTTAAGAACGTAGTCTTCCATACGTTCACTATAGTTTACGGACAGTCTCAATAGAAGACCTGCTAAATGAGGTCTTCGTCTTGCTGGACTTACCCCATCTACCCGATTAACAAGGTAGTCAACTATCTCTTGGAGTGCTGACATATAATCTCCTATGAAGTTATGTAATCAAAACCTTCCTCTTGAGCTAAGAGTCTGGTAGTTTTAGTGTCGTAACTGGCAGATCCTGCATCACCTGTTTGCCCTGTAAACCTAGACTTAAGCACTCTGAAAGTAACTGTGTTACGTTCATAGTCATCTTCTGCTACTAGGTTTCTAGAGAATGCAATGATATCAAATGAGATCTGTTTGATTGAACCAGAACCTTTAATGTCATCTATAGATGCAATGTTACCATCCTCAAAGGCTTTACCACCCTGTGCTTTACGCAAGTGTGAGATTAAACCTAGCCATATGTTATGTCGTTTGACTATCTTTAGTAAGTCTGACATAAACTTATCGATAGCTTCATTACCTGAGAGTCCATCAGTACCTTCAGATACAGCAATAGTAATGTGATCTAGTACAAGATACTTACAACCCATAAGAGCCATGTATTCTATCTTATCTACTAGGCTATCATCACCTACAGAACCTTGATGATCTAGGAGGACGAGTCTTTCATCTCCAAATACTTCATCAAAACCCTGTCTAAGCTCGTCTTCTGATGGCTGTGTATCCTCATTAAGAGGTTTCTTGAGGGCCATGCCGATAAACTTCTCTGCCGTGTCTCCAACGCTCTCCTCCAAACTGATAAGCCCAATCCTATCATCGGTTTTTGATAGGAGATCCAAGATAATCTCTTTGATAACAGTAGATTTACCACTACCAGTTCCAGAAGTGAATAGAGTAATCTCACCATGCCTAATTCCTTTTAGTTTCTTGTTCAAACCACTGAGGCAATCAGGGTAAGGAACACACTCTACGTTTTGACGTTGTATAAACTGATCCCATATTGGTTGACCAGTTACAATGCCTGATGGGTTCCAACTCTGTGCATTCCATATGCATTCTATCAGTGTTTTCCAACCATGTTTCATTAATGTTTCGTTAGCGTCATTCTCTGGTAGCTTTGCGACCTTTGCTTTTCCTGGTTTTATCATCTTACCAAGGAAGTCTGTCATCTTTTTACCAGCTTCATCTTGATCCATCATAATGATAACGCTTTTGAAACTATTTATCCAGTCCCTTTGAGCCAAAGCACAAGAGGTAGCAGAAGCAGTACTAACACCGACCACGGAATATGTTCTTCCATACTTTTCTTTGTATGCTTGGGCAACTGAAAGAGTATCAATGGCTCCTTCACAGATGACCAACGTAAATCCTGATGTTGCTTGTCGTTGTCCGAATAGTTCAACATTTTTAAAGTCTCCATAAGTTTTAAAAGTCTTTGGTAACTTACGTTCTTGGTAGGCTGCAATGTTACCATCAACTGTCCAAGGATAGTAGTGTGCTTCTGGTTTCCCATTCACATCTACAGACATTTTAACATCGAAATGATCTACAATCTCTTGTGAAATTCCACGAGAAGTAATAGGGTAACTTCGATAACTTTTTATTTGTTCCATTGAAGGTCCAAAAGATCTTTCAATCATATCGTCTTGATCTATTAATTCATTCATGTTGTTTTTACTTTCTTTAAAGACTGTTTTTCCACATGAGAAACAGTGTGTTCTTGGATTATCATCATTGTATATATGGTTTGCATCAGAGCTACCACAACTTTCACAATTTATCTTCACCAGAAATCCCTTTCTTCTTTTATATCTCTATTGTTGTTACGTTTCTTTCGAGTCTTTGAGTGCTTTGAATCCCACTTCAAGTTCTTTTGTTTCTGCAATTCTAACCCAGAGGTACTCTCCTCCTCGCTTGACTCGATCTCTTTGTAAGATGATACCTTGGACAGTTTTGTCATTGAACTCCTCAAATATGTTTTGGTATGTATCTAGTAATGGTTTAATTATATTGTCTAAATCAGATGCTCTATTAGATAATCCAGCATAGACTATAAACAGCACAGGTTTATCCTCAAAGGGCCACTTAGACCCTATGAGAATTAATGCCATGTCTTCTTGAAACTTTTTGTAATCAGCTGTTTTGAAGGTTGTTCTGTTCTTCCGAACAAACATTCTGTTTGCCGACAATGGTTTCATTTGGAATAGGGTTTCCATTTCTCCTCTCCGCTGTTCTGATAGCGTGACAGTTATGGCATACCACTTCTGTCTTAACTATCTCTTCTAGGATTGCACTTATATCTCTGTCCCACGAAATCATACGAGCAACATTATGAAGCTTCTCATACTCAGGTAAGTGGTCAAAGGCTAAAGCATCTGGGTGTTTGTTGTATCCACAATCAGTACACCCTATGTCAGTCTTCAGTATCCCTATGAACTGACGTTTGTTCTTTCGACTTATGCTTTTCAATTTGTTTCTTAATGTCATCTAATTCTTCCCAAGAAGTTATCATTGTTAGTAGACGCTTGGCAACGTCAGGATCTCCAGCTTTGTTTGCTCGCCAAGCAGCTCGCACCCTATTCCACCTGCGTTGCATAGGAACTCCAGATAAAAGCTTCTCTGCTTTCTTAGGGCCAATGCCTTTGATTCCTGGAATGTTATCAGAGCGATCACCAGTGAGGCATTGAAGCATAAGCTTATAATTAGCAGTATCTTCAGAGATCTCTTGGATTTCTTTCTTGACAAAGTTGTAGTGGGTTCCTGGGATTTGTAGGAGATCCTTGTCGATCCCAGCCACTGCGTAATCCCTATTAGAATCTCTACACTCACTAGCCCAGATACTAACAAGATCATCAGCTTCCATATAGTCAGCCATGACAGCACTATACTTATCCACAATGTAATCATGTCCATAGTTTAATGCCTTCTTAACATCTTCATCTATTTCCTTTCTTGTTGATTTATAGAGGGGGTATATCTCCTTTCGGAAATTACCCCTTCCTTTAATTGCTACAAGTAGTTTATCTGATCCACAATTCTGTTTGATCTCTCTCATTGTGTTGTCAATACCTACTCTGATATCTTTTTGTTTCTTAGTAACACACGCCATTCGAAAATATATTGAGTCCGAATCTACGAGTACTACTGCATTTTCAGTGAACATCTGCGTAACTTTCTCCAATTACATAATCACCACCATCCATACAAGTTACTCCAAAGAGTTCTGGACCAGCAGTAAATGATTCTTTAAGTATTTCCCCAACACGTTTTGCATCATCAGGGTGTGATTGAAATGCCATCTCGTCATGGTAAAACAAACGAGGTTCAGCACGTAGCTTTTCTTCTTTGATCTTATCCCAAGCCCACATTAGTGCAGCCTTACAGGTTACACCTTCTGCTGCTTGCAGTAAGTAGTTAAGAGTTTGATGACCAGACCCACAGAATACAGGGCGTCCATCAAGAGCAGGGAACCATCCATCACCTTGTGCGTTAGATGTTTTGTTCCAGATGTTTAGAAGTTTCTTCTTAAGTTCTTCCAAACCTTTGATACCTTTAGAGAAGTCAGCGCGTGATTTACGACCTACTTCACTGTTGGATTTACCTGTAAGGACTTGTCCCAACTTAGCATCACCAGCACCAAAAAGATAAGCATATAGATACCCTTTGGCGATACCCCTACTACATCCCAGAGCATCAGCGTTGCGTTGATGTTGGTCCCCATAACGTACTTCATTAGTGAAATCATCGTTCCCAACGTAATGACAAAGACCACGTAACTGATTACCAGCTGAGTCAGCACCGACAATAACAGTCCCCGGATCAGGTTTAAGCATCCCACGAATCTCTTTACCCCAAGGTGTCTCAATGCCAGGAAGGTTTGCAATAACTTCGTGACGGACCCTGAAGGTAGGAGTACCGATAGTCCACATATTACCATGAAGTCTTTTATCATCTTCATTCTCCACTCGTTCTACCCAGCCTTCCATGAGAGATGCTTTATGGCGTAGTACATAGTACTCATCTACCATTAGTCCAACTTCTCCTAGCTTACTTAGGGATGATGTTGTTAGTTTAGGTCCAGTAGTTATCCACTCACGACCTACTTTCTTTCTGTTGTACTCATCGGGTTTCCATCCGATTGTTCCCAACCAATCCTTGACCGCTTCTTGCGATCCAAGTTTAGCTTGTTCCTTAGTAGTTCGTTGGAAACAAAACTTTGGCCCTGCGAGATGTGTGTCTTCGACATTGACTTCCGTTTCAAAATATTCACTAAGGAGTTTGGCAGTTGTCGCGGTGTATGTACCATTCTTTTTGTACTTAGGAGTCTTAGGTTCTTTATCTATGAACACAACTTTAGTACCCATCTTAGGTTCAATAGTGTTAGAGATTTCAGCCATGCGTTGTTGCATAGTTCCCAATAATTCCTTAGCTTCCTCCATGTTGAAGTACCAGCCTTTTGTTTTACAGAAAGCATTGAACTTGGCTGTTTCATGTTCAGCTTTCATACCCAATTTAATCTTTGGATTGTATGCAGCTACTTTCTTGTACTCTATTAGTAGTTCATTGTATACATCAACATTAACTTTAACATCTTGTACACAATAGCGGAGCATCTCTCTTGAGTATGCATCCCACCCATCTTCGTATGTAATCTTGCTGTTACCAAGGTTCTCACCCCAACCTGCTAGACCATGACGATGACCACGCTTGTACCTCAATACCTGAGACATCACCCACGTATCATGTAAGCGTTTCTCATTGAGGGTAGTGCCACATAGCTTGTCTACTACCACATTATCAAAACCAATAATGTTATGGCCCACTAGAAGCTCTGCGTTTTGCAATAGTGCAGCACCATCAGCGATAGAACCATGTAGGTTATCGTGATCAGAGAACTTGTAGATCTGTTTAGTGTCTAAGTTTTGTGCAACGATCATCCAGATAGTGTCTGGAGTAAGACCATTACATTCTATATCATAACATAGGCGCATGATGCGTCCTTTCTTATTTGTTTAAGTACATCTTCAAGTCATTATACCCACCAACTAAATCATCTTTATAGTAAATGATAGGTACAGTGTTCATCAAAGATCTTTTCATTATACGTTTCCCAGTTTCGGGTTGAAGATCTATAGCATATTCTGTAAAGCCCTTACCTGTCTCTCTAAGAAGTTCTTTTGCCTTATTGCAGAATGGACAGTTAGCTATGCTATATATTTCATACATTATTTGAACTCCTTTACATCTATATCCGTTATTGGATCGTTTACTTTATTAACTACTGATTGTAATTCTTCCAGTTTGTTTTCTAAATCTGTGAGTTCTTTACTGATTGCAAAGAGTTCTTCTTCTTTGTTATCTATTTCACGTTGCAGATTCTCTATTTCTCCAACCATACTCATTTGACCACCATCAATTCATACCAAGATGTTGGGAACAGTTCATACATTACTGTGTCAATCTGTTCAGCAACTTGTCGTGTTTCCTCTTGTGTGTCAGGGGCTACACGAAGTCTGCACATATCTGCAAAGGCATCAATACTACCAGACCAGTACCATTCGGTAAGGGTGTTAACAGGCAGCACAAACCTAGCTTGTTCCTCACAGACACCCATAGCTAGTAAGTACTTGTATTGTTTAGCAGATTCTATACCTTGGTGCCTAACAACTTCTTTGATCATGTGTTGGTCTTCTATGCTCTCATCAGATCCTTGTTTCTTATCTAAAGATTTACTCCTGAAGTCAACAGGTTCATAGAACTCAGGCTCATTGTCCACATACCTGCGGCTAATTTCATTCCACCTTAAGAATTTATGTTTAACAAGTTGTCTTGCCACTGCAATGGGGGCTTTCACATGGAATGATGCAAAGGCATGACCAAAAGGTGACATATGTTTATGTTTTGCAAGGTACGCTATTAGTTTCTTATCACGAGGTGCTAGTACACCCCTGCCACCTTTACCATCATACAGTCCATCTTCTTGACCTTCCCACGTACTTTTATTACCGAAACTAACCCTTGCAGCATTAACTACTGACAGATCAGTTCCCATGTGGTCAATATAAGTCGCTATTATCATTTATAAACCTTTCTATATCTACTTTTACACAAAAGATAGCTGTGCCATTGTTCTGTTTCATTACTTGAGCACGAGATTCTGCCATCTTACATTGATCTTCCTTTGTAAAAGACCCTAATTGGTAGTGTTCTACTTGTAATCCTGATAACAGTTGCATCCACATCAGTATCCACATTATTTATTTTCCTTACTTTTTTGATTATCCCTTACTAATCTGTGAAAATCAATGATTCCTCTTGCAACTTCTTCTATTTTACCCCTAGGAATACCAACATCTTTTAGTTCATCGTCACTTAACTGATGTAATTCTCTGATTGTTGCATTCATATTAGCTCGTCTTCGTATGCTTTCTGCTACGTCTTTAATCCAACTCATACAATACCTCATATACTCGTTTATCTACATGACTTCTGTAAGTTTCATTTATATTTTTATCATTACATTTTGCATATACGATTTGTTTAAATTCTAATGGAGTACTAAAGTCACCTAAAAAGTAGACATCTCTAATAATCTCATCAATTTCTGTTTCTATTGTTTTAAATTTACCCATCAGATATAATCTTTCATAGCCCTATCAAGTTGTTCTATACGCATTTCTGCGTATCTCATAACTTTTCTAAGATCTGTTATTTCTGATCCGATTTCATCCTCACCATCATAGATTTTGTAACCTGCCCTCATAGCATACTTGATTATGTTACCAGTATGGAAGGGTAAGTGGTTATCCATTATGAATGTTATAGGTTCTATTTTCCACATTGTGTAATGTGATGGTTCTTTTACTAAGTCTGACATTTTATGTCCTTTCTTTAAGTTCCTTATAGGAAGAGAGATATACTTTCTTTAAAAATTCGACCCCTGTGGTCGAATTCATATAGTATTTTAAGAGGTAATTAATATGACCAAAGGAACACATCCTAATAGTCTAAAGAATTTAGCTCCTTTATTCACTAAAGACAATGCTAAAGAGATGCAATTAAAATCTGCCGCATCCCGTAAGGCATCTAGTGATGCTAGGCAAGCCTTAAAGATGAGTATGGGAGATTGGAAGAAATATAAGGAAGATGTACTTGATCATGTTGATATGAACTCCTTAGATGTCTTGAAGATACTCATGTTTAAAGCTTTAGAAAAAGAAGACTTTGACACTGCTAGTGATCTCGCAGCAAAAGTTGCAGAATATGAGCAACCTAAACTTCAACGTAGAGAACTACAAATAGAAGAGCTAGGCACAGACTATTTGTCTGATGAGGAGCTTGACAGTAAACTGAAAGCTTTGCGGATCGTGTAAGATTCTGCAAGAATCTGCAAGTGCGCGTTGTCGGTTTTTTAAAAAAAACTGCAAGTGCGGTTTGTCGGTTATAGATTATAAGACCCCAAAGACTCTGTGTGAGTCTCTGGGGTTTTTTATTTTTAGATTACTGAAGATACTGTTGTAATAATAGTATTAGTGATATCTATAACTGCTATACTTGCACCTAATCCTATTGATATGTGTACTACAGCTGTTATTAGTGTTGAAAGCATTTTAATCTCCTACATGGTTTTTAAGTATTTCTATTAGTTCTGATATATCATGGCCTGATTTACGTGATAGTTCACCTAATGTAATGTCAGGGTTGTTATCAAATATTTCTACCACATCTTCTTTAGTCCAACCATTAGGACTAAACATTGTTTCATTTATCATTTTCTTTCCACTGGTCCAATTCCGTTAACAAATCAATAGTGTCTTTTAGATCTTTCATATATGCAACACATTCCTCGTCAGTGTTAAATTCAGGAGTGCCACATGAGTTGTAATTAACGTAATCAATACCGTTTTGTTTGTATTGATATTCTAAATCATCGTAATAGTTTTCTAAGAAATTATTCATGAATATCTCCATAATGTAAGATCAAGGTTGGGGGTGCTTCTTAGGAACAAATTGCCTCCACATTATCCCCCAACATTAACGCAGCTTGATCTGCGAGATACTTCTATCGGCTATTTTTTTGCGGTAGTTTGCCGCTTCATATCATTGGTGATCTTGCCCACCAACTAGGACCAGAACAACTGGTACGCGTTTGTTATGGCAAAATACCTACAGTATTACCATATTGTTCTTTAAACTCTGGACTAGCATAGTCTAGCTTTAGTCCATATGTTGCTTCTGCAATGTAGCTATCACCCATGTCATAACTACCAAAGGTTGCATCTGTTTTAACTGCTACAAACCAACGAGCATACTCATTTGTTGATTCGTTTTTAGGAAGTTGATATGTCTTTAGCAGTCTCATTTCAGTAGGACCAAATGGACCATCACCTTTATAGATAGCATATGGATCTTGCATTGGTCTTGATTTACCTAATAGATTTTTAGCCATTTGTTTAATCCTTTGATTCTGTAAGTATTTTTTGTATACCTAGCTGTATTTCAATAGACTTTATTCTTTCGTGCAGTTCATCTATTTGTTCTTCCATTACTGTTATGATTACTTCAAGAATATTTAGTTTACTTTGCATTGTCTACCCTATCTTTGGTTAGCTGCTAGAATTATCAATAGTACACAAAGTCCAAACAAGACCCCCATCATTAGCGGTTATCGCCTGATCCTTGAAGTGTTCCTCGCTTTGCTCGTTCCGATAGTTTGTATAGATTTTTAGCAGCAATATCATTAAGATCCATTGCTGTGTCAGCTTCTAGATAATGTGCAAGCACTGCAATATACCACAGTACATCACCAAGTTCGTCTGCAATACCACTATATGAGTTACCATCACGAATGCATTTCTTAATTTTATTTGCAACTTCTCCAGCCTCACCACATAGTCCGAGACTTAAATATGCTATTGCTACAGTTTGGTCTTCATCTGGAAAGATTGCAGTTTCTAGTGCTTTTGTTTGATATTGATTCATATATATTGTCATTCGCAAGTTACCTCTTCTTGTGTTTCTATCCAGACTTTTGCACCACATGACAAAGGTTTATCAGGACTATACACAATAGTGCATGGTCCATCTATTTTAACTTTGTTTGTGTAAGTGTTTGATTTATAGGTTTTCACAGTCAAGACAGGATCTATTGAACCCGTCTTGCTGTTGCTTTTTATTATGTGTTGATTAACGTGTATTATAGTTTTCATCAGTATTTCTTAACCTTTTCTATAATAGTTGTTACATCATTGTTTGTATAGCAGATACGACAGTCCTGACACTTTTGACCAGTGCAGTTTTGTCTGTCAACGTATTCATCTACTAATACGTTATTGAATGTTTTGTCAAAACCTTTTGGGGGTTTTGTCAGTATGTGTGATTTCTTTGGGTTTGAATAGATTAGATTTAAGTTTGCTGGTTTTTTATTATTACGCAACCAACGGAAAACAATATCTACACGTTTAGTCCAAAGAGCAAATGTACACCAAGGATTATCAATAGTGATAGCCATAAGGTTTTGCATATGTTGATCATTGATGAGTTCCCCATGAGCAGAGAAACGAAACACTGCATCATTTATCCTGGGAATTTCTTGTAGTTTTAGAGGACGGGAGGACAGTAAGTCGCTGTTACGTTGTAATGCTGGAGCCATGTTCTTACGATAGCCTTTGAGCATAGTGTGACTGTAGCAATCTCCACAGATGTTATCTGTTTTATTACCTACTGCACGTTCATTTTGAAAAACGCAGTAGTCATTAGTGAGAGTGTTAGTACTGATAGCACGAAAACCCTCAAGTTTACCTGTCATTTTTGATATATGAACAGCAGCATGAGCCATTGTTATTCCTTTTCTTCTATTTCTCTATTCATCATCGATATCTTCACCTTCATCAGGCTCCCATTGATCATGTACTCCATTAACGAAAGAACCTTCAAACATACCACCTTCATCCTGATAGTCAGCATCTACATGAATTCCAAGTTCTTGTAAGTGTTCCCATACATGAATAGGTGGACCCCAAGCAGTCCAACAGTTGAAGGTTACAAAGTAATCATCTTTTGAATGATCTGGCAATGCTGTTCCTGTTATAAATTCAGGTAAGACGTTACCATCAGTATCCCATGAGGAATCATATATTTCTACTTCTGCTACATCCCATTTACAACCCCAGTTTTCTACTCGCCAATCATACCATTCAGCATTGAAGTTACCATTTTCATCTTCAAAGTATTTATTCATTTTAAATGGCATTGGTATGATTAGTTGTAATAGTTCTGGTTCATTTTCTCCGACAACTGATTTACGCAGTTCATCGTATATTATCCTCATAAGGTCCATAGAACCAGTGAGTGTTACTTGTTGATAACAATGATTAGGCATTACGACTCTCCGATCTTTTAATTGAAGTTGTATATACAGCATCTTTTAGTGTTTTATCAATGCCAAGTTTAATCACTTTATCAAAAGCTGTTTCCTTATCATATGCTGGAATTACAAATGTTTTTGTGATTGTGATAGTTACGTCATAGTTACTCATCTTCCTTTTGATCATCTGTATCTCCAAGGAATCCGTGTTCGATTCCATATTTAGCATATAATACTTCTAATCCACTAAAGATAGCTAATGCATCGTAGTCTTCGTTACATTCCATGTCTATTTCGTATTCATCGTTAGTGCCTATGTACATTACGACATTAAAGAGTTGTGCAATTCTACGATATTCCACAACTCTTTTTTGTTTTTGAAAGTCTATAATGTTAGACATCAGCCAATTCAGCCAGAGTTTCTTTCTCATCTTCTAGCACATCAGATGCGTGGGCCATGTCTTTTAACACAAAGCCAAGATCAACGAATAGAGACTCTGCTTCTATACGAGGAAGTATCAATGCCCTTTCCGCTATTTCAATTACTACATCACCTTCTGCAGTCCAGAAGATGTTGTGTAATTGAGAGCCAGCACTATGGTTATCTGTCATTATTAGTTGAAACCTCTTAGTTTAATTACATTGCGAATACGATCTACTGTAGCAATAGACAGTTTTGTACGTGATACAAACTGTCCTGATTCTACATCACGAGCGACAGAAAGGTATCCTTGGTGATTAGAGAATGATCCTACTGGTTTACCATACCGTTTTGTTGTTCGGCGAAATTGTAAATTGTTACGTCCGATTGGATTTACTGTTGTCATTACGATAGCCTTTCCTGACTAATAAAGTTATGGTCGTTTGAGTATTACAGCTATGAGAACATATATTGCCATAGCTAGATATATTATAAATGAAATATTAATTGCCTCTAGAATTTTGAGTGCGCTTTGTCGGTCCTCGCCAAGTCATACTAAAAAATCTTTAAGAGATTTTTTAGTTTCTTAAAGTTCCCGATAGGGTACTTTTCTTTTTAAAATATAGATGTATCCGAAGGATGCAATCTTCTTAAATTCGCCCCCTGTGGGCGAATTGCTAAAAGTCTCCTTGAGGACTTTTTTATAATCGTATCCCCTCTTGGGGATTCCTTTCTTAAAAAAAATAGATCCCAAGAGAACCTTTCAGTTCTCTTGGGATTTAATTACATTTGTGGATCTAAGTTAATCTTATGTGTTCCAGAGAGTCTACTAACTTAAATTCTTTTAGCTACAGACTCACACGCAGATCCTCATCTGGAAAGAAGGCACCTAGAACGGCTAATATCTCATTCAAAAGATAAACAGCGGGGAGTGTGACTTAGATCCACAAATATAATTAATGTTGAGCAGTTTATAGATATGCTCAGATCTTAAGACGTATTAGAATAAATCGGCAGCTTCATTTGGACTATCAGTGGGTGTAATAGAACCACCACCAACAATATCAAATTGCATTTCGTTAGCACTACCAGTGTACTCAACTAAGTCTGTTACTTGAACAGCTGTGAGTGAACTGAAGATACCTTTACGTCCAGCTGTATCGTATGCCAATTGGTACAATATAACATTGATAGTAGAACCATTACCGATTTTACTTGCATCTATGTTTTTATTATTACCATCAACAACCCTAGGTGGACCATTAGGCTCACCATTTGCTCGTAGTTCATTACGCTTTAAGGATACGTACTTGATACCATCTGCATCTGTTTTGACATTTAGGTGATTATCTTCAGCATACTTTGCAGCTTCTGCTGTTTTGAATTTTGCTTTACATTCGTACTGTCTTTTTCCTGGAGTTAAGCCCTCTTTTGGAGTGACAAACCTAGGGAAGTCGCAAGTTACATCTTCAAGTTTTAGATTACGTGGAGTGAATTCCATAGTTATATTCCTTTATATGGATTTAGATGATTTAGTCTTTAAAAGTTCGGCCCCTGTGGTCGAACCCCTAAAGGATTTTACTTATTAGGACGATTTCCTATAAGTTCCTGATAGTGATCCCAAGCATACCATATGCAAAAGATCATCCAACCTGTAATGAACAGCCACTCTAGCCAGAACATTACTTGAAGTATCCTAAGACTTCTTCAACGTAGTATGTGGCTTTCGCTTTTGTCATCGTAGGATATTTCTTCATTGTGGCTTCAATAGCCTGTGCTTTATTAGTTGCCATAGTAGGCGTTCCTTCTTATGTGGGTTTCAGCTCTTGATATAGCTGTGATTAATTCTTGCGCTGATAGATTCTGATGTACTTGATCAGGTTCCTCAAACAACGCAGACGAAAACTCTTCTATGTCCCCTTCTGGGTTTATGAGAGCTACTTCGATTGTAGTAGCCCCCTTTGGTTGAATTAGAGATAGTTCATAGTCACGAGTCAGTTTGAGTCGCAACCTATTTGTTATGTCATATCCACTCATTCTGGACCCCTGCCTCCTCTGACAAAGCTTATAGACAGGACAGTATGCCCCGACTCTTCCCAACCTTTTACGATTGGATCTATTGACCTGTTAGAATCATCTAGACGATAGAAGAGAGTAGATACTTTACTTGTCTTCTCATTCTGGATAATCATAGTCATACTGTAGCCACTTTCATTAGCCATTGTTAACTCCTTTCAAGAGTTTAATCTATAGGTACATATAAGAATAAGCACCATGCGATTGAGAACCCGAAGGTTCCCAAGAGAAGTAATAGTTCCATCATGCCCACACCCGATTCCAATCAGCAACTGTCATTCCTGTCATAAGGAACTCACGCTCATCAGCATTAAGCATAGGAAAGGCATCTTGTATTAAGCTACCTTCTGTCCACGCAACAAAGCAATCATCGAACACCATTGGATCGACATTGAATGTCATGCAGGTACTTTCACCAGAGATAGGTGATGGTTTACATAAGTGTACCATAGTTAACTCCTTTCAAGAGTTTCTTATTTGCATTAATATCTGAGGGAACTGTTTCTTCCACACACCACGATCTTGCGTATGTGTTATGGTTTCATTACCAGTATCTCTAAGAGCTTTACGAGATTTAGGATTCTGAAGAAAGCTTTTCCTCATTATTTTATACATAAGTAATATATTCCAGTTATTCTTGGTCTTAGTTCCAAGTTTACCAACGTGTTTTGTTCCAGCTTTATCCCATCTTTTATTATAAGTAGCTATGTCAAATTCACCACCTTTCCAAGATTGATAAGCGTGTTCTACACTTTGGTATTTATTACCAGCATCATCGGTGAATGGACGTAAAGCTAAGTTACTCAGCTCACGACATTCATCAGTACTGTACCATATGTTTATAGGCATCGGGTTCTCCTTTCAAGAGACACATTATTCTTCTAAGATCTGGAGCCTGCCGACAGATCCCAGACTTAACAGACAGAGATCAAGTTAGTGTCTACCTTTACAGTTGCTACCAGAGCTATCTGATCTATCAGAACTCTAAGAGAAGTACTATACATATAGATAACTTAAGGGTAGGGTAAGGGAACTCTCCCTATAAGGAACTTAGAGAACATGATCCCCACAGTACCTCTTACAGAATCTTACAGCACATCACTACTCCCGCTAGACTCTATGTGATCACATTCCTTTAGAATCCCTTAGAGAGCCTCTCAGAACCTTTAAGACTCTCAGGGAGTCCCACAGTATCTACACTGATTAGGTCACTGAGAGAGTCTCTAAGGAGTTAATAGGGGGGTACAGAAATAAATAAGGGTATAGTGATAATAAATAGTTATTCTCATGTCTCCTTAAGCTCTCAAGGGGGTATACAAAACCCCTACAGATACATACAATTCTACAAAATACTACAATATATCCTCTAAGTCCCTTATAGGGACAATGTAACACAGGAGATAGGGATGGATAACAAGGAGATAATGTCTCTTCTTAATGAAAAAGAGAAAAGGAATAAACTAAAGGGGTATGAGAAAGACTTCTCCTCCTTTGCCCAGGAACAAATCAAGATAATAACTAAGGATACTAGTGTAGGCTTCATACCTTTTGAGTTCAATGAGTGTCAAATAAAGATTACAGAAGCTTTAGATGAGCAATTCAAGAATACTGGTAGAGTTAGAGCTATTATCCTAAAGGCTAGGCAGCAAGGTATCTCTACATACTGTGCTGGTAGGGTCTTTTGGAAGTCTTACTTCTCCCCACACTCTAGATCTGTAGTCATGGCACATGATTCTGCTACATCTGATGCTTTGTTTAGTATGTCTAAGAACCTTATCAGGAACATGGAGGGTAACTTAGTACCAAATGAGATCACATCTAACGCTAAAGAGATTAAGATCCAGTCACCTGCATATAAAGATAAGGATGCTGTAGGCTCTTACAGGCTATATACAGCTGGATCCCCTGAAGCAGGTAGGGGAACTACACCAACCATAGCACATCTCTCAGAGATTGCCTTCTGGACTCACGATGAGAAGATATTAGCTGGTTTATTCCAAGGTATATCACAAGCAGAGGGTACAGAGGTTATCCTAGAGTCTACAGCTAATGGTGCTCAAGGAGAATTCTATAGATTATGGAAGGGTGCTGTTGCAGGGGAGAACGAATACTTACCAATATTTTTACCGTGGTATATAACTCCAGAATATAGACGTACAGCACCTGAAGGTATGGAGTTAATGAAGGAAGAAGAAGAGCTAGTAGAGAACTATGGTCTAGATTATGATCAGATATACTGGAGGAGACTAAAGATTGCCGAAGGTGGTAAGCTTAAGTTTCAACAGGAGTACCCTGCTACTGCAGATGAAGCTTTTATTGTGTCTGGTTCTAATGTATTTAACATTGAAAGATTAAACTCTCTAATACCTATGGCAGAACAAAGGCGTAGTGAGTGGGATCCTTACAGTAAGATGTTTGATGAAAACAAAGAAGGTAATCTTTCTATATATGAGTACCCTAAGTGGGAAGAACCCTATGTTATTGGGGCTGATGTCTCTCTTGGGGTAGGTCAAGACTACAGTGCTGCAGTTGTTATGAATAATAGCTACGAGATTGTAGCTGTCTATAGGAATAATAGGATTGACCCTAGTATGTGGGGAGAATTACTTTTCTATCTAGGCAGATACTACAACAATGCTTTCTTAGCAGTAGAATCTAACTCAATGGGAATAGCTACGCTACAAAAACTAGAACAGATGGGTTATCTAAACCTATATAAACAAACTAAGATGGCTAATGTGTCTAATGAAGAGGGTATGCGTCTAGGTTTTAGAACAACCTCTGCATCTAAACCAGTAATCATAGGGAACTTAAAGAATCTTATAGATAACGAAGACATTATGATACCATCTCCTATATTAATTAGGGAACTAAAAGATTATATCTCCACTGCAAGTGGGAAAACTGAAGCTGCTCCAGGATGTTATGATGATACAGTCATATCTCTAGCGATATGTGCAGAAGTATTACGTACACACTGGGACAAATTAAACACAAGGAATGTATCATGGAGAGAAAAGATATTAGATTTCGAACCAGACGAGACTATGTGGATATGATGGAACTGGAAGATGAGTTCTGTGAGATAGTCATACAACATTGGATGGATGGTAAGGTTCCTCACGATATGGTAAACATAAACGAGGATAGTGAATACGCAAGGGTATACTATGGTTATGCCTAGGTTCTCTAAGTTCCTTAAAGAGAATAAAGTTTCCTGCATTGTCCTCATAACGCGCTGGTGGTCGCGGCAGGTAAACCACCACCAAATTTTTTAGAAAGGGGAGATTAAATGGGTGCTAAATCTAAACATTATTTACCTAATGGTAAAGAGTACAAGGGACCAACTCATAAAGATGCTAAAGGAAAAATTATGTCAGGTGCCACACATACCAAAAACAGTAAGTTCTTGGTTCATAAAAAACCTACAATCAAAAAGTAAATGAATAGTTTTCCTGATGTAGATAAAGATAGCAGTGGTCACATAGATCAAGAAGAGTGGGATGCGCTGCTACTAGATGACAAGCGAAGAAGGATTGAAGATGAAGATGCCCATAGAGATCAAATCAGAAAGATGGCTTGGTTTGCTCTATGGGGTATGTTGCTTTATCCTTTTGGAGTTGTCTTCACAGGTGTTCTTGGGTTACACCAAGCGTCTGAAATTATAGGCAGCATGGCTTCTATATACTTTGTATCTGTAGCTGGTGTTGTCTCTGTATTTATGGGAGTTTCAAACTTAGTTAAAAAAAAGTGAGGAAACAATGAACAAATTAATTGATTGGTTTACAAAAAAATTATTTTATAATTACTCTGATAAGGATATCCCAAGATATTTAAAAGGTAAGTAAAAAGGGCATAGTCCCAAAGTTAGTTAGACCCACGGAGGGAGCTATGCGTTTTATCGAAAAAGAAACAGAAGTAAAGAAAGAACCTAAACCTAAGAAGGAAGAAGTTGTTATAAAGGCAGGTAATAAAAATTATGACTATGCCAACTTAGCTGACTCAAAGAAAATACTTACTGGAAGGGGTTCATTCTAATGGCATCTAATGGATATAAAGAAAAAGTATCTGATGAAAGTTTAATTAATTTAATTGATTACGGGATACAAGGATCTACAGGTGAGTGGTTAAACTCATCTGATATGACCCTAGAAAGGCAGCGATCTACATATGAATACGCAGGTGTTGCAACAGATCACCTAGCACCTCAAGGGGTGTCAAGTATTGTAGACACATCAACTACAGAAACTATAGAAGCATACACAGCAATTCTTTCAGATTTGTTTTTAAACAATGGTAAGTTAGCTAGGTTCGTACCTTATGATGATTCCCCAGGATCTTTTAAACACTCAAGAGATGCCTCAATGATTACTAACTACGCAATCTTTAAACAAAACAATGGATGGGAATTAATTCAAACATGGATTAAAAGTGCATTGCTCTGGAAGAATGGTATAATTCGTTGGGATTATGTAGAAGGGTTTGACTACGAATTTGAAGAATACGAAAAGATCTCTCAAGGCCAATTGGATAACCTCCTTGCGGAAGAAGGAGTTGAGATCATTGGTAACTTAGAATATGAGAATGATCTAGGTGATTTAAACATGGAGACAGGGGAGCAGTCGGCTACCTTAGTTTATGTTAATGTTCGTATTAGAAGGAAGAATGATAACTCTCGTGTTAAAATTGAAAACATTGCACCAGAAGCTTTTCGTATTTCTCGTGATGCAAAGTCAATTGATGATGCAACATTTGTAGGAATACAAAGCATACTTACTAGATCAGAGATCCGTAAGATGTGGCCTGATGTTGCTGATAGTATTGGTGA